>Ga0213865_10003277_pt1 | contig 9983 bp, 16 predicted proteins | sample PICome_6_FD_160100 | JGI IMG/M metagenome (GOLD analysis project Ga0213865, IMG submission 160100) | Coastal seawater microbial communities near Pivers Island, North Carolina, United States - PICO282 | ecosystem: Environmental > Aquatic > Marine > Coastal | place: USA: North Carolina | collected... | reverse complement strand
TGTGGGAAATAATTTATATATGGCCATGATTAAAATGTTGTTACTCTGCCTCTTATATCGTTATTAGGATATTTAACTTCAAATATTGATGGGTCTACTGAGGGATATATAACGTTATTTCTGGTTGCCCCCTCAATATCATACCCATATTGAGAATAATTCCCTCCTGTTTTATTAGTGATTTGTATTTTCCCTACAGTTTGTACTCCTTCTATTTGGTCTAATAAAATAAAAATTTCCTTTAGTAAAATAGGTTGATTAATTTGTATATTTTTTACATTAAAATAAGACTTTAATGCATTTATACATTTAGCTATAACTTCATTGCTATTATAATTGGGATATGTAATAATATCAAAATCTACCCCTATATTTACTATATAAGCATCTGAAAGTTTAATAGAATCATTTATAGTTCTATATTGTAATAAATAAGTAGATAAATTTTGTTTTAAAGCTGTAGTAGCAGTAGTAAGCTGATTGTCACTATTATATGCTAAAATGTATAAATCTAAAGTTTTAATAGTTTCTCCTGGGGGTAGAGAAGATAACTTCATAGGTTCAATATAAGCTTTGGCAATTGTGCCATACTCAGGAGGTAAGCTTAGAGCTCTTACTAGATAATCTTCTTGGGTTACTGTTCGTAATTGCCCCCCAAAATTACCTAAAGAATTATTTCTTAATTCCTCTATAGAATCACCATCATCCCCTCCTGATGCCCCCTTAGGGTTGGTAGCAATAAGAGAATTAAATATATCATTTGCTAAAGTATTATCTTGCAACTGTTCTTGTTGGAACTGAATGTCTCCTGATATGGTGTTTAGTAGATTTGATTGTATATTGGATGTTACCCCCCCACCCACTAAGTATCTAACAGTTAATGTTGTATTACTAGGGGCAATACCATATGTTTTTGTATATAGAAAATTAGCAGGATTAAAGGCTGTTGTAAGTTTTTCTTTAGTAGTAGGTAAACCTATTCCAACATCTGTTGGATTAGGAACAAACTCTACATCAGCGTCATTTTGTGTCCCTGCTCCAAATTGAATATCTAATCTAGTTTTGGATTTAAATCTAGTTACGAACCTCCTAGAAACCTTTTTTAGTCTTAACAAATAAGGCACCTCAGAAGAATCTGACGAAGCAGGAGGATTAGGATTTAAACCATCTGATCGTTCTGTGTTTTTTATGGGCTCAAACACAGTTTCCTGGGCTAAGTAGGGGACCTCAGTCCATATGTTCCCATCACTATCTGTAATGTCTAGAATCCCTATTATGTTACTTTCATTTAATGTAACGGTAGAGAATCTTTCAGCAGTGGTAAAAGAAAAAGTGGTAGTTTTAACAGTAGCCGAGATTGCTTTTCTAGTTTTTTTAAGAAGGAATCTTGAAGCGTTACCCCCGCTCGTAGTATATACTGTTACTTCTGTAGGATCTAATGAGGAAGATACCTTAAAATCTACAGCATCTTGTACTAAAAATTTAGTATTGTTACCCAAAGTTGAAGATACAGTTGCATTTTCTTTTATTAAAAGACCATATCGATAATCAGGAACATATTCTCCATCAACTAATCTAACGGGGACTTGTTGATAGAAATCAATGTCTACTGTTGCTGCACCAGTTGCTCGAGGTTTATAACCCATAACGTATGCTAAATCATATAAATTAGATTCTTGTCTAGCATATTGTAAAAAGGTTTCTTGTATTTGATTATCAATATAAAAAGAAAGCACATCCCCCACATAAGAAGCCATTTCTATAAACATAGAACCAGGGGATGATGGGCTAAAATCGTTATAGGTATCAGGGAAATAAGTCTTAGAAAATTCTATTAGATCCCCCCTAAAAGTATCAAAATCTTTATTTACGTACTTTATTTCTTTGTTAGTTCCAGACATTAGGCGTTAAAATTTAACTCAAGAGTATCAGGGTTATTAAATACTGTGTAAGACATAACTACTTTTAGGGTATTGTTTTCTATTCCTTCAAATACTTCTAATTTCTTTAATTCCACTTCAGGAAAATAAATAGCAAGCGAGTCAGCTATTATTTTTTTAACATCTTCAAATGTGTTAGAAGTTAATTGTTCAAATAAAAGAAGTGATAATCCCCCTCCATAATTAGGATTTAAAGGTCTTTCCCCTGGGTTTGTAGTAAAATATATAGCTAGATTAGATTTAATCTGATCAGCTGTAGTATAATTAGATTTGAAAGGTGTAGCTCCTGAACCAGAAATGGCAAATTCTGAGAAGGGGAATTTCACACCAACTGCTTTCCGTGGTTGTTTATCTAAAGGAAATATGTTGGTTTGCTTAATTGCCATTATTTATTATTCATTAAACCCATTATTTGGTCCATATTAACTTCACCTGATGGGAGGTCACTCCCTGGCATTGCCCCTTGGGGGTTAAAAGGTTGAGGTACATTTTGAGATGTAAATTGAGCTTGCATATCCCCTAATATGTTTTGATAAGCTGCTCTTTTTTCGTTAGAACTCATAGAGGGACCTTCAACTGTTTTTTGGGGTAAAGGTTGAATATGCTCAACAACAGTTTGCTTTGGGCTTTTTACAGCTTCAAGAAGTATATCTTTTAGTTCTTCTTGAATAGCTTCACGAACTGCTTGTTTAATCAATAATTTTAATGCGTTTTGTTTCATTACTTATAAATATCTAATTAATTTGCTCTTAAATTATCTCTGTCTATTACAAATTTTAATTCCTCTATTAAAACCGAAGGGTCCTTAGTAAAGGATAATTCAGACTCTAAAAGTGCTATACCAGATTGGTTTAAAGCTACTGCTCTTGTTCTATCAACTGTGGGACTAAAGGGAACTTTTTGTATTTCAAATACAAACCCTCTATAAGTAGTTTCTATAACACTTTCAGTATTTTCAGTTACACTTTGTTCTACAAAAGTTATAATAGCGGGATCTATAGGATCTAGCTGTAGTTCTTCTTTCTCAGCTTCACTAAGATTATTTATACACCCTTGTAAAGTAAGATCTAATTCTTCTAGTTTACAAATTAGTTCTTTTAAAGAATTAACAAATAATTGAATAGCAATGTTAGCTGAGTTGATTCCCGCTTGTAATGGGATTAATTTTTGAGTGCCATCACCACTAAATTTTGCTTTTTCAACTGCTTGTAAAGCTCCATCAATAGCAGAGTTAGCTGCAGCTGGGATTGGAAAAGGAACAACTGCACCTGCAACTATACCTCCTGTAGCCACACCAGACGCCACCCTTATGGCTGTTAATATCCCATTAATAAAATTAGTTATTCCTGAGATACTATCTGCTTGTTTATTTACGGAATTATATAATCTACTTAATTGGTTAACTAAATTATTTCTAATTTGGGTTATCCTTCTTAACCTACTTACAGGGGGACACTCAGGAAGACTTGTTAGTTCTAAAATTAAATCTGTAATTTTTGCTACATAAGTGTTTCTTACCTCAGAAACTTTTTTCATAATTATACTTACTAACCTCTGTACACTAGGGAGAGGAGGGAGCAAATTTAATATTTGCTTAGTGTCATCTGTAGGGGTGCAGATTGGGTTGGCCATTATATAGTAAAATTATTTTTTGATTTTGCTCCGGATTGGAGTGCAGCCTTCACAGAATTTAAAGTAGGAACTATATTAGCTCCTGCTATAGGAGTAGATCCCACTTTTAAATTGGGGGGTTCACTCCCATATACAGTAAAAAACTGTACCAATGCATCTATCATAGTTGATAATTGTGTTATAGTTATATCCCCTTTTAAGATAGGTTCTGTGGCATTTTTATTCCCCAAGTGTATATTGCCCCCTGCTACAGTAAATTGTTTACTATCTATATTAACAGAAGTAGGAGCATTTAAACTTATAGAATTATTAGATGATAACAGGATATGATCAGTTTTAGCATTTAAAACTAGTCTGCCTGAGGTTAATATAATCTGATTTCCTGTGTATTCTTTAGCTACAGTGGGACCTTGGGTATAACTAGTGTAATCATCACTTGCTAGTTCTATAGGAAGTTTTTGCCCTTGAGTAAAATAAGCCGATGACTGGTCCTCATTTATATTTTCAGATATGGGTACCCAACTATCTTGGGTAAGATTTTGGGGCTGTCCATTTCTTATAATTAATATGGGGTCACCATTTTCCCCTATTGAGGACCAATTATTTGTAGTATTTTTTACAGTACTACCTAGTCTAATTGAATTGCCCCATCTTCCTTCTAAAATATAATCCCCTATAAAAGGTTGTAGAGGGTAAGTATTAATTTTTTCATTAAACCCCTCCCCTAAATCTATTTCTGTTGAATTATCATTTACTCTCCTTACATCTTGAGCTACTCCTGCCTCGGAATTAGCATAATCATTTCTTGAATTAGGATTAGGTTCTTGGGTTGGATCAGGTAGGGCATTATGGTGTTGACTATTCCATAAATTTATAGGAGGTAAATAATAAGCAATAGTTAAATTAGTGTTAGTTTGGCTTCCTGGGGAAGAAAGAAATACTATTGAAACTAATTCATTTATTAAAGGAAAAAATTTTTGGTTTGAAAAAAGGGGTTTGGCAACATTTGAAACTTCTCCTCCAAAAGGAAATTTAACAGAATCAAAAAATATGGTTCCTATGCTATTCCACTCCCCATAATCTTTAAATCTAGGGTGGGTATCATCCAATATTATATCCTTTACCCTAACTGATATTATATCTTCTCCCGAAGAAGTTTTAATCTTTTGGGGAGAATTGTTAGGCTTTGTAAGAGCGGAAATACCATAGTATTGTTGAGGCATTATTCTTTATCCTTTCCAAATTTTTTTATCTCACCTAATAACTGTTCTTTTTCGGCATCTGTCATACCAAAATTGTCATCATCGGTTTCGGTTTGAACGGCTTTTTGGACAATATTAGCCATTTTAATAAGCTGCTCATCATTTTTAACAGATATTTCAAGATATTCTTTAAGCAAGGGAACTACTAAAGTAGCATCCCCAATATCCTGTATGAGGGGTTTTAACTCTGATATGAGGGTAGAGATTTGCTCTTCTTTTTTTTTCTGGTTATTGTAGATTTCCTCAAGAAGATCAGCAAATTTTTTATTACCAAATACATTTTTATCTAATTGTCCCATGGTAATAAATATAAATATTAATCAAAGTCTACATATCCATTTTCTAAATAAAATATGTAATTACTTTTAAATAAATCCCCTAATTGATCTGCTATACGGGTTATGTGTGGGGTTTTAACATCTACCATTTCTCTAATATAAAGATAAATAGCTTTTTTATTAAAAATGTTTATTCCTTCTCTTTTTCTAAAAACTTCTAAAATTGCATCTGCAACTTTAGCATCTTTTTCTTTAGGAAATAAAGTGTAAATATTATTAGTGCAATACTTTAAATACTCATCTAAAAAATCCGCTAAATCATCTTTTTCAGTAGGATTATAATCTAAATCATAGGAGTATTTTAGGTCATGATGTAATTCTTCTACCCCTGCTTTATCTATCCGTTTTTTATAGTTTTTAGTATTTTGTATAATTAAATACCGTTTAACAATTGTCCCAAAGTATGAAAAAGCTTTAGCTCCACGTTCTGGATTAAACAGGTGTATTTTATCTAACAAGAATGTAATGACTTCATGTTGGAGATGTTCAATTTCGTCTACCTCTGTGTAATAAAATTTAAAGGTGTGGATTATGTTTTCTGTTAGTTTAAAAAAAGCGTAGTGGATCTCATCTCGATAGATCCTACTACGCTCTTCAGGGTCAGTTGAATTATTATACCTTATGATAGCATTTTCTGTATCTTGGGTAAAATATTGGTTTTTTGTTTTCTTTTTTCTTTTTCTTTTTACTTCACTCATAATTTATCTATCCTAAAGTTGGATAGAATTCTCTGAAGTTCTTTGATTTGTTCATACATGAACCCTATTTCGTCATCGTTTTTAAAGATTTCACGCTCATCTATTTTTTTGAGCTTTTCATCAGAGATTTCTATAATTCGACTTAATTGATCCAAGTAGGTAACATATCCTGTAAGGATATCCTCTTGCTTTTCATTTTTACGTAAGAGGTTAAAAGTTGTGAATCCTAAGATCACAACTAATACTCCTAACACACTGATGACGATTGTTTCTATCATAATTTATCAAATAAATCTTTAAGACCTTTACTTTCAAGTTGAGAAAGTGCTTTGTCTTTGGTTGATTTTTTAGATTCTGCGGTTAATGTAAAATTCTTTTCCTGGGTAGGCACGGAATTTTTAAACTTAGGTAACCACTCACGCTCAAATTCAATACGGGCCGCCATTAAATCCGCCTGGTGGAGAATAAGTGGGAGTGAAGTACGTGGTTTTTGTTCAGGTTGATAAGCAAATAGGTATTTTTTATTAGCTTCATCATATAAACCATCATGAGTTTGAATAGCAATCATCTCATTAAAATTGTACTGGATACCGTGGGATTGAAGAAGGAATAAACCACGATCTGGGACTGAAGCGAATGGAAGAGCTTTATTGAACATATAATCTTCCCCTAATTTATCTTTCCTCCACTTATCAGTTTGAGGGATATAAGATTCGTGTTCCTCATCTCCCATTTTACCAAGGTCATGGTTAATAGCAGAGAATACGAGTTCTTCAAGGGTATAGGTTGTATTATCTACACCCATTTCAACCCAAACATCATTAATATTAAGAGCACACTTTACAACCCTATTAACATGATCAACATAACCACCTGGAAAAGCGTTGTGATATTCTTTTTTATGGGCAGCGGGCATCATCATAATCCTCTCTTGATATTTTTTGTAAAATTCAAGGAGCTGTCCCTTCCGCTCCCCTTCAATCCACAACTCAATATTGTTGCAGAATTCTTCCCAATTGGTTTGAATTTGTTCAGCTGTAAGCATAATTAAACTTTATTATATTCGTTATCAGTACGGGGCTCTCGCTCAACTACGGCCTTAAGTTCTTCTACTAATTCCTCACATTCTTTTCTAGAAGCTTCAAGTTCTTGCGTATTACCCCTTCCGTTATGGAATTCAATATGCTTTAATTTAGCTTCAAGATTAGTAAGTTTTCTATTAATGTGGTCTCTAAAATACATTTTTTTTAAAATTTATAACTAAGTTACGATAAAGATTTTATATAGTCAAATTGTTTTTTAAGAAAAGCACATTTTTCGTACTCCTCTTCTTCTTCATAAAATTGTATTGCTAAAATATAAGCGTTTCTTAATTCTTTTGAATTTTCTTCTTTAAGGATTTTTTGATGGTACTCATCCTTTAAATCTATTTTTTTTATAAAACCATAGGCTCGAGCATGTAGCATTTTTTCTCCTGCATACTCAATCTCACCTACCGCTAAAGAAGGATCAGCTTGTCCGAAAAAATCAACTAATTTTTTACCATATGAAAGATGGTTATTAATTAGTTTGCAAAACATTTTAATAAAATATCTAGGATGATTCTCATCTACTTTAGGAAGAGTGCGAGAGTTATAATAATCATACCCCCTCTGATTCAACCCCCAACTATTGGAGGATGAATTAAAAGAATCAAATGAACCAAATATCTTATTTATATCCAAAGTGCCTGTTTATAGTTTCCAACTGATCCTCAGCCTCACCTAATTTGCAAATTGCTTTTTTAGCCTCTTCTAAAAGGTGACCTGAAGTATGTTCTCCAATGCCAGCAGGAGTATCTAAAAGGGTTTCTAGTGTAAGTAGAGCTTCCTGTTTATCCGCCTCTGCTTGTGTTTTTAAAGCCTTGATTAACCGTGGTTCCATGTTTATAAATATGTTATAGTTTATTTACAGTGATGATCTGCGGCTCGCGTGGCAATCTGTTTATGAGGTTTAATATTAACCTTATAACCGTGTGATGACGCCCACCCTTTAGCAGCTGATACTAATTTATTACTCATGTAATATTCATCTTCATTATAATCCATATCAATTTCAAAACGAAGACCCGGAAATTCTTTAGATAACACTTCTGCAATTTGCATAGTACGTTCTGTTTCTAACCATAACCTAGACCAATCGTCTTTAATTGGTGGAAATTTTTCCTTACAATAAATATAATGGACTCCACGAAATGGGTAACGATATGCAATAGCAGTTACATATACGATTTCTGAACCCCATCGTTGAGAATCGGTTCCAATATGGGTCTCAACGTGGGGTTCATTTTTAATAATGTTCCTAGTATGGATAATAGGACTAACTTTTTTACCCTGTACTGTTCTAAAATTCATAGCGGTGAGGGAGGGATTCGAACCCCCGTTACTCTACGTAAACTTGTTTTCAAGACAAGCGCATTCGACCACTCTGCCACCTCACCAAATTACTACCCTTAACGGGCAGCAATTTCTGTTTCAAGATGAGCAAAATCCTCTTCGAGGTCTGCATCCATCTCATCAATGGTTTCATCTACCTCATCAATTGCTTCTTCAAGATCGCGAACACGATTATAAAGGTTAAACATAACAGCGGACATAGCAGCAAAAGCAGCTGCAATCAAATAAGGAATAAATTCCATAATAAAAAAATTAAAAGGTTAAAAAATTAAAGGATATCCCATTCATAAGCCGCTTGTGTGTAAGCGGATCCCATACCAAGATGGGGGTTGTCTTTAATAAAGGCCATTGCTGTGGAACGAACTTCACAACGGAGTCCATAAACATCGGCTTGGTCTAAAATTGTTTCAATAATAGCCATTTCTTTTTTCATTCGGGTTGAAATATACAAAAAAATTCACAAATTTCCAAATTTTGCGATCCGGGGGAGGCGTTTCCTCCCCCTTCACACAAACAACATGGCTTACGCTGCAAACTCCTTTGCAACGTCGTAAAGTTCTTGGTTAACCTTCAAGTCTTGCTTGAAGTTCTTGATTCGGCGAGCTTTGCGGAGCTTAACACCACTCACATATTCAAAATCACCTTCAATGACCTTTTCTTGGACGACATTAAACACGTTCCAAAGGTCATCACCTGCATCCTCTTTACGGACTGGGGCCAAGATTGCATCAAGATCAATCTTGTAAACATCTTCAATTTTTTGTCCTTCTTGGACTTTAAATCGAGTCGCAAGCGCCTTACGAGCAAGATCATACTTTTGCTCATTAGTAAGCTTAGTTTGCTTAAACTTATTCATGCTCTCAACAGTCAAGGGCAGCTGCTCAACCATTTCGGTCATGGTTTCACGGAGGGTTTCAAAATCATAACCCATGTGGCGGATTTTCATCCGACCAAACTCCTGGTCGGCAATAACCAAACCATTAGAGCAAACCAAGCGGTACATACCTGCTTGGAAAATGAACGAATTCTTTCCATCGTGGGAATTCGTAAGGATGATTTGGGGGTAAACCGTATCACCATCATTACCTTCAACAACAATATCCGTGTTGCGGAAAGTGATCATGTGTTTTTGAGTACCCTTAGTGTGGGCTTTACGAGCCCTAACTTCTTGGGCACTAACAACACCCCATCCAAGTTTTTCCATATCCTCAATCACTCGGAAAGTGGGAATGTGGGTGTAATGTGCTGAAACCTCCTTGCTGGGTTTCTCGGTAAATGCCGTAGGGCAATTTTTACGAATTTGCTCTTGGCTCAAGAACTCCATGTTCTCTTCGTAGGTGGTCATCAAATCTTCCATGTTTAAAAAATTAATTTGTTTTTTCGCGTTTTTCTCGATGCCCGGAAGATACGAAAGGGGTCCGGTGACGCCAAATTTATTGCAAAGGAAAAATGACTTTTACATGACGTACGATATTTATTGGTATGAATTTAGAACAATTATTGTTAGAGGCATTACTAGAAGCTGAGGACTCTCAAAGTTATAAAGCTGCCCTTAAAAACACAGGAAAGGATATTAAGGACGGAGCAAAGCAACTTATAAATGTTGCTAATGATGCGGGTGCTGCTGCTATACAAAAATTGAAAGACAGTGGGGCTCTTGAAAAAGCTAAAGAAGAAT
>Ga0213865_10003275_pt1 | contig 9985 bp, 5 predicted proteins | sample PICome_6_FD_160100 | JGI IMG/M metagenome (GOLD analysis project Ga0213865, IMG submission 160100) | Coastal seawater microbial communities near Pivers Island, North Carolina, United States - PICO282 | ecosystem: Environmental > Aquatic > Marine > Coastal | place: USA: North Carolina | collected... | reverse complement strand
AAGAACATCCAAGAAATGATTGCGAGTGAAGCCAACGAGCATGGGCTTGTTGAATCTGACTTGTTTCGTCAACGATTCCGTTCGATTATTCAGCAAATGAAGAATGAATTTGGATTTAAGGAAAATCAATATTTTCTTGATGCTGGGCTAACTCAGTCATCACTAAAAAAAGGAACCGGTGGCGTACTGACTTGGTCTGGATTCGATTATGAAGTTCAAACATATGAAGACATAGATGGGGCTAAGACGAAATTTTTCAAGATTTACTCGTCAAGAAATGAGGAGGAGTGATCTTAGATGTACATCACGGCCCAAGAAACAGTTCTTATCTCTGAGGTGGTTACGGAATAAATTTGTCTTCGATTCAATTTAATACCTGAGCCCTAAATTTGACAAACATGCGAATGACCGCAACCTGCATGTTTTTGATTGGCATGATTTTGCTATCTGTTACGCCAACAGCGCTATCCGAAAACCAAGATACTGAAGAAGAGAATCTTATTGTGTCGGAATCAATTAATTCGGATGTGTTCAACGAAAACGATGTTCGAGACGGCTATGTTGGCGTCAATAATCAAGCAGAGTTGCAGGCGGAGTCATGCGAATTTCAATCACCGTCCTCATCTTGTACAAATCAGAGTTGGGCTGAAATCATTTTAGAAGTCAGGTTCACCTCATCCGTTAGGTCAGTCGATATTTCAATTGAGTACGAGTCATGGGGTGAAGACGATTCTTTTGGCGATGAAAGAATTTCAACGCAATATGAAATGGTTATGAAGGTTCAGCACAAACACGGCGAGGACATTGTCAGTATTGAATCAGGGCAAACAACAGGTTTTGGCAACAATCAAATTGTGAATATTGGCACTTTTGAACCCAGTCAAACCAATTATTTGTCAATTAGATTCAACATCTCTCATTCAGACACGAACTGGATTCATGATAAAATGACTGCAAGACTTCATGAAATTTTCATAATGGTTGGGTCGGATACTACAGGCGATGGAGAGGAAGAGATTCCTTCTATCTCTTACGGGAATAGTGCATTTACCTATACTAAGGGATCCGAAATCATCCCTCCAATACAACCGGTAAATTTGGGTTCAGATGTGGATTTATGGGAAATAATCTCTGGTTCAATACCAGTGGGTTTGAATTTCGATAATTCGACAGGAATGATCTCAGGCACTCCAAACAAAGTATCTTCCTCGGTGTTACTAACAATTCAGGCAACCAACGCTGCAGGTTCCGATACAACAATAATTTCAATTCAGGTCAACGATGCTTCTCCTATAATTGCCTATGATACCGAATCTTATGTTTTTACCATAGGAGAACAAATTAACCCACCAATACAGCCAATTTCCTCAGGAGGAGACGTCGAAATCTGGGAAATTATCGATGGCAATCTTCCACCTGGGTTGAGCATTCATTCCTCAACTGGAGATATTTCTGGGATACCTACTCAAAAATCATCCATGTCCTCATTTACAGTTAGAGCAACGAATTCTGGGGGTTCAGACACGGTATCATTGTCCATTCAAGTGAATGAAGTGGTTCCTGTGATTTCTTACGCAGAATTGACTTACAACCTAACTATCGGCGTGGAGCTTAATCCCAGTATTCATCCAGTGAACAACGGAGGAACAGTCAATTTTTGGGAAATTATTAACGGCTCGTTGCCGAATGGTTTGTACTTTAATAACTCGACAGGTGTAATCTCAGGAAACCCAATTGAAGTAACATCATCCTCAGTTCTCACAATTAGGGGGACAAACTCAGGAGGTTTTGATACCTCACCGATGACGATTGAAGTTGCAGAGGCACTTTCCGAATCTGAATATCAAAGTGATGAATCTTCGAACCAGAACTTGAATGAAACTAATGAATACGCAAATCAATTAGACGTAGGCGATAATGATACTGAATTGAGTACTGAGTCAAATTTGGAAGAGGTTGTAATAGTTGCAGTGGTTGTAATAGTTCCAGTGGTTGCAATAGTTGCAATGGTTGCAGTGGTTGCAATTAAATCGAAAGAAACCAATAATGAAATAATTACATCTGCTCCACAAACAAAGCCTGAGGTCATAGTTATACAACAAAATACGACTCCAGTCAATCATGCAGATAGGTTTGCTCTGTGGTGTATTGAGAAGATAGGATGCGAAGGTGGAAGAAAAATTGGAGACAATTCCAAACTGAATGTCCCTACAAATTATCTTGATTGGATTGACTCATTGGATTCAAAATATGCCGTTTCCATGAAAATTTCCTTTGGTATCAATTACCCTTCAAATCTAGACTCTAATAATAAAAAAGCTACAGCAATTAGTTTAGTTGATCGATTCCTTCAGGAACTGTCCGCTGTGGGTGGTAACTTAAACGATGGTAAAGGATTCTTCTCACATTCGATTAAAGGGAACTTACGAGATATACAGGTTGAATTCTCCGGTGCGTTCTCTGTTAGTATTTCCCCCAACGATTTGGTAACTCACCTTGGACTTGTCCGTACAGCCATTTGGAACTTTTGTTCTGATCTTCTCCAAAAGTGCGTACACATACAAATCGGGAACATGGCTGATTTCATCAATCCTTTACCTGAGGAGGAGCGAAAGAAAATATTCAAACAACTCGATGAAGAAGGCATTGAACAAATCGACCTAGATAGAGCGTACTTTATGGATTCAATCGAACGGCAAAGAGAAGAAGTTGAATTCAATCTCGATTACTAAATTTATAAGAACAGATTTCTTATAGAATTGAATTCCTCTTCATCAAAATTTGGTCTTCGTTGATGGCTTTTGATGAGTAACTTGCTTAGGATACTCCTTTTTTTGTCATCAATTATCACGTTCAATTGTTCTGCGATTTTTTGTATTCCAATTCTTGAAAACAACTCGTCAGTAGAAATAATTCCGAGCCTCTTGTGTGTTGTTGAATAGGTGTATACTGGCCAATGATCTTTTGATTCACGTATCCAATTAACGAGTTCTTGAGCAGTTGAGTTTGAATCGAGTTTCTCAAGTGTTCTCACTTTCCTTTTTTTCTCTGTCTCAAGGAGTGAAATAATTTCGAATGTATCATCGATTGACTCAACAAAGGTTGAGAAATTACCTGTTTGATGTAGTTCTCTCAGCAATGAATTCGATTTACAACCAGGGTCGACAAAGAAGACATCGCCTGAAATTTCATCGAGCCATGATCTATTTTGTGTTGTTTTTGGCGTATCTGCGATGTTCAAATTAACCAATTTTTTATCGAGGATAAGCTTGTTGAGTGCGGCAAGGACCTTGTTTATTGCTTCAGTATGCGAATCATCGGGAGAATAGTTATCTTTCTCAACAGCATTGTTTAGTTTAACAAGAGAATTCATTAACTCGCTGTATGCTTTTACTGAATTACCTTGATTCGCATCGATAGAAGATTGAATCATTGGACCTGCGAGTCGACTCATGTTGTTCATGATATCATGAAGAGAAAGGATTCCGAGGAACTCATCAGTTTTCTTGTCAACGATTGGAACAATGTAATTTGGACTTAGAATTGTGTACAAAATACCAAACAGGATTGGTGTATTTGGATCAAGCCAATCCTGTGCTGATTCAAAGCAATCAGTTCCCTCGATATCAACAAATTTGATGAGTTTCTCCACGCCGTTTCGTTTTTCAGTTATTGGGGTAAATGAAAATTTGTTGAGTGACATGAATGCTTTGAGTTCAGTAAAACAATGTTGATTACGTAGCAGTGATGGACGAACTCGAGCAATCTTTGATTTTGGTAGCATGAATTCTTGAATGACATTTGTGTTAATATTAAATTCAGAATCAATAATTTCAGCGTCACCAATCAGTGCTTTTTTGACTGTAAGAAACATATCGTTAATTTCTTCTTCATCCGCACTTCGAGGCTTTTCTTCCTCTTCGAAGTCTTTGTCGCCGGGCTCCTTAACGAAGATTGTGTCACCCTTTTGTTTGGCCTTTTCACGACGGATGAGGACTGTAATGACTTCTTCATCTGTATTATGTGGATGTACTGTATGTATCCATTTATCATTGACATAGAGGGGATCTGATTCAACATCAAACACAAACGTATCCTTATCGGGATTTATATCGGTTCCTTCATCATCTTTATGAGAATGTTTTACTCTTCGTATGTTTGCATTTATTTTTCTATCTTTAACGAAATTGCCATTAACTCTCTTCCAAATTTCAACTGAAGGAGCGTACTTCTGTTCATCAATTTTATAATATCTATACTCATACGAACCTTGTATACACATTGTGATGAATGAACGCTGGTGGTTATGTTTCGACGTATCTTCTGCATCATCGAAAATATGAATCCTGAGCTGTGCACCATCATCTCCGTCTGGTTCATAAAGGCTAAATCTCTTCACGATTTTAGGATTGATGGATGCTTGATCCCAATCACATCCGGGTCGCATTATCCATTTCTTGAGTCGTTCAGGTTCTTTCCATGCAGCATACCGAAGTAAACAAACCAAAGCGTTGAGATTAACGCCATGTTTACCATAGAATTCTTTTTTTTCTACGATATCTGCATTTAGCCGTTTTACCTCATGTTCGATTCTGTCGATGACTCCCAAACAAATCACGCCTTAATGCCCATACATCGATCCACAGGTCATATCAATGATGGATGCGGACATATATGACCATTTTTCGCCCATCATTTGCACCATTACATGGGCAATATCTTCGGGCTTAGCAAGACGATTCAATCGTGTTTCTTGAGCGATTCGATTTCGTTTTTCATCGGGCCAATCACTGGTCATCCCAGTAATCATAGGTCCCGGAAGTACGGTGTTGACACAGATGTCACGTTTTCCTAATTGGCGTGAAACGGACATCGTCAATCCATGAAGCGCAGCTTTGGATGCAGCATAACTTGGCTTATTGGCACCAGCAAAGGCAACAGGACTTCCAACAAGAACGATACGACCACCATCCATCATGTGCGAATCAGCAAGTTGACAGATTCGCATGGCAGAGGTAACATTCACCTCGATTGAATGATTCCAATCTTCGATTGAGAGAGAGTCAAGCCTTGATCCCTGGGATATTCCTGCACAGTGGATAAATCCAAACCAATCCCCCCCGATCAATTCAGTCCGAATCAATTCTTCATTGAATTGTGCTAAATCCATTTCCAAATGCGTGTAAGCAGTGTGTAGAATTTTTGTGGAGTGTTGGTCGATACCGATCACATCGAAGTTTTGGCCAAGAAGTGAATTTGCTGTTGCTAGACCCAATCCTGATGATGCACCAGTTACAATGATAGTATGATGATTTTCCATCCAAAACACCTAAAATTTATGTCAATTTAGAAAAATATTCGTGCAGCCGTCCTGAGATTTCCTTGCTGTTAATATTGCTGTAATCGACTATGAATTTTTTATTGAAAAATGATGAGTCCTGCCGTCCTCCCATAACATATGCTTGTATCGGAATCCAAGAAGGTAATTTGTGGAAGTTTCCACTTGCCTCATCAGCGTCATCTTTCATTCCAATGAGTGCTGATTTGAGGTTAACGTAAGGCATTGCTGGAAGCCCAAAGGAATATCTCACCTTCATTATCTGTTCGTCCCATGTGGAATGGTTTTTTTCTAAAATTAAGGCATTCAATATGATTCGTTTCGTGAGGTTGGGGTAAGAGGTGGCGAATTTTATGAAAGGTCCTTGGTTTTTAATCGATGCTTGCACTCTCCTCCTTATCGATGTGAACAGGCCAGAAAATTTCCCTAAAGATGCATTGTCGATCGAGCCGATTTCAAAATCCCTCTCCATGGAAAACACTGGTGGGCTTCTTGACAAAATTCCTTCCATCATTTCCATCCTTCTTTTTGAAGTGAATGATGAACAAATCATTTCATAACTCGGTGCGAATGAAAAAGTGAATGAGGATGGTAATGACTCAACACCGTTCGTTAGTCGCTCCAACAGCGGATTTTCTTGTTGACGTCCTCCTTCACAAACTTTGGAATTTGGTCGCAATCCTCTTCTCTCCCAATAAAATTTACAAATTTCTTCGATATCATTTTCAAAACGGTCGAATATAATGTCCAATTCTGCATTTGGCAATCGCATTTTCAGTGGTTCAGTAACGACATCTGAATAGAGACCATTTGTCATGTTCGAATGGTTGAACAAATACATTGCAAAATCATCTCGAATCTGATTTCCAAAGATTGAATTGGGAATAGGAAATGGTTTCCCTTTGACAAGAGCTGAGAAATAAGACTCGGCGAGCGCTTCGATGATAGGTCTTCTGTTGTTTGAGGAGTTTGTTATTTTGTAAGAGAATGCTCCATTTTCAAATCGAATGTCGCGTAAATGAGCACCATCGATGCCAAACATATCCAAAGTTCGAGTGAGAGGATTCTTGCCCATTGAGTCAAATAACCCGCTCAACACGAGGAACGGTTGGTTATTTGAATCTTCAAGATCTTCTTGTATCAATGTCATGAGTAAACACTCGCTCCACAAATCTCCATTCCGTCCAAAAATAGAACCATATTCTTGGATAAGATAATTTTTGTAATTAGGTTCTTCTAATATTAACAAACCTGTGGCAACTTCGGGAAGCGTTTTGTGCGTCCAGTCAATGTCTTTCTCACTGTTGACAAACATAACGCCAAGATTGTCGTTCAGAATCTGTTTTTCTCGAAAACTGGGTGATATGTCGTGATATTTGGCTACGTACTTGAGTATGTTCTCAAGATTTGAGAGTCCAGTGGTGATGTATGTAGCAGCAATATAGCAGAACAGCTTTCGTATCCGAGCTATCTCATCTTCTGAAATTGATTGCCGTTCCTTCACATTGATTTCCAACCCGAATTCAATAACACGCTTTAGGAATGCAACGTGTTGCAAAGAAACAGTGGAGTCGGAATCATCTTTTTTCTTCGATTTCGATTGTTTGAGATATGGATTATTTGAGTCTGAAGGATGTAGTGCATCATGAGACAGAAGCATGCAGAAGAAACCAACGAAGAGCGGATGTGTAAGAACAGTCTCGTATTGTTGGTACAAATTAGCAGCAGATAATGAGAGTTGATCGCTGTTCATGCCCCAAGCATTGGCTAACTTCGTTGGCATTTCAAATCGTAACTCGTGAGGTGTAAAATGGATGTCAAGTGAATTATGGATGTTGATTTCTCCATTCACTTCGTTGAAGAAGTTGGTTAATTCTGACCTATGTGATTTCCGACATGTCATGATGACTGGACATTTGTGCCGCTCAATGTTGTCATCAATGAAAGAGACGATTTCCATCCGTCGTTCTTCTGAGAGAATCTCATCGTATGCATCAATAATAAGGTACATGTTATCAAACACGTTTCGCTGTACTGAGAACATTTTTCGAACAATACTTTCGTCCAATTCAGGCTCTGTTTCAAGCATGCTTTGGATGAAAATCTCAATTGCTTCTTCCTTTGAAGAGGTCGAATTACCGTGATATTCAGTTGAGTTTTCATGATCGCCGAATGAAAAGCCGAATGGAGAAGTTGCTACAGATTGAATATTCTTTGAGAGTGATTTCGCTTTGACATAAATTGGAATAAGGTTCGTTGAATTTTCTTTAAGCTGATTGGCAACAAGTTTGTAGGTGAATTGCCTCAACTGAATCGTTTTCCCAAAACCAGGATCGCCGATAATAGAAATTAGACCACCATCTTCATCGAGTACGTGAATGTAATCTGACAACGGCACCTCTCCAAGTTTAATGGATTGGATGAACGTTGGAATGTCACCGAAGATTGAATGATTGTTCGACTCATAAAATGTGAGAAATCGAGAGAGTGCCGGGTCGATTTTGTTGCTTTTTGCTTCCAACGCTGCCCTTTTTATTTTTTCTTCAACAAACATTCTTCTTTCGACAAGATCACGTTGAATTCCAAGTTCTCTTTCGAGGATTTGAGTTAAATGCCGTTCTTCCCTTTCAAATTCATCAAGAAGATTTTTTCGAAGAATATCACGTTTTGGAAAGTTCTGCATTGCTTCTTGAAATTCTTCAAGTTCCGCTCTTCGTTCTTTGATGTAAGCCTCTTGTTCCGAAATTCTCTCTTCGATGTTTTGCTTGGCTTGTATGAATTCATACTCAACCTTTGCATCTTTGTGCGATATTGTGAGCATAATGCTGTCATACAGTCCTTTCACACCATCTTCGATGGATTGTAAATACTCGGGTGTGAGGAGGTCAGATAGTCCATTAGCAAGCATTTTTTCACAGAATGCGAGTGCTTTTTCTCTTGCTTCATCGTTAATTGAAGGTGAGATAACTTCCATATCTTCATCGGTATGAAATTGTTTCTTTTCTTCATCAAAATAACGAGCGTACCAATACGGCCAGAGAGGGTTTAAATCGCGCTCGTGCCAGATGTCTTCTTCATCGGTTTCTACATCATTTTCTGACCAATACAAGTCACGAATTGCATTAACCCGTTGGATAAGCTCCGAATCGAGTTCTATTTCGCGACTAAAATTTGTTTCAATGATGGCCTCACACAATGTATCGAGTTTTTCGAGTTGGAACAGGCGATGATCATCACTGATCAATCGATTTTGATGAAGTTTCGACAAACGCGTGGTCTTTCCTGCACACCGGCCGAACATTAAACAACCTTGCAAATCGACAAGGTAGTCTGTGATTGGTTGTAATGGATTCCCAGTCATTCAATCACCTTCCTTTTCCACACTGTGCACTCAACAACCATGTTTTGGCCATGAAGACGACTCGCATTGGGTATTGGCTTAAGGTTCAATTCATCTTTATACAAACTATCAAGATTGTAATCGCCCTCATAATAGGAACGAATGATTTTTGCTGAGCTCTCAGGATCTACGGAGATAAGTTTGGCCTGCTCTTTGTTGAGTAAGGCATTGATGAGGCCTGAATACTGAGTTCGATTGGCATCTTTCATTGCCCATGGAGTCACATAGGTTGCAATTGTAAAATCAACAGGTCCTGCTTCAAGAGGTATGCTCCCGTCTTCTGGGATTTTGATGAATTCTAGATGAAATAAATCGGATGTAACGGATTCATCAATAACAATGCCAGGAAATTTATCGTTGAGATTATCGTCCCATCCCTCCGTATAATACAGGTACAGAGTGTCGATTTTCTGTGCAACTGACTTATTTTCCTTTAATGAACGTAAAAGTGAACGCAAATTCTCAGTCGTATCTGTTCCGATGTATGCGAGACTGAGATTCATGTTTTGACTCTGTTCAATTTGGCTGACGACCTCTCTTGAAGTGTACAGTTGCTTCGGATGCACTGAATTTCCATTACCATCCAAACTGAATGCTCCAAATTCATCGAGCAAATTTAGTTCATCATCAATGGTTGAAGATCGAATATTGTTGTGCAATTGAAATGTGATTTTTTCCTCTGCAGGAATGCCAGATTGCATCGAACCTTTCTTAGTAGGGTGAATGGCAAGGTGAAGATCACATATTGGATTCGGATTCTTGCCCTTTTGGAAATATGGAATCGCACATAGGGCGAGAGTGATGGTTGTTTCATCATCGCAATTTTCAATGTTGAATTTGATTTCAGATTTTTTTCCAAACCGCCAACTGTCGAGAACAACAGTATAATCGTCACCTGTGCCCGTGGAATAGGTATCCTTGCTGGTCGCAACAGACAACAATTTGGGTGAATCTTGAACCGATGTCCAGATTCCGACACGACTGTATTGTCTCTGTTCATTTGGAGAATCTTCGGAGGCCTCGTAGCGGAATTCAGCTTCGAACTCAATTTTCCGACATCCATCGATTTGATCAATGCTGACGATAATCCAATGATGATTACCTCGGGTTGCGGATTCAAACCCATTGAGACCCATGAGGTGCCCATTGTCTGCACGAGCAACGGGACGGAGATATTCTCCATCAAGGATAGTCAATCGAGGCACATGCTCTAGATTGAGTGGGAGTATTACAACATTGCGTCAACG
>Ga0213865_10003273_pt1 | contig 9986 bp, 6 predicted proteins | sample PICome_6_FD_160100 | JGI IMG/M metagenome (GOLD analysis project Ga0213865, IMG submission 160100) | Coastal seawater microbial communities near Pivers Island, North Carolina, United States - PICO282 | ecosystem: Environmental > Aquatic > Marine > Coastal | place: USA: North Carolina | collected... | reverse complement strand
GTTACCTCTTTTCGCTGCAAAGGAGTCAAGCACAACCGCATTACATCAGAAAGGAAGCTTGTGAATACCGCGTGGCATGAACTGTCGCATCGTACCTGTTCAGGACTGAACGGATTTGAATGGTATGCTCAAAGCTGCAAACATGATTCTCGCGGTCAATAGACGGGAACGTCGACAGGTCAGCAGGCTCGGTCGATACAATCAGAGAGGATGTCTACTCTCAACAGGGCCTTTATACTTCCCAAACGTCTCCCCAGTCTTACAAGGATGTTTTACCAGCAGCCCTCGATCCCACCGCTGTCCGACTAGAATGGTTTTGGTTTTTATTCGTCCATTTATAGCCAGTAGTTCCTCCCCTCTAACATTGCTGGTGCCGTGATCAATTTTGAACGAGCAGACTTTCCTTTTGCAACACGCATTTCACTTGTCACCAGCGTCCCAAGCGTTCCATCATGGGAGCGTGCGCTAGCTGAAACGCTCAAATGACCAAATATTTTTATACTTAAAGACCTAAAAAGATTGAGGAATTAGCGATCGATCTGCAAATCAAGGGCAAGAAAGCCATCATGGCCGGCGGCAGCGCTGGTATGGGTCGCGCTACCGCAGAGCGGCTGGCGGAAGCGGGTGTTGAGTTATTCATCACCGCCCGCCGTGAGGAGCGGCTGCTTGTCGCGGCTGCCGAAATCAGCGAGAAATACACCACCTCAGTAACACCCATTGTCGCTGATTCTTCAACCGAAGCCGGTCGACGAGCCTTATTCGAGGCCTGCCCTGACCCCGACATCCTCGCTATCACCATTAAACCGCCGCCCCCCAATGGCAGCTTCCTTGATGTCACGCCGGATATGTGGCGCGAGTCGATCGACACAGCACTCATCGGCCCCATTGAAATTATGCGAAATTACATTCCCGTCATGATCGAAAAAGGCTGGGGACGTATCGTCAATATCGCAACCTTCTCGGCGAAAAACCCTATGATCTGGCGATTGATGTCCGGACCCGCGCGTTCCGCATTGATTAACTACACCGCATCGGTTTCTCGGGAAATTGCGCAACATGGCGTTAACATCAACAATCTTCTGCCCGGCATGTTTTCAACCGAGGGCGCGGCAGAACTCCTACCAATCTATGCGGCGGCCTTTGATTTACCGGAAGACGAGGAAACCTGCATGAATCATTTTTTGACCAATAACCGCATTCCCGCCGGATTCGTTGCCGAAGCGGATGATCTGGCGCCCATGGCAGCGCTGCTTTGCAGTCCTTTATCGCGATTTATCGTCGGTCAGAACATTGTTATCGACGGCGGTCAGCACGCGTCGCTTTTTTGACGACTGCCTTCCGTTTGATCAACTAAGGAGTCTCTCCCTCGGCTGGCCCTACGTCCTTCTTCATCACGATGGCGGAGGCCGGACACAACTCAGAAAGGATTGTGGTTGATACTGGCCCTGCGATAAAACTTCCCGCACCAATTACTTTTAAACCTTTTAAAAGTAATTTTTGATACATCATTAAATAGGACACAAGGACGCACAAAAATTTCAGAAAAGTTTTATCGCTAATTAAGACGCTGTAGTAAATCTTAAAAAATCAAACGTAGAAGGTAACCATGACAAAAGAATCATATTTTTTATTATTCATTTCTCTCGGAGTATTCCCGGTTGCTTTGGGGTACGGGATAAATCCAAAAGAGATTCTCCCAGTTCTTTATGGAATTGAAGTAGCAGATAACAATTTATCTAACATCTTCAGAGCTGTAATGGGTCTATATATTGGCTGTGTGTTGTTATGGGTTTCTGGAGCTTTCAAAAAAAGTCTAACGGTTCCCGCTTTATGGTGCATGTTTGTCTTCATGCTCGGGATTGGGATAGGAAGAGCACTCAGTTTAATTCTAGACGGAATGCCAGACATGATTTTTGTTCTTTTTATGTTTTTTGAATTTGTAGCAGCAGGGATTACTTTTTCTTTTCTGAAGGAAAAAGCTTAAAGAAGGTTTTTTATGGTACCCCGAGGTGGAATCGAACCACCGACACAAGGATTTTCAATGGGCATGAACTGTTGCGGGCTCTCGCTCAGGAATGGACGAATATGAATTGTACGGTCATCTCAGTGATATATTTTCCAGACCAACCCGGAATTATTTCGCGAACTTCTCAAGTACAGCCGACAGTATCAGTGGGTAAACCGACGCTCGGCAGGGCCTTGATACGCCCTATACTTAGACCATCAGAATGACTCAGAGCAGGTGGGGTTTCTCATTACAGCTGCTCTTCCCGAGGCCGTGAGCCTGATCAATAGAGATTTGAGGTATTTAATCTTTAACGAGTACATTACCGATATTGTTAACTATTATTTCACCCATTTTTCCGAGCAACGGGTTTTATGAAAAACACAGAAAAAGTGCCGACAGTTTTCATTGCTGAAAGCGATCTAGATAGCATTCTTAAAGACTGGCATGGCTCCGGGCAGTCAGTTTATTGGCCCCACGGTAATTGCAACATTTTCTATCGGGATATGGGCGACAAAAACGCATCTGGCCATGACACCGCTTTGATCCTGCACGGCTTCCCTGAATCCAGCTTTACGTTCCAAAAGGTAGTAGAGCCGCTAAAAGCCAGATTCAGAAGACTGGTGTTAGTAGACTTGCCAGGGTTCGGATTCAGCGATAAACCTAAACACCTGAGTTATTCTTTGTTTGAACAGGTTGATGCCTTGATGTGGGTCTGGCAGTCACTGGATATCCGTAGCGGCCACGCTATTGCCCATGATATGGGAGACAGCGTGCTGACCGAAATTGTCGCACGTTCAGTGCAGGGACTCTTGCCCGGTTGGTTTGAAGAAGGGTTGCTATCGCTGACCTTCACCAACGGCAATATGGTCATGGAAGAAGCGAAGCTTGTGCCTATACAAAAGCTTCTTCGTCATCATAAGTTAGGACCTTTCATTAACCGCTTCACCCGTGAGACGCTTTTTAAAAAGCAAACCCGGACCTCCCATGGAACTCTCATAAACACTGACGATGTGCATCACCTGTGGCAGCTATATTCACTAAATGAGGGCCATAAATTGGCGTGGAAAACGATTCGATACCTGGATGAAAGGGATAAATTCCAACATCCACGCTGGTTAAATGCGTTAAGTAAATTTACTGGTCCGGTGCATATTTGTTGGGGGGAAGCAGATCGGGTGGCTCCGCTATCAGTGGCTCAATACTTAAAGCGTGATGTATGTGCTAAAGCACTCTTGACTGTCATGCCTGATGTTGGGCATTTTTGTGAAACTCAGGCCCCGGAGCTTTGGTCTGAATCAATATTGCGATTTTACGAAGCTATATAGTTCAATAACAATCGGTTCACGAAGAGTGGGCGCTGTTTGCAAAAACCAATCGGTTTAAAAAAAGTATTAATTATGGATTCCCCACTCGCTATACCACTGAAGTTGCCTTGTGGCGCTCAGTTGCCTAACGCACTATTCACCAACATCGGGGGCAGCAGTAACACAGCGATTGGAAGACTTGCAGAGGTCACGGGCAGTGACTTAAAAAACGTGACAGCGATTGGCTACAACGCTAAAGTTAATGCCAGCAACACAATATCGGTGAGGAGATCTGCGCCCAACAGGCCGTTTATTTGTCCTACATTCTATAGTGGTTCGCGAGGAACTCAGGGCGAATCAACCACCAGATCAAAAATTTTCTGGAATTCAGTGCAGGCCCATTATGTACTTTCACTAGTACCCATGCCGGCAACAGTTTCCCAAGTTAGTCCTTACCAGCTGTCGCTGCAGATTGATCAAACCCGAGATTTACTGACTTGAAAACTCGCCCTCATCTAGCGTGGTTAGTTGCTGCCGTCACCTTCATGGTACTCCTCACTTCCGCTGCCTTCCGATCCTCCGTTGGCGTATTGGTGATACCTTTTGAGGAAGAATTTGGGTGGTCAAGATCAACAACATCAATAGCTGTGGCATTAAATTTAGTGCTTTACGGGCTAGCAGCACCCTTCGCAACCGCGCTGATGGAACGACTGGGGATCCGCAATGTCGCTGTTGCTGCCCTAGGTCTCATAGCGATTGGCACTGGGCTCACCACCATAATGACCGAACCTTGGCATTTGGTGCTGTTGTGGGGGGTCGTTGTAGGCCTGGGTGTTGGCGCAACGGCCTTGGTTTTTGGCTCGCTGGTGGTTACCCGCTGGTTTGTTCGCCATCAGGGCCTCATGCTCGGCGTGATGGGCGCGGCTTGGGCAATGGGGCAACTGATATTCCTGCCCATTATCGCCCATTACGTGAGTGCCGAGGGGTGGCGTGTAGCGTCGTTTGGTATCGCGGGAGTCGCGCTGTGCATGATTCCAGTGGTGTGGCTTGTAATAAGAGACCGACCCAGCGATGTGGGGCAACTGCCTTATGGCGCCGATCCTAGCCATCCTCCATCGCTGGAAAAAAATGTCGACGGGGGCATTTTTAAAACGCTGGCCGGCTCCATAACAACACTGTCCCGGGTGGCGCAGAACAAGAGTTTTTGGATCTTATCCGGAACTTTTTTTGTTTGCGGGTGGACTACCAATGGCATTATTTCCACCCATTTCATTCCTGCTGCCCAGGATGAAGGTATGGCCGTTACTGCTGCTGCGACATTGTTAGCGGTTGTCGGTATTTTTGACCTAGTTGGCACGATTGGCTCTGGCTGGCTAACCGATCGGTTTGATCCGCGAAAGTTACTGGCTATTTACTATGGCTTACGCGGCATTGCGCTGCTGGCTATGCCCTTTATTTTAGGGCCATCCATTGAACCACCAATGCTTATAGTGATGGTGTTGTTCGGCTTAGACTGGGTGGCAACCGTACCCCCAACCGCCATATTGAGTGTCAGGATTTTTGGGAAAAGCACGGGCATCACCGTGTTCGCCTGGGTGTTTGCCTCTCATATGATTGGCGCCGCAGCTGCGGCGCTGCTCAGCGGCTACATCCGCGATATCAGCAATGATTATCTGATTGCCTGGCTACTCGCCGGTGCTCTTGCGCTTTTAGCTGCAGTCGCTGCCTTGGCATTGCCCAAAACGCAGCCTCAAGCGCCAGAAGCCTAACTTCGTCTTATCAGCGTCTCGCCGGGTTCTCGGGGACCCTCATAATCGATTGGTCGTAGGTTCAAGTCCTACTGGGCCCACCATTTTTTAAGAGACACGGTGCACCTTGAACTGGTCCTGCATCCTCTTTGAGATTATGTCCGCCAACAACTTTTCAGAGCAGTCAGTGACTACTTTACGACTTTCTCCAGTTCAACCGTCAGTATCAGCAAGAAAATCTGCTCACAACAGCCAATTTTCTTCCTATGTCTCAGATCATATTCACTGTTAACGTGCCAGACTGAGTTAATAAGTATCCCATTGCAGTCGCTGCCCCTATACTTGCGCCCCCCTCCTAATTAGCGTTCCCGGCAACTTTGCTCGCATGAAACTCTTGTCTCTGACAACCCTGCGGGAGTTGGCCCGTCTATCACTACCCATGGTGGTATCCCATGGCTCCTTCGCAGTGATGGTGTTTTCCGATCGTTGGTTTCTGGCGCAGATTGATTCTGTTCATGTGGCAGCTGCAATGGGAGGCGGGGTTGCGATGTTTTTCTGCGTCTCTTTTTTTATTGGCTTAATCACTTATGCCAATGCATTGGTGGCGCAGTATTACGGCGCGGGAGATTTTCACAAATGCCCTAAAGTTGTCACCCAGGGTTTTCTGATCGCCCTGGTGTCGGTCCCCTTTCTGGCCTTGATCGGCTATGGCATGGGACGGGCATTTGATTATCTGGGGCATGACTCGACGCAGGTTTCATTAGAGCGCGCATACTTCTATACCCTAATGCTGGGAAGCGCGTTCATGTTACTAAAGGCTTGTCTTGCCTCTTATTTTGCCGGCATTGGCCGTACACAGGTGGTAATGATCACGGATGTGCTGGCCATTTTTATCAACATTCCCCTGAGTTGGCTTCTGATCTTCGGGAAATTCGGCTTACCAGAACTGGGAATTGTTGGTGCCGGGTTGGGCACCGTAACCGCCACTGCATTTGCCATCGGTATCTATCTATTGTTCTACCTTTCCCGCGATCACCGTGCCCAGTTTAGCGTTGGTAAATCCTGGGGGATCGAGCCCGGAATTTTACGCAGGTACTTGCGGCTGGGTACACCATCTGCGGTAGAGAGTTTTATGAATACGGCCACCTTCAACCTGTTTTTGTTGATGTTCCAATCTTATGGTGTGGTGCAAGGTGCTGCCATGGCCATTGTATTTAATTGGGACATGCTGTCCTTCATACCCATGATTGGCCTCAATATTGGGGTAATGACGCTGATAGGCCAGTTTGTTGGCGCGGGCGATATGGCCAGAGCTAACCAGGTGATTTCTTCGGGGCTGATCCTGTCTCTGGGATACACCGGAACACTGGCGATCCTTTTTCTGATTTTTCGGGTGGACCTAATAAACGTGTTTGCCACACCAGATGAACACTTTGGGGAAATCAGAGAACTGGCCAGTATTATGATGCTAGGACTGACTACTTATATGATGGCCGACGCCATTATTCTTATCTGCGGTGGTGCACTGCGAGGGGCAGGGGATACACGCTGGATTATGTTTACTTCAACCAGCGTCCACTGGCTGATGCTGATTGCGCAGTACTTGGTCATCGTCAAATGGAGGGCCGGCCCGCTGGTGTCCTGGTGGGTATTTGTAGTGATGTTGATTTCATTGGCGTTTATCTACGCGGCACGCCTGTTCAGGGGAAGATGGCGTCAACCCGAACGGTTGGCCCGGGTAATGCAGGAATAGTGTTTAGAGGGTTAGCAATCGGCGCAGCAAGTTTGGCGAAGCCATAGCGGGTCATCTTCGCAACAAGAAATCTACCTCCCTTGCCCCTCCAGCACTGACACCACCTTTTAAGGCGGCGCCTCAGACATCGACTGTTTTCTCAGGGATGAAAACCCCTTTGCCACAATTCGACCAGCGAGGGCACCTCTAAAAATCTCTCAGGCGGGACCGCTGCGTAGTGTCGTTCAGGAATGAACGAATCGGTCTCTTAGAAGGGGTTTCCCGGGCTCTCCCCCATCCTCATAATCGATTGGTCGTAGGTTCAAGTCTACTGGGCCCACCACTTCACTACGTTCGTGTTGAACCGGTAGGACTATTCCAGCCCGCGCGCAACGCGCTCGGTCGTTCACCGGCTCGAAGCGATACTTCTCGAAATCCCGGCTCACCCTACTGGGCCCACCATTTACCTCATATCCTTTCTGGTCACATAGATGCCAGAGGAACAGGACACCCCCACCCTACCCCTCCTAGTACGGCCGACCACAGCAACACCTGAGACATTGCCTCTTTTCGCTGGGAAGAAGTCCGCGAGTTCACAGTTCAATCAGCAGGGAAACCACTGAACAACAGGTGGCATAGGATTCTGTGTGCTTCTGTCCGGGAATGGATGGAAAAGATCTGTGAGGGAGCCGATACGAGCGCGATTTCGAGGTGATTAAGGATGATTGAGCATCATCTTCGGGTCAAAAGTTTGAAGGGCACGAGTGGATTTTTTCCTAGTACCCCATTTATATTGCTTATATTTCCTCCGTAGCCTTCTCTGTTCGTGCTTGATGAGTTCAGCCAGCAAATAATTTTAGGCCCGGGTACCACTTTGCTCAGTCAGTCTTGAGTGCCGGTTAAACGTTACAAAAGTCCATCGCTGCGGTCCTGTCGTCAGCGCCTACAGTTCTCGTGGTTAGCATTAAAATCAATTCCTGTTATTTTTGGTTAAAAAAGGAGACCTATGAAAATTCTCGCAATTGGCGGCAGCGGCGGCATGGGTCGGTTTGCCGTGGATGCTGCTCAGCATTTTGATAGCGTGGAGCGAATCGTAGTCGCTGACCTGAATGAATCCAGCGCGCAGGATTTTGCTGCTCAACTTAATAATAAAGTCAGTTCAATGGGTTTGGATGTCAGTGACGATGTGGCATTGCGAAAGGCCATGGCGAATACGGATTTGGTGATAAACACCTGCGGGCCTTTCTATCGTTATGGTGTGCCGGTCTTGCAAGCGGCAATTGATACAGGGTGCCATTACGTTGATATCTGTGACGATTGGGAGCCCACAGTAGAGATGCTGAAACTGGATCAACAAGCCAAAGACGCCGATGTATGCGCTATCGTGGGATTGGGCGCCAGTCCTGGCATTTCGAATATGCTGGCGTTAATCGCGATGCAAGAACTCGATTCCGTTGCTACTTTGTACACCGGCTGGGACCTTGGTGGCGCCACGCCAGAGGGAGAGTCGTCTCAAGCGGGTGTTAACGCGGCAATGCTACACGGGATCGAGCAGATGACCGGCAAGGTGAGGATCTACCGAAACGGTGCTTTTGAGCTGACGAAGCCTATGGCACCAGTGTCGGTTCGCTTTCCAGGGTTAACGCCGTTTCAAGGTTATATTTTTGGTCATCCTGAAGCAGTAACGTTCCCTTACAACTTTCCGCAATTGCGAGAGTCCATCAATCTCGCTCACGGAGGTGATATCGATTCCTGGCTGCTCAAAGGCATCCTAGCCTTGGTAAATCGGGGTTTGATAAGTCGCTCTCGAGCAGCTGCTCTATTGACTTGGTTTGAGAAGCACAGAGGCGCCAGCCATGAAAAGAGAGACTCTGACGCTCCTCCGGCTATGTACGGAATGGCCATCGGCACCAAGGGCGCAGAGGTGGCCGTTGTGGGTGTTGCTTGGGTCGGCGAGGCGGTTGAAATCGACGGAGACTCAGGCCTAAGTATGGGCGAGGTGACGGGCGCACCTTTGGCCTGCGGCGCAAAACTTTTGTCAGAAGGTCAGATTAAAAAAACGGGTGTATTTTCGCCAGAGGCGGGCCACATAGAACCTCGAGACTTTTTGACGGAAGTTTTTGCGCAGCTGGAGAAGTTTGGGAAATTGTCGTCAAGCGCTCTTGAAGACAACATACGCATCTCTCGATCTTGGTGAGAACTAGCCTACGGACTCTGAGAATTACGCACTGCAGGTGGAGATGAGTCGAAAGGCGCATGCCAAACTCAACCACGCCCTGATAATCCTGCATGAGCCAAGCCCTGTATCAGGAAGACCTCAATCGGCCGAGGGGCGTGCTCGTTGGGTTCAAGCTGTGACATGATGACACCCGTTAGACCCGTGTCCGGGCTGACAAAGAAGGTTGTACCGTAGAAACCGGACCACCAGAAGTCGCCGTTGTTATCAGGCATCACCGAGGCCTCTGCGTCGGCGACGATGGACCACCCCAGGCCCCAGCCGAGACCCTCAATGCCCTCGCGCAACAGCACACCCTCTGGCACGTGCAACTGAAGCATATTGTCTAGAGTTTCCCGCTCCAGCACACGGGCACCGCGGTACTCGCCCCCGTTCCACAGCATAAGTGCAAAGCGCATATAATCTGGCAGTGCCGACACCAGGCCACTGCCCCCGGGCGCCCAGTTATTGTTGTCAAAGCGCAGTGGAGAGGGCTCCAGTTCGCCGCTTTCGTTAGTGATATAAACGGTCGCCATGCGTGAGCGTTGCTCTGGTGGCGGAAGGAAGCGGGTATTGTCCATGCCCAGCGGCGTGAAAATGCGCTCCTGAAAAATCTCTGCGAGCGGTTGGCCAGTGGCCTTCTCCAGTACTGCGCCCAGCACGTCCGCAGAAAAACCGTAGCGCCAACTCGTGCCGGGCTCTTCCAGCAGGGGTAAGCTGCCAAGGGCAGCAACACGTGAGGACAGGTCGCCACCGGGTTGTCGGTAAATGCCATTGTCGTTCCAATAGTCCACCAGTACCGAATCTTTTTCCCGGCCCGGGCCCACGCCTGAGGCAAACATCAGCAGGTGACGCACCAGCATGGGATTGCTGGCGGGACGTGTGGGGAATTCACCCGATGCGTCTCGCTCATTGTCGGTCGCCAGTACAGAACTCTCGAAGGCCGGAAGGTAGTTACCCACCCTATCATCCAGCCACA
>Ga0213865_10003268_pt1 | contig 10000 bp, 7 predicted proteins | sample PICome_6_FD_160100 | JGI IMG/M metagenome (GOLD analysis project Ga0213865, IMG submission 160100) | Coastal seawater microbial communities near Pivers Island, North Carolina, United States - PICO282 | ecosystem: Environmental > Aquatic > Marine > Coastal | place: USA: North Carolina | collected... | reverse complement strand
GAATACGAAAATTAAAATCATCTGTGCTTTCATACCTCTTGTCTTTTGAGATTGACTGTTCAAAGATACTAAAAATTTACATTCTCGTAACATTAAATTAACATTAATCATTTAATAGTCTGATTTTGTGTGTGTTGTGTTTTTATTTTGAAATATACAACTGCTCTCTCAAAAACCCCTTATTTTTGCATAAATCACTTCCATGCACAGGAGTCACACATGCGGCGCATTGCGCCAATCCGATGTAAACAAGGACGTTCAACTCGCTGGTTGGGTACAGCGTATCCGCGACAAGGGCTTTGTACTTTGGATTGACCTTCGTGACCGATATGGCGTAACACAACTGGTTTTGGATGAAGAGCGGTGTGATGCAACTCTCATTTCACAAGCCAAGACCCTCGGAAGAGAGTTTGTTGTACAAGTACATGGTCGTGTAATTGAAAGGGAAGCCAAAAATTCCGCAATCCCCACTGGCGACGTCGAGGTTTTGGTCAAAGAACTCTCCATCCTCAACCCTGCCGAAGTTCCGCCTTTCACTTTGGAAGATGAAACTGATGGTGGCGATGACCTCCGCATGAAATATCGGTATCTAGATATCCGTCGCAACCCGATCAAAGACAAGTTGTTGTTTCGCAACAAAGTGGCGCAAGTGATTCGCAACTATTTGTCGTCTCAAGATTTTGCAGAAATCGAAACCCCTTACCTCATCAAATCAACCCCAGAGGGAGCGCGTGATTTTGTTGTGCCTTCTCGTATGAATCCAGGTCAGTTTTATGCCCTGCCACAGTCCCCACAAACCTTTAAGCAGTTGCTGATGGTTGGCGGAATGGATCGCTACTATCAGATTGTGAAATGTTTTCGAGATGAGGATCTCCGTGCCGATCGCCAACCTGAGTTTACCCAGATCGACTGCGAAATGGCGTTTGTGGAGCAAGACGATATTTTAGCCGTTTTCGAAGGGCTTTTACAACAATTATTAGAAGAAATCCACGGAATCACCCCCGATGCTTTTCCTCGAATTACCTACGCTGAGGCCATCGCAACTTACGGATCAGACAAACCGGATATTCGGTTTGGAATGCACCTCGCTGGGCTCAATTCGCTTGCTCAAGGCAAGGGCTTTCAGGTCTTTGACCAGCAAGAATGGGTTGGCGGATTTGCCGTTGACGGCGGAGCTGAAATGAGTCGGAAAGAGATTGATCATTGGATTGACTGGGTTAAGAGACCCCAAATTGGAGCCAAAGGAATGGTTTGGGTCAAGTGCAATGCGGATGGGAGTTATAAGTCGTCCGTTGATAAATTTTACAGTCAAGAAGATTTGGCTAAATGGGCATCTGCTTGCCAAGCCAAAGCTGGGGATATCATCCTCGTACTTTCTGGCGGAAAAGCACAAACACAATCCCAGCTTGGTGAGCTTCGTCTCGCAATAGCTGAGAAAATGGGTCTTCGCGATCCAAAGGTTTTTGCACCACTTTGGGTGGTTGACTTTCCGCTGTTTGAACAAGTAGAAGGCGATGATCACTTTCATGCCATGCACCACCCCTTTACCGCGCCAAAACCAGAGCAAGTCGCACAACTCGATAGCTCTCCTGAAACCGTATTTGCCAATGCCTATGACTTGGTGCTCAACGGCAATGAAATCGGAGGTGGATCGATTCGTATTCACGATCGTGAAATCCAAGAAAAAATGTTTTCCCTTCTCGGATTTAGCAAACAAGAAGCCGAATCGCAATTTGGCTTTTTGATGGATGCATTCCGCTACGGAGCCCCGCCACATGGTGGGATTGCCCTGGGGTTTGATCGGTTGGTCGCCGTTTTGGACGGTCAAGAGTCGATCCGTGACTATATTGCTTTTCCAAAAAACAACAGTGGAAGAGATGTGATGATCGATGCGCCAGCCCCTTTGGATGACGACCAACTCGATGAACTTTCTCTACAATCTAAGGCATGACAAGACTTCTTCAAATCTTATTTGCCCTCATTCTCTTGGCTCTCATTACTGGTTTTGTCATCAAATCAAATCAAGCTGTGCTTGGAGACCGTATCATCGGGGTAACGATTTTGTTTACGGCTTTTATTTTTATGCCGCTTTTTATCTATCACCGATGGAAAGACAAAAAATTATCCGACTACACGCTCACCGCTGAGAACTTCGAAAAAATGAGGGAAACTGGTAAAAACTCAAATCAATCCAAAGAAAAATCCTCTGCTTGATATATTAATGTTATATTCGCCCTTTAATTATATTAGATGACTGGAACAGTTAAATTTTTCAATGGGTCTAAAGGATTTGGATTCATTACCAATGATGAAACGGGCGAGGATATCTTCGTTCATGTAACTTCTCTTGATGGGATCAACCTCAATGAAGGAGACAAAGTATCGTATAACGAGGGTGAAGGTAGAAAAGGCAAAATGGCCACTGATATCGAACTCCTTGACTAATTGTATTTTATTTTGATTACACAAAAAGCCCTTTTTAGGGCTTTTTTTATGCGCGCTTTTGTTTAAAAAATAACTGAAGAATCTGAGACGACTCCATTTCACACACACCCGAGCTGACTTTGGTTTTGGGATGTAGGGGGGTTAAGTGAGCCCGATATCCCCTTTTTTCGTCTGATGCGCCGAAAACCAATCGCCCGAGTTGACTCCAGTATAAGGCACCAGCACACATGCTGCAGGGTTCGAGTGTGACGTATAACGTACAATCTTTGAGATATTTACCGCCGATATAATTTGCTGCAGCTGTAATGGCTTGCATTTCGGCATGAGCGGTTACATCGGTAAGGGTTTCGGTCAGGTTGTGTCCTCTAGCGATAATCTGACCATGTGCAACCACTACAACCCCAACGGGCACCTCTCCCTTTTGAAGGGCAAGTTCGGCCTCAAGCAATGCCTTTTTCATAAAATGTTCATCGGACAATGGGTCAATCATCAGCTCAGTTTTTTGTGCCACAGTAGGGCTTGTCCGTCTGTGAGTCCCGCAACAAAACAGCTTGTTTGTAGAAGTTGTTGATAGCGGTCGTCGGGTGAGAAGCGAATGGTTTCAGGCAAAAGGTTCAGAGCCAATCGATCGAGAGCAGTGGTCTTTTGAGCCGACTGTCGAATCACGGCATGACTCAATACCTCCAAAATATGATGAATCGCACGGTATCCTTTCACTTCCTTTTCGATCACCTCCTCGGAGCGATAAATTTTCTCCTTACTCAATTTGATAATATCTTCAACCTGAGCGGTGTATTTGCATTTTTTGAGAAGGGCATACGGAAACTCCCCTGCCAGAATCTCTTCTTCATGTTCCATAAAAATGCGCGTGGCATCCTCGATTAGTACGCCAATCGAAAGTGCACGCAAATAAGCCAGACGGTCAGTGGTGGTTTGAAGCTGCTTGTACTTGTCCGTATCGATATGGTCTTTCACCAATTTGATAAGGAACTCCAAAGCGTAGGACTCTGGGATCCAGCCCAAGTTGATGCCATCTTCAAAATCGATGAGGGTATAACAGATATCATCTGCTGCTTCGACCAAAAAGGCAAGTGGATGGCGGTGAAAGCTGTTTTGAGAGCCTTGCAATCCCAGTTCATTGGCAACTTCGGAAAAGAAAGCAGACTGTGCTTGAAAAAATCCAAATTTTTTATCGCTGACTTTTTTAGTGGGTTGAATCGGAATCGATGCTTTTGGGTATTTGGTAAAGGTGCCAAGTGTCGCATAGCTGAGGCGAAGGCCACCCGGAACACCCTCCCGATCTTCGGTAACGATACGAAAACCATTGGCATTTCCTTCAAAGCGAATCAGGTCTTGTTGTTGTGCTTCTGTAAGGGTGCTGATCAGAGCTGCGCCAGCTCCAGAAGTAAAAAAATCGCCAATGGCTTGTTCGCCCGAATGTCCAAAAGGGGGGTTGCCAATGTCATGTGCCAGACAAGCCGCTGCAACGATGGTTCCAAAATCATGTGGCTGATAGCCATGGGTCACTGCCAAAGCGGGGTGTTTTTGGAGCACGGCATTCCCCACTGCCCTTCCCAAACTCCGACCGACAACCGATACTTCCAAACTATGGGTGAGTCGGGTGTGAACAAAACCAGACTGTGAAAAGGGAATGACTTGGGTTTTGTCTTGTAGGTGCCGAAAGGCCGAAGAAAAAATAATCCGGTCGTAGTCAACCTCAAACCCACTGCGCAAATTGTTTTGATCTGTGCGCAAACGTTTTTTAGTGTCGCCTTGTCTTTTAAGAGATAACAGGTCTTTCCAATGCATTTTCTTAATCCTAAGTTAACAATAATTTAAATTTAGTATTCATTAATTCAGAGTCAAAATAACTCTCTTTGCGGCATATATATTTTAGATGAAAAATAGTCTTTTAATTTTAAGTCTAGCCCTATCCAATCTACTTTTTGCTCAACCCGTTGGCTCCATTGTTGGAACGGTGCTTGACAAAGATCTAAACAACGAACCGCTTCCATTTGCAAACATACTAATCCCTGAAGTGAATCTGGGTACAACTTCTGATTTTGATGGCTTGTTTGCCCTTGACGGTTTAGCAGAAGGGGATTACATTGTCAATTTTAGCTTTGTCGGCTATGAAACCCAAAAGATTCCGGTCACAGTCGTTGGTGGTAAAGTAACCGAAATTCAAGTGTCTTTGGCAAGCTCCTCCTCAGCACTTGACGAAGTCATTGTCACGACCGTCGCCCGACGCGATTCACAAACCGCTTTGCTTATCGAGCAAAAAAAAGCCGTGAATTTCAAACAGCAAATCGGGGCTGAAGAACTCACACAAAGGGGAATTGGAGATGCAGCAGATGCCGTAATCAAAACCTCGGGAGTGTCAAAAGCCGAGTCTGGCTCTATTTATGTCCGAGGGCTTGGTGATCGATACAATATGTCATCTTACAATGGCTTTGTACTCCCTTCCAATGATCCATCATTAAAAAATATTGCACTGGATTTGTTTCGCTCTGATATCGTCGAGTCGATCGCAATTGACAAAACCTATAACGTTGACAACTTTGGGGATTATGCTGGTGCGAGTATCAACATCAATGCCTTGACTAGCAAATCCAAAAACTACTACAAACTGAGTATAGGAAGTGGGTTTAACCAATCTGCATTTGATGTAGACAGTTTTTTTCTAGGACAAGGTCCAGGCTATTCTGGTTTTTACAACAACTCCTATCCCAACTACCCGCTTGAAAGATATAACTTTGACACAGGATTCAACCGTGAACAGGCCTTTGATGGAATATCCCCAACCAACATCAGTGGTGCTTTTGAAGCGAGTTATGGAAGACTGTTGACTGATGTTACCAGAGTGAATCTCTTTGCTATGGCAAGTTTTGACAATGATTTTAGCTATAGAAGTGGGGTGAATCGAGGGAGTATTAGTAAGGACGGTTTGGTTTACAAAGACTTCGATTTTGAAACCTACCAATATGACACCAATACAACTGGTATGTTGAATCTAGCGGTGATAAATCCTTCTTTTTCGTTTACGTTTTCAAATCTGCTTATCAATTCATCTTCACAAAATCTGCAGGAATACAACGGGATAATGGATGTTTTTGATTTTGCTCCCGAGGGGGGTGGATTTATCCAGCGTCACCAATACAAACAAACACTTTTATTGGTCAATCAGGTTTTTGGGCAAGTTGATGTTCTTGACAAGCTCTCGCTTATTGGCGGTGCTTCCTACAGCCAGTCTTTGAACTTGATCCCCGACCGTCGTCAAATTACATTATCCCCATCCGATTGGGATGATCCAAATAGCCCAAAGACGTTTGCCAACAACCTGAGTAATGGAGACTCACATCGCTACTATCAAAATCTCTTTGAAGATGAATTGGGCTATCGCGCCAAGTTGGTCTATGATTTGCAGAACCGAGAGGATGAAGAAAATAACACCAAGTTCAGTTTGGGTTTTGTCGGTCGTAAAAAAACCGTAGACTTTGATGCCACACAAATCAATCATGCCCCACGTAGAAATATTGCCCAACCCACTATTGATGATGTGTACGATACCGACAGCTATTTTAATCAGGGCAACCTCAGCCAAGGTTTGTTTGAGCTCATCACCTTCCGAGGAAGAAAAGATGTCCCCAACGCTCTCGCTCCCCAAACCTATGGCGGAGAGCAAAATATCACTGCGGGATATATAAGTGCGGATCACAATTTTTCAGAGTCCACCAAAGTACAAGTTGGTCTTCGATATGAAAATATCAAGCAAAGCATTTCATGGTCAACAACCCTCGACCCAACGGGTGACACCTCCGTTCTTGATGAGGTGCAATGGCTTCCCTCCCTGTTTGTCCTTCACAAGCTGAATGACTCCAACAATATCAGGTTTGCTGCAAGTTCGACATATACCCTTCCGCAATACAAGGAAAAGGCGTTTTTTCAGTTTGAGGAAGTCACTGAAGTTTATCTAGGTAACCCTGCCTTATACGCTTCTACAAACTATAACTTTGACCTCAAGTGGGAACAGTTTCCCAGTATCGGGGAACTGGTTTCAGTCACCGCTTTTAGCCGCATCATCAAAAACCCAATTAATGATGTTTCGATTAGTTCGGCAAGTAACGACCTGAGCTATGTCAACAGTGGAGATCAGGCAACCGTTTTTGGACTTGAGTTTGAATTGGTCAAAGACCTCTACAGCAACCCCATCGTATTGGATGATCGAACACTTAATCGTGTTTTCCGTCTGAATTTGAATGCGTCATATATGCAATCCAAACAAGACCTTGACGGCGAAAAAGTACTGAACGAAACTGCCGAATCTGGCCTGCTCAATCTCAGTGTTGACTTTACCAATACAGAAGATCGCATCACGGGGGCATCTGATGTTCTTCTCAATGCAGATTTTCTTTACGAGCGAGATTTTAGAAATGGAGCGAGCTTGGTTTCATCCCTTTCTGCCAATTATTTTTCTGATAAACTCTATGCCTTAGGTGTGCTTGGCAAAGGAAACATTGTAGACAAAGGCCTGGTTACGCTCAATTTTGTGAGCAAGCTTCAGCTCAATGAACTTGTAGGATTGAGCGTGAGTGCCAAAAATCTGTTAAACCCGAGTTATCAAAGAATACAGGATGTACAGAACGTAACCGTTTTGGAATTTAAAAAAGGGAGGAGTTTGTCCTTGGGGGTCAACTTAACATTCTAGTTTATGTTTGGTTGCTTTTGCTTAACATTCCGCCTCCTTAAATTAAAGCTTCATTAACATTTTGACTAACTCAAATTAATATTTCCTTTGGCTCCTCATCCTATGTTTGTAATAAATAATAACAATATGAAAACGAACATTACTTTTTTTACTTTTTTACTTTCTGGCTTTTTGTTTGTCTCTTGTTCGGACAACGATACAGACGTCGCAACATGCTCTGACGGCATTCAAAATGGAACGGAAACAGGTATCGATTGTGGTGGGGATTGCCAACCTTGCGCAGATCTTTCTGTGCTTTCGGGTGATCTCACAAGTGACTTGGAACTTGAAGCCGATATCGAATACTCACTCACTGGTGCATTGGTTGTCAAAGCACCTTACAAATTAACGATCCCGCGAGGTACAACCATCAAAGCAACTGGTGGTACTTCTGCCTATATTGCTGTGGAACAAGGAGCAAAAATATATATTGATGGATCTGCAGATTCTCCTGTGGTGATGACTTCTGGCTCTGACAATCCACAAGCTGGAGACTGGGGTGGTCTGGTCATTGCAGGAAAAGCACCGACAAACAAAGGGGCATCTCCAACCACTGAAGTTGGTGACCTCACTTATGGTGGAACAGCTTCTGAAGATAGCTCTGGGTCGATTCGCTACTTGCGTGTCGAATACACTGGTGCAACTTTTACCAACGAAAAAGAGTTCAATGGAGTTTCTCTATTTGGTGTTGGTTCTGGAACTACTTTTGAGTATGTTCAGGCTTATGAAGCAGGTGACGATGGCATCGAGTTTTTTGGTGGAACAGTTGATGGATCAAACCTTGTTGTCACTGGATCTGGAGATGATGGCATTGACTATGCCGATGGATGGAATGGAAATGGAACCAACTGGTATATCAGTGGTGCTGCCAAAGGCGCAATCGAAGGGTCCAACAATGGAGACGATGCAAATGCTACGCCTGTTACAACAACAACCCTAACAAATATCACAGTTGTAGGGCCTGTTAGCGAAGGTGCATTGTACTACAAAGAAGGTGGTGGTAATGTAACGGTCGACAACTTCTATGTCTCTGGTGCAAATCTAGGTATCAAGTGGAAAGATGATGATACTGCAGCAGTTACTCGAATTGGAAATGGTGATCTCACTGTAACCAATATGCAGTTTGCAAATAATGCAGATGGATTTGCTTACACTTCTGCAGGTGCGGAAAAACCAAGTTGGCTTGGAACAGGTATTGCAACAGGGGCCGGCAACAAGTCAGATGCGCCTGCATGGGCTTCAGGATGGACTAAAGGCTTGAGTAATAGTGCTGTTACCACTGAAAACTTAGAAGGGGAGACGAGTGGAACTGTAACGCTAGATGCAAATGTAGAGTACCTATTAACTTCTGGGTTTGTTGTGAAAAATGGAGGTACACTCAATATCCCAGCTGGTACGGTGATAAAAGCTACTGGTGGCACGTCTTCCTATATCGGCGTTGCACAAGGTGGTAAAATTAATGTCAATGGTTCAGCAGAATCTCCTGTTGTGATGACTTCTGGCTCTGCCACTCCTCAGCGTGGAGATTGGGGTGGTCTAGTGATCGCAGGTAAAGCACCAACAAACAAAGGGGCGTCTCCAACCACTGAAGTTGGTGACCTCACTTATGGTGGAACAGCTTCTGAAGATAGCTCTGGGTCGATTCGCTACTTGCGTGTCGAATACACTGGTGCAACTTTTACCAACGAAAAAGAGTTCAATGGAGTTTCTCTATTTGGTGTTGGTTCTGGAACTACTTTTGAGTATGTTCAGGCTTATGAAGCAGGTGACGATGGCATCGAGTTTTTTGGTGGAACAGTTGATGGATCAAACCTTGTTGTCACTGGATCTGGAGATGATGGCATTGACTATGCCGATGGATGGAATGGAAATGGAACCAACTGGTATATCAGTGGTGCTGCCAAAGGCGCAATCGAAGGGTCCAACAATGGAGACGATGCAAATGCTACGCCTGTTACAACAACAACCCTAACAAATATCACAGTTGTAGGGCCTGTTACCGAAGGTGCATTGTACTACAAAGAAGGTGGTGGAAAAGTTACTGTTGTCAATATGTTTGTTGAGGGTGTAGACCTTGGCGTGAAGTGGAAAGATGATGATACTGCAGCAGTTACTCGAATTGCGAATGGTGATTTGTCTGTCGACATACAGTTTGCAAATAACGCAACAGGTTTTGAATTCACTTCAGAAGACGCAAGTTCAGCGCCTTCCTGGATGGCAATAGCAACCGCCAATACTGGCGCTGGCAATGGTGCGAGCAAGCCAGATTGGACAAACGGATGGACAAAATAATTTCGATGGTTAATTCTGGTTATATGTTCTAAAATATCCCCCCTCTTTTGGGGGGTATTTTATTTTACATTTACTTGTACATCGACTAAATATTTAGCATTTTTAAACGATGGAAAACATCTACCTATTCATGCTCGTTGCCTTGGCTGTTTTGGCGCTGGCTGACCTGATTGTTGGTGTGAGCAATGATGCGGTAAACTTCCTCAATTCTGCCATCGGCTCTAAGGCCTTAAGCTTTCGCGTGATTATGATTGTGGCCAGTATAGGTGTAGCTGCTGGTGCCATTTTCTCCAGTGGGTTGATGGAGGTTGCACGCAAAGGCATCTTTAACCCCGAAATGTTTGTCTTTTCCGAAATCATGGTGATTTTTATCGCTGTGATGATTACCGATATCCTATTATTGGACTTTTTCAACACCCTTGGACTTCCCACCTCTACAACGGTATCGATTGTTTTTGAACTTCTTGGAGCTGCCGTTGCCATGGCCTTATTGAAAATCTACACTGGAGATGCCAG
>Ga0213865_10003267_pt1 | contig 10002 bp, 6 predicted proteins | sample PICome_6_FD_160100 | JGI IMG/M metagenome (GOLD analysis project Ga0213865, IMG submission 160100) | Coastal seawater microbial communities near Pivers Island, North Carolina, United States - PICO282 | ecosystem: Environmental > Aquatic > Marine > Coastal | place: USA: North Carolina | collected... | reverse complement strand
TCCCATCGGTCCACCCAAGGCAGTACCTAATGTAGGTGCAACAGCTCCAACTATGTTCTTTAATACGTTCTTCATTTCAGGCTCCTAATACCATATCTTGTAATTCTTTACTACGTCTACCGACCTGCCCATACCAACGACTATCTTGCATTTGCACAGACATTTCTTTCCAGTCATGATTTCTACAAGCCTTTAACATGTTACGAAACTTAGCAAGTCTTGAGCCTCCTAAGTTAAAACACATGTTTACTAATACTCTTTGTATAACTTCAGGTAGTTTTTCAAAGTCTTCCTCGCTTCCAAAAACATGTATAGTTTCTTTGTAGTGTTTATCAAAGTCATTTTCGTAGTACATATCTACTACTTTTTGAGGTACTTTAGTTCCTACTTCCCACTTGTACTCAGGGTCTTCCGGTTGGCAGAGGTGTCCAATTCCTAAAGTTTTATAGCCTAAGCTATCCTCATAAATTTCAAGGACTTCACCTTCATGTCTTTTTATTTCTTCTTTACATAGTTCTACGTTCATATTATTTTCCTAAATTAAATTCCTCTATTGTGTTTTGAACAATTTGATTTTCAGCTTCTTCTTGAGTTAAGCCTTGATTTCTTAAATCAAAACCAACTCTATTATTTAAAAAGTCTAGTTTAGCATCTTTGTTTTCTCTTAAAAATGTTTCTTTAGAATAATCTCCGGATACTCTTTTAGTTACATTTTTAGCTAATGCTAAAGCTTCTCTTAATTGTAAGCCTGACTTTTTAACAAAACTATCTCCCATTTTATAAGCAAGTCTTTGATGATTTACTTTATTAAATATTTCTTCATCAGGAATCCTTCCTTCAACATTACCTGTATTAGGGTTCACAGGTACTCTACCTCTTTCAGGAAAAATACCTTCATCTATTTTAGAATTTACTAAAGCTGCTGTTTCAGCTTCATGTTTTCTTTGCCACTTAGCATCTACATCAAATAATTTTTTAGCCAAAATTTCATCTATATTTCCACCCTTACTAAAACCAAGTCTATCCATTTGCTCTGAATAAGGTAAGCCTGTAAATGGGTCTACCCTATCTGCAGGGTCTTCTTGTACATTAGGAACTAAACCACCTGTTTTATAGTTTTCTCTTAACTCCTCAAATACTTCAGTTCCTGTTTGTTTGTAATTTTCAGGGTCAAAAATAATAGGTATATTACTTAATGATAAATCAATAACATTAATGTCTTGTTTTAATTCTTGATACTGCTTTAAACTAGAAGAGTTTTTCATTAATAGTAAATCCATTTCTTTTGTTAATCCTATAGGTTTAAAGTTATCTCCTAAAGTTAAATGTATTCTATCTATTTTACTAAATCCTGACTCTTTTAATAAAGAATTTACATCTAAATTAAAAGTATTTCCAGAGTTAACTAACTTATGAGTTTTAGCATAAGCTTTAGCATACTTTTGATTTTGCTTTATATAATTATTAATAAATTTTGTATTATCTAAATCTTTTTCTATACCATTATATATTCTATTTCTTCTATTACTTTTTTCATTATTTAATTCATTAGCTTTAAATTTAAAAACATTTTCTACATAATCTTTATTTAAAGGTTGTACACCCCATCCTGTTAAAAACTTTATTGCACTATCTACAGGATATATATCTTGGTCAAAGTTTGTTTGTTCTTTATCTAAAGTTTTAGCCCAGTCAACTGCTCTGTCAACTGTACCCGGAAGAACATCTTTAAATAAATTAGCCATTAAAATTTTAATATTATCAGGATTAACAGCATTTTCTACTAATGTACCTGAATCATCATATTGCTCAACTCTATTAAAAGGATTACGCATTAAAGCACCACTATTAGTTCTACCGTTAGCAAAAATATAATCACTCATATTTTCTTGTATTAAAGATTCGCCAAGAAAAGGAGAAACCATTTCACTTGTTAAAGTTGTAAACATATCTTTATAAAGTTCTTCGTCATTTATGTTATTAGAATTTAATATTCTTCTTGACAAAACTTGTATAGGTTTTTTAGGAAAGTCGTAAGCATCCCAAGAACTAAGATTTCCTACTGCAGGAGTTCCGTCTTCTTTAACAGTTACAAAGATATTAGAGTTTTGCATATAGTCAGGTAACATATCTCTAGCAGCATCTATTATATCTGTTGTTACACCATAAGCTGCTATGCTTCCTATTTCTAATGCTTTAGCTTTTACTCCAGCCATTAAAGTAAAAGCAGCTAAACGTGTTGTTCCTCGTTTTAAAATTATATTACCTGCTTCAGTAGCTCCTTCTTTAATTAATTGTTTTCCTGTTGTAATTTCTTTATGAGACCTTCTTAAAGTTCCTTGAGAAATCCTAACTGATTCAGACATAAACGAAAAGAATTTACCTACAAAAGGATTTCTTCTAAGGTCTTTTAACATTTCCGGAACTAAATCATAGTTAGGTAAAGTATCTCTAGTCATCAAAGCTGCTTCATCTTTTATAGCTTCTACGTCTTTAAAACGATATGAATCAAATTTAACATCACTAGGAAGACTTTTATTAAATTCTTTTAACCATACTTGTTCAGACTCATACATATTAATTTTAAAGAAATCATCTTCTTTAATATATGCATTTTGTGCTTTTTGTGCTGTCCATTTTAAACCTATTTTATCAAAAGCCCAATCAAGTTTTCCTATTACAAATCCTTTTTTAATACTTTCTGTATCTTTAGCTAACCCTTGTAAATCTCTAGCTACAACTCCTTTGTTTAATAAACCTCTACTTGAAAGTTCTTCATGATATGCTTGAGCAGCTTTATCTCCGCTAGTTCTAGCATTTAAAGTTTTAATAATATTCCAGCCTTTAGTAGGATTTAAAGTGTTTACACCATTAGCCAAAGACATATCATTACCACCAATAATATTTTTAAAATGAGTAGTATGTGACCATACAGTTTTAGCAGCTTGAGATAAACCTTTTAATAATAAAGAGTTTCTGTATCCCCATGCTAATCCACCTTTAAGACTAAACTCATTTAATTCTAAATACTCTTGTCCTGTTTTTTTGTAATTAGAAAAGTATTCTAACATTTCAGGAGTTGTATGTGTTCCTGATAAATCTCCAAAACCTTCCGGTATTTTTTCTGTAAAAACTCCTGAAGGTTTAGCTTTAAAATAAATTTCACTTCCGTCTTCAAAAGCTTCATTATAAAACTTTGTATCTTCTATAAATTTAGAAAGTTTAGTAGTTGAAAAAATTAAAGCTTGTATAGGGTCTTCTACTTCACCTAATAAATTTTTAATTGCAGGTGGAATATCTTTACGACCTTTTAATATTTCTTTTCTAACCCTATCAAATTTATTTAAGTTTTGATTAAATGTATCTACTCCTCCAGTAGCTTTATCTAATAGTGTATTTAATTGAGCATCTACATCTAACAATAAATCTTCAGGAGAAATATTAGGATTTTCTTTTAGTATTTGTTTTTCTAAAAATGTACGTGCTTCTCTAATTACATCTTTAGTAGGAACATAATTAGCATCTTCATAAAGTTTAAAAGACCTTCTAACATAAAAACCTAAACTATCTGTATATATCTTTTTTTGTGTTTCTGTTAGTACATTACTTTCTAACATTAAATTACTTAATTTATCTTGTAATCTTCTAGCTTTTCTAATATCATCCCACATTTCTTTTGGAAAATTACTTTGTAATTCTTTTTCAAAAGTTCGTGCTTGTGTTCTTCCAACACTAGTTCCTCTACTAGTAACTAATGTAGGGCTTCTAAAATCAGTGTATAAAACATCGCTAAGTTTTTTTAAAAATTTTTCTTTATTTTCTGCTCTATTATTCTTAAAAAAATTACCATCACTTACTTTTAAAACTAAATTATCTAAAGAACTTTCTAAATTGTAAGCAATATTATTTATATTATCAGACCATTTTTCTTTTATGTTTTCTGTTTTTAAAAACTTTTCATTTAAAGCTCTAGTTCTACCACCTCTTGTAGTAAACAGCTTACCTCTAAAATTTTCTAATTTTCTTAAGATTGGACTAGAACTAAATTGTAAATTAACATCGGATAGCCACTTAGTATACTTACTAGGTTTCATAGCATCTATGTCACCTTCTTTTACTACTTTACCATCAATAATATCTTGATTTCTATGAGCTAAAGTACTTTTTATTTGAGCTGTATCAGATTTACTATAATCTAAATCTAATTTTTTTATAAAAGATTCTATACTATCGCTTGTTCCTTGACCTACTCTATTTATACTATTTTTAAAAGCAGTTACAAACTTATCCTTTAAGTCTGCTTCTGATAAATATTTACCACCTTTAAACATACCACCAACCGCAGCAACTCCTAAACCAAAAAAAGCTCCTTCAGCTAATAAATCTATTCTGTTTTCTAGTTGAGTTTTAGTTTGTCTGTCTGCTGTTAAGTATTCTTTTAAGTCTCCTTTCCAGCCTGTATCTTCAGGCATAAATTCTCCTAACCACTCAAGTAACTGTTCTTCATAAGGATTATAACCTAACTGAGTTCCTAATGCACCTGCTGTTGTTTGTTTTCCTGTGTAACGTACTGCTGCTCCAAGTTTTGTAGGAGGTATAGGAATAGCTTTTTTCTTTGCAAACTTTTTGCTAACAAATTTAAGAGGTTCTGTAATTTTTTTAGCTCCTACCAAACCTGCAACTAATCCTCCTCCAATAGCTGTTATTTCACCTAAAGTACTTTTAGGATTTTTAACTGCAGCTACTTTATATCCTCCAACTTCTTCTTCACCACGTTCTTGCATTTCTACATTTTCAGAACCTATTAAATATCCAAGATAATCTTCTAAATACTCTTCTTGTTTTTGAATAGTTTCTTGACTAGGCTTTGTAATCATTCTACTTAATTCAAGAGCTTCTCTAGGAACTGTATATCCTACTTTAGTAACAGTACGTTTTACTTCTTCTTTTTGAGCTTCGTTTAAAAGATTATAAACTCCTCTGAAAGGACTTATTTGTACTCCATAATCAAATAAATATTTTTTCTTATTAGTAGGCTTAATTGACATTAATTATCTTTTTCCTCTACTTTTATTATTTTGTTCATTTACATTTAAAATACTATCTGCAAAATCTAAAGTACTTTTATACGTGCTTTCCATAAACTCTAACTTTAAATCTTCTTCAGATTTACTAGTATCTTTGTTCATAAGCTTTATAGTTGACAATACATTTTCATCTACTGCAGAAGCCATAGCAGTATTTAAAGCCATAAGTTGTATTTTACCAATTCCTGCATCTCTAATATTATTTTCTAAATAACTAACTATTGTAGGATTTGGATTAGGTTTAAGCTTTTCATCTTGTAAAGCAAACATACTACTTCTTAGTTCATTTAATTCTTTATCTCCTTGTCCTGTTTGTATATCTGCAAAGTTAGTACGTCTTAAAATATAATCTTTGTGTTCTTTTGTGTCAATAGCAGGTACTTTTTTACCACTATCTTTCCATTGTTTATCAAAAATATTATTAGCTGCTTTTCTTTTTTCAAAGAAAGGATTATAGTCTGCTGATAACGTAACTATTTTAGCTTGTAGTTCATTTTTTGTATATTTTTTATTTCCTATATTATTAATTAAATAATTTTTTTGTTCTTGATTTATTCCTTCAAGTTGTAAAATATTTAATTTAGCTTCATCGGTATTTAATTTAGAAGCAGTAGGTTTATATTGTGCTATAGCTGCATCTCCTGTTATTTCATCAGGGTCTAAAAGATAACCAAATGAACCTCTAGTAGCTTCATTAAGTCTTTGTTCTTTTTGCATATCTGTTAAAATCTTTTTATCTTCTCTGTTAGTAATCTTATCCCAAGCTTTATGAACTAAACTAACATTAGCAGGAGCTGCAATTTCTTTTTGTCTACCTTTATAATAATCTTCAAAAGGTTTATAAAATTCTTCTTTAGATAATCTTTTAGTAATATTTCCTGTTTTAATTTTTTCAAAATGAATATTTTTTAAAGCTTCTTCTAGTTCTGTCACTTCTTTATTTTTAAAATCTATTTCACTTTGTAATAATTTATTTCCTGTAGGAAAATTTGCATTATTTACAGCAAATTGTTTTTCAGCTTCTAGTCTAAAAAAATTAGGATTTGCTTTGTAAGCTTCATCATTTTCCATTAGTTTATTGTAAGCATTCCATCTATTAGTAACAGCTGCATTTTGAAAAGTTTGTTGTTTGTCATTTTCTTTTAAATTTTTTAAAACATTGCTTTGCATTTGAGCTTCTTTAGCATTAAAAAATAAAGTAGCTAGTAAAACATTTCTAGCTTTTTTATCTTTTTTTCTACCGCTAGTTAAATAAGCACCTGCTATTTCTCCCCAACTTGTACCTGCACTTTTACCTAATAAACTTTTATAATCTTTATCTGCCATTTTATTCCTCTCTACCTAGTAAACTTTTTGATTGTGTTTCTTCCTCAACCCTTTGTAATAAACTAGGGGATAATTCTTTTTCTTCTATTACTTCTCTTACATCTTGTGGAACTGACATTGGACTAACTCTTTCTACAGCTACTTGTCTCATTTTATCTAATTCACTTATTCCACTTTCTATAGTTTCTAATTGTTTTTCAGGAGACATTTCTACAGGACCTTCATCGTCTCCTGCTTCTAAATTATACTCTATGTCTGCTTTTTCAGCCAAAGCCATAACCATATACATAGTTGGTTCCATTAACAATATCATTAAATCAGGATTCCATTTACCCTCTAAAAATCCTGAGTATAAAGTTATAGAAGCAATATCTATAACACCTACTCCGTTACTTAAAGAAAGTAAAACATTGGTTGTTGTTTCAGGAACTGTTAAAGTTTCAAACACATATAGCATTGCTTCTTTAGGATTTGAATACTCTGCAGGTTTTTCCCAATTATAAGGTTGATTAGGGTCATTAGTTAAACTTTGACCCGGAATAGATTTACCTGTTTCTAAACTTCCTTGTATAAAATTAATTGCTTTTTCTGAAACTGCCATAATGTTATCCCATTTGTCCCATTAAATATTGTGGTGAAAGTGTACCGTAAAATAAAGATTGATTAAGTTGATTAAAGTTTGTAGCTTGTAAGTTAGGCACTTGAGTTTTAACTTCTGCAAGATAAGAAGACTGTGGAGCTTCCATAGAACCTACGCTAGGCATTCTACCAAATCCTGCAGTTTGTTCTTCTTCTTCCATAATTTTACCTACTGCTACTGTTCCTACTACACTTTTACCTACGTCTGCTATAAAAGTTCCATCTTTTAATGATGTAGGAATACCTTTAACATATTCACCTATTGCTTCCCCACTTTTATAAGGTAAATCTTTTATAGTTGAAGGGAGTTTTGAAATACCTGAACTAAGACTTTCTTTAAAAGTAGGTCCTTCTGCAATTTTTGAAGGTAAATCTTTTATAGATACATCTTTTAAACCTACTCCGCCTTCGGTTATATCTATACCTTCTGTTAGTTTAGTATATTCATCAACTGCTCCAGTAACATCTCCTTTAGCAAAAGGGTTTACTTTATTTAAATTTGTTTTTAATCCTTGGAACCATTTTTGATTTCCAAACAAAGCATTAGCTCCGCCAAAAAACATCATAGTTAATCCTATGCCTCCTAATATTTTACCAAACTTTCCACCAAGAAGTTTCTTAGCACCTTTTTTTATTTTTCTACCTACTTTTCTTAAAAATCCCATTTCTATAATCCTTGTCTATATGACGTACCTAAAGTGTTTAATAAATTACTTAAGTAATCATCGTATTTTTCACCCGGCTTACCTTCGTTAGCTATAGCTGTTGCAATAATTTGAGCTTGTCTATTTTCTTCATTTTCAAAAGACCTAAAATCAAAATCAGCTTGGTCTCTTAATTCTTGCCATAAAAAAGATAAACTTTGTGTACTTAATCCAAAAGCATTCATAGCATTCTGCATGTTAATTTGATTCTGTGCTGCAGTATTAACTGTGTTAGCTTGTCTTCTCCACTGTACGTTAGAAGCTTCTACAGCAGCAGAATTTTGAGCATTCCATTGGTTCCTTGCAAAGTCTTGTTGGCTATTGAATTGGTCAACTTGTGTTAATAACTGAGCATTAAATTTTTCAACATCAGCTTCTCTAGCAGTTCTCCTAGCTTCTGCAGCATTTTCTTGTGTAGAGTTAAACTGTTCCATAGCATTCATTTGTGATGCATTATACTGATTCATTTGTGCAGTAAGACTTGTCATAAACTGCTGTGTTTGATTTTCACTTGTTGCATTAAACTGAGCTGCTGCGTTTTGAGCTGCCTGATTACTTAGTACTCTTTGTTGTTCTTGTTGAGCTTTTAATACATTAGACTGTTGTTTATTATTTAAATTAACCATGTCCATCTGTAAAAAAGCTTGAGCATTTTGTATTTGAGTCTTCTGATAAAAATCAGCTTCAGCTAAATTAGCCTGTGACATTAACAATGCATCTTGAATAACTGCTTGTTGTTCATTACTAGCTTCTGTTAAACCTACAGTTTGTAAAAATTTACTGTTAGATAAAGCTACTTGTTGGTCAGCATTAAACTGAGCCATGTCCATGTTAAATACGTTTTGTGCATTTGTTAAAGCTGTCTGTTGTCTTCTTTGTGCATCAGCTTCAAAAGCTCTTGACTCTATATCTTTTTGTTGAGCTACACTAGATTGAATAGCCTGTGCATTACTTTGAGCAATAGGCATGGCTGACTGTATTAAAGCATTTACTAATGCATCTCTACCTACTGTAGAGGCTGATAAACCTCTTTTTGCTAACATCTGTTCTACACTTGCTACTGCAGGTCTAGCCCATACAGGTATTTCACCGTCTTCAATGCCTGATAATAAACTATCAAGCTGATTAGATACTAAAGCTTCTTCAGGTAATCCTTCAATAATCCCTCTTTGCTCTTCACTAAAGTCTGCTAGTCTATCCTCTAAAGCTTCAGGGTCGTTACCTATTTCTGTAATGTCTTCGTCAGATAAACCTGCTCTACTTAGTTGTTTTTTAGCTCTTGTAATTCTTGATAAGCTTGTCCCAGCATTCATAGCTGCTGTAGCTTTAGCACCTTCACTAATTGTACCTACAACTCTTTCAGTTAAAGCACCTTCAGGTACTTCTACTTCTGCTGCTTTAATAGGCTCTACTCTATCAACTCCTGCAGCTTTTGCTACTGCTTCATCTGATACAACACCTTCTGCAGCTTCTACAGTTACTTCTGGAGTAACCTGCTCTGCTTCCATTCTAGCAGCTTCTATTTGCTCTGGAGTTTGTGCTTCTTTAACTTCTGCAGTTGTAACAGTTTCAGGAGTTACTGGTTGAGCTTCTTCAGCTTTAGCTTCTGTAGGCTCTACCATTGTTGTAACTTCTTGTGGTATTTCTTCTTTTACAGCAGTTCCTGCTTCTTCAGAAACTCCGGGAATTACTGCTGCTTGTGGTACTGTTCCTTTAGCACTTTCTTGAACTTGGGAAGCTGTTTCACCTATACGAGCTGTTCTTTCAGGAGAAGCTGTAGTATCGTATGTTGTTTGTTTACCTTTAACTGATTCTTTTTCTTCTTCATTCTTATCATCATTATCTTCAGTTATTTCATCAACAATGATAGGCTCATCTTCTTGTGAAGATGTTTGAACTTGTTCAGGAGATGTACTTTCAGGGGTATTTTTATTTATAGAAGTAGGTTCAGGTTCTGCTTTATCAGCACCACCTACGCCTCCAACAGAAATAATATCTTCTTTAGTTTCTTCTTCGGGTTTAGTTTTAGAAATACCACCATCTGCTAAAGATACTCTACCGCCTTGACGATAATCTACTCTACCACCGGTATAGTATTTCTTTGTATATTTTTTATTTCTTTTCTTTTTATTTTTCATAGTATTCTATACCTATTTTACTTGACTTCGAACAGTTTGTCAAGTTTTTCTCCAATTTTTTCTATTCTATCCATGAGCCTTTCCATGTCATCTTTTAATTCGTTCTTT
>Ga0213865_10003265_pt1 | contig 10007 bp, 11 predicted proteins | sample PICome_6_FD_160100 | JGI IMG/M metagenome (GOLD analysis project Ga0213865, IMG submission 160100) | Coastal seawater microbial communities near Pivers Island, North Carolina, United States - PICO282 | ecosystem: Environmental > Aquatic > Marine > Coastal | place: USA: North Carolina... | reverse complement strand
AATCTCGCCGTATGCGCCTGACCGTATGCGCCTGACCGTATGCGCCTGAACTATACACTCTGGTTCACAAATTGAAAGACTGACTTTATCGGCTTTCTCACAACTTTTTCCATTACAAAAACAAAAGTGTCTTGTCTTACTTTATTAGACAATTAGACATTTATTTATCACAAAGAAAAAACTTATTTAACACTACTAAACTCAACTTCTCAATCAAAGTAATAGGTAGTTCCATTAATCACAGTAGTGTTACTACCAGAAACATTTGCAGCCGGTGTCTCAGGAGCAGGAGGTAATGCAGCCTCAAACATTTCCGTAACCGTTGGAATTGGTGCTTCCGTGTGCGCAAAGAGGTCGTCCAAGCGTCTTGAGATCTGAGAGGGACGTAGCTCCGGAAGTTGACCACTCATGATGTCAAATAATTCGTCTTGAACCACATTACGGGGAGTCGATTGAAGCGCCAAATGTGCGGGAGTCCGTAGAATTCTCTGAATTTTACAACAGTCTGTTCTTGCTAGCCCAGAAATAGGACCCCTGCAGCCAGGACAAGTCGCCTGTCGGTTGCGTCCCAAGTCAACGAAGCACCCAAAGCAACACTTGATATTGCAGTTGCTGCCACAAATTTTTCCCACAAAGCACTTGTCATCTAGGCAAATGGCACAATTCGTATCTTCCCTTATGCTTTTCAACTCATCGTCCCTTTCGCGAATCGTGTTATGCAAAGACTCTTCTCTAGTTTTAAGCGTCTCAAGTGCACATTCGGCGGCTGCCTTCCACACGTCGAATCGCTCTTCCGATTTTTTATATTCAGCTTCCCAATCTTTTGCCCCTGCTTCTATCGGTCCTGTTTCCACTCTCTTTCTCTTTAGTGACGGCTTCGATGTAGAAGGACAAGGACATCTTATCGGCGCCGCTGGTTCGCTTTCCGCATTGGTAATAACCGCTTTCATTTGTGCGAGAAGAGACTCCATTGTGAGATTTGCAAAAGAAAACAGGGCGTAGATTTTCGTGTTTTTAGTTGTTTTATGAAAGAATAGTGAAAACATCGGCTGGAAGGTCGCTTTTTCTCGCTTTTTCCTCTTGTTACGGCCCTCTTTTTTTCTCTTCTTAAGGGCAAAAAGAGGACTGAAAGAGGCTTATGAAGAGAGAGAAAAAATCCCTGTTGTTACCGTCCTCTCTCCCTAACAAGAGGAAAAAGAGGACTGAGAGAGGGCTTATGAAGAGAGAGCAACTTTTTTGTGTTCCTCTTGTTATTCCTCTTTTGAGGAGTTTATGAGTTAAGGAAACTTAGGAGGCCGTTTATAGACAGGCGCATACGGACGCACATACGGTTCTTCTAGAATGTTCTAGAACACGCACATACGGTTCTTCTAGAATGTTCTAGAACGTTGAACTTCAACTTCAACTTCAACTTCAACTTCAACTTCAACTTCAACTTCAACTTCAACTTCAACTTCAACTTCAACTTCAACTTCAACTTGAAAATGTGCAGTCCTGGCTCACTAGAGGTTTTAAAACTTGTTAACCAATTCCCGAACCCATTTTTTAAAACCCGGCAATCTCCCCCAACAAGAGGTTTTAAAAATAAAAAAATCGAGCATACATGTATAATGAACCCACCTTCGATACCATCGCTTTCACGGGAACCATCGTTTGACAGTTTAGTATCGTACGAAGACCTTGTTGACGAGTTATTCCATGGAGCTAAAATCGAGTACGGTCAACACGACCCCACCGCACGACCCATTTACGGTCACGAATCCTACGAGCATTGGACTGACGCAAGAAAGTTCCCAAAGTACGGTCTACGAAACTACGGAAGAAACACAGTACGCCCTGACAGAGTCCCTGAACTGGCACAAATACACACAATGACCAAACCGGTAGACCAACTAAAACAAGACTTTGACGAATTAAGACCTTTAAGAAGAATACCTAACCCTCCTGAAGGGATTCCACAGAACCGACAGTACGCCCACGGTAAAGGTTTTCCGAAAACGATAACGTTCGGAGGTACTATCATCGACTTAACAAATGACGAAGTCATTGACTTGACAGAAGACAGTCCGAAACCGAAGAAAGGGAAAAGGAAGAAAGACGACAGACTCATCATGCCAGACGAAGATGAAGTCATTACCAAACACAAGTCTTGCACCGGACAACCCATCAAAGCATTCACGGAAGACAAACTTAAAGAGCTTCTAGGGCCCCATTACAAAAAATAACTGGTTTAAACTTTAAAGTGAGTCAGCAATAGCAATCAACGCATCTAGTGCATCTAAATCTTTCTTTTCCTCGTCAAGAGACTTAATCCACAGCGCCAATGCGTCATCTTCAGGGTGTTCAATTGCCTTGTAGTTTTTCGACATCAAAGACCTGGGCGAACATTTGGAAACGTGGTAATTGATCATGTTCTTCTTGCACAAATTCTTGCAGTCTACACACTGGTAGTCTCCGCCCGTAAAGTAATGCATCATGCGCTTCTTTTCAGCACTGCTTACGTGCTCTTTGCCATAGTGATGGAGCAAGTTACCCTGCGTTTTTACCTTAACAGGGCAACAAGGGCACTCGAATTGACGTTCTTCGCTGTGCGCATTACGCATGTGCTGCACGTAATTACAGCGCGCTCCAAAACCTTTGTCGCATTCAATGCACACAAATCGCTTTTCCTCGTGTTCATTGATGTAGTGCATACTCATTGTAGATGACTTTCTCCAATGGCAGTGAAAACTGCATTTAGGACAATAAATGTGAGTACCCACCTGCTCATATCTCTTTATTGAATTCGTATACCGCGGACGAGACTCTTTAGCCTTAACTGCCACCATTTTGGAAATAATTGTGAAAAATAAGCGAAATCATATCCCAGGACATCGTTTCCGCGTTTTCGCGAAACGCGCGGGTTTTTTTTTTCTGACTGGTTAATATATAGATATGCGTGACGTGCAAATCAAAAAGCTCTCCAAAGCCCAGTTGTCGCGACTCCGCAACGGTCACGGCTGCAAATGCGAAATGGCCGGTGAAGGCATGGCGCACGACAATGTCCGTATGAGCGACGCCAACATTCAAAAACTCATCAAAGGTGCCGGAAAAGGAAAAGCCTCCATTGTCTCTCTTTCGCAAGAAGAACGCGAAGACAACAAAGTCCACGGAACCGGCCTCATGGTAGGAGGCAAAGGAAAGTCAATGTTCAGTGGACTCGCCAAAAAGGGTCTTGACATGGCCAAAAAAGAAGGTATGAAGCAGCTGAAAAAACATGGTCCCGGTCTTATTGACAAAGCAAAAGACATGGCCATGAAGGAAGGTACTAAGGCTCTCAGTAGTCTCGCAGACAGCGGCAAGGCTAAAATCGCTGGAGCCGGACGCAGAAAGACCAAGAAAGAAAAGGTTATTGACCTCATTGAGGACATTGCTGAAAACCCACCCAAAAAGAAGGGCGAGTCAAGAGTGCGCAAAGCCATCGATACCGTTGAAAGTATGGAAGGTGGCAACTTCTTTGGAAAAAAAGGTCACTTGTTCGGCAAACATAGCGGTGTCCGCAAAGTCGCAAAGGCTCTAAAACCTGTTGCTTCCGTGGCTCTTGACGCTGCCGCAATGTACCAACCCGAGTTGGCCCCTGCCCGCGCCATGGTTGGTGAAACAACTGGCGTTGGTCTCTACGCTCGCTCCATGGGAAGAGGTCTTTCCATGAGCTCTGCAGGTATGAGAGGTGGTGCCATCGGCGCACGCAAGGGTGTTCTTAGCGTCGGTAACGGAGGGTCTTTCCTCTGCGGACTCAACCCCGCTCTTGCGTCTCAACCTTATTCCGCCAACTTTTTCTTTAACAACCAATTCCCGCCTTCGATGCAAGAAGATGGTATCTTTGGACCATACAGTGGCAGATAAGTCTAGGCAAAAATTAAGTTAACATTATCTCTTTAAAAACTATAATGTTATCCAACACAGACGTAGAACAACTCGCACAACGCATGGACGTGCCCCTCGCCTTCGTAGGGTTTAAAGACGACTTGCCCAAAACCATCAAGCCCAACAAATACTACATGATCAACCTCGAAGACGAATTCGGCAGCGACGGCGAACGCAACGGCGGTAGCCACTGGACCGGTTTCATTGTAAGGAAAAATGGCAACGGTAGAGTCCAGCCTGTCTACTTTGACTCGTACGGCTCAGCACCGCCCAAAGTCGTCTCCAAGCGCATCGATGATAACTTCCACCGAAAAGTCGACTACACCACCAAAGACATTCAGTCGCTCGTTAACGACATGTGCGGCTGGTACCAACTTGCCTGGGCCCATTTCTGCTTTGGACAATTTAGTACCCACGACCTCTACCAAGACACTGACAACTTTCTCTCCTTTTTTGAAGACTTGGAACAATGCAACGATTTTAAGAAAAACGAATTCATTTTAAAACACTTTTTTAGAGCAAAGGATCCTGCCTTACAAAAAGAAATTCCTTACTTTCCCGATGACACCAGAGTTGACAACGGAAATACACCTAATTTCGATAAATACACCAAAGACTTAAAGGGTATGAAAATACCGGTACAAGCCGACTATAAATACAAATGACGCTTGAATTATTAACTCCAGAATCGCCAAGGAGCGTCGTGTCTGAAGAGGAATTCGGCGACCAAGTTCCAGAAGGGGAAATCCCAATTAGCATCGCCGATAGTCACCTTTCCTTTATTGTAAATGCGCTTCAATGCGGCATAAGTGCGCTCCACGACGTCCACGCATTGTGGTCCTTGGGCCAAGAGGGGGTGCTTAGTAGTGGGCGGAATGAAGGCACTGACTACGATTACATCACCTTCCATATACACCGTCTCCATACCACTGTCCGGAAATTGTTGTACAAACTTCGAACATACCTCTATATGAAGCGTATGGTTCGCAATCCAGAATTTGGAAACAATTGACGAATCGTGAATGTTCAGACCTAGGGGTACGACAAAATAGTCGTCAGGCACCGGACAATATCGAGCGGCCACTACTTGAATAGGTTCATTTACAACGTCTCGCTCCATCAACGTCATATGAGGTTCGTAACATTGTACGTCCGTGGCAGCAAGCAAATCTCCGAAAGAAAGTCCTTGACTGTTCATAATTGAAAAAATTATGAAGAATCGTCCAAAACAGCTGCTGTCTGCCGACCCGAAAAAAACGCGCGCGTTTCGTTAACCAGTTTTTTGAAAAAATTGAAAACACTGGTAAACACGCGCCACTCACATACCATGAACACCGGCAAGAATATTACTTACAGCGACTTCAAAGAAGCAATGAACAAAAAAGGTGTCTCCGAAATAGTCGAATTGACAACCTTTCAGGAAATCGCTATGGTCAACGCGGCATTGTCACAACTGAAAGAACAGACGGAGAATCGCCAAAAAAACATTGTCAAGAATTTGGTCACCAATCAAAAAAGCATTAACATCTTTGTGGAAAAACTAGGCGCAGTCGTTCAAAGCCTCAAAAAAATGGGCGACGACGTGGAGGTACTCAACGAAAGATCGAAACGTATCGAACAGTTCATCGACGGCATGTGTGAAGGAAAAGGAGACAAAATGATGAATCACTTTCTCAACAACGGCGACTACTTGTGCGAAATAGGAAGACTTGACGAACGTATTTTCGATATGAACATTCGCATTGACACCGCCCTGCGCCGCTGCGAAAGAAACAAAAACAACGTGGAGACGCTGCAGGCGTGGCTGAAAAGAAAATATTGTTAATCATTAAAAAAGATTAATATAGAAGCAATTTTACTCTACAACTAAGATGACTTGTGATAACTGTAATGGGTACGTGAGCCTACCGTGTCATGCTATTAGACCAGACCCTACCGGAGGCTTACGAGGTTATGGAAACTTTTGTTGCCCTGAGTGTGCGTTGTCTCACATACCCAGCGTGTGGGACGATAGTTCCGTTGCCGAGTGTAGGGCTCTAATCTACTACCATTATTTTCCAGATAATGACAAACAATGGTCAAAATTAGTACAGGTAAAAAACGTCCTCCCGTTTGAAATGTACAGCGCAGACCAAGTTCAAATAACAGCGCCGCCCGAACCTCGATACAAAGTACGTAAAGCCAGCAACAAGCCAAAACAAAATACAAACGAAATTTTGAAAAAGAGTTTTTTTAAATGTTAATAATTGAAAGATGTATTTTTTTTAATTATTTTGCTTCTTCCTCCGTAAGGTCCTCTACTGTGACCATGATCGGCTCGCCTGGCTTCATTGCGTTTTTCAGTGCCAGGACTAACTCGTCGTCGACATCTGTCTTGGTGGCTTTGGCGGCCTTCTCCAGGATCATAAACAGTATGACCACAATGGCGTCTTCCATCTCATCTTCCATGGTCGACTTCTCTAAAGCCCATCGAACGATGTATTGGGCAATTGGTAGTAAAATGTGAGCAAGACTCATTTATACAATGGTAATAGATATTTAAAAGTTATTTTCCGACGAAGACGATTCATCACTGGGTCTTGACAACACAATCATGTACTTAGAAATAGAGGAAGAAAAGTTGGAAAAGTCTGCCTCATAGGTAACTTCTGCCGTAAGCGAACCTGGGGTGATTGACTCGAGTACGTGGAAAGACCCTTGTCCCTGGCGAAGATCACCCGACGACGGGTCGGCATCGTGAGCAAAAACAAAAAGACTTAACTTGTGGTCTTCGCCTATTTTACCTCCAGATTTGTAAGGGATAGAAAGCTTCTTGTCTTGAATTGTTGGCGTACCAAGAATAGGTTCTGTTGTTCCGTGTGCTTCGTTACTGGCTGCACTGACCACATTATGTGAATGAGTTGTTCCATCGGCCTTTACGTATCTGTAACTGTCGGAGACAACAGCAATAACTTCCACGCCTGGGCCCGCTTTAACTGCATATGGAGCAGTATCTATAGAATATCTGTTACCATTCCTGTCAGTATATTCAACTAATGATGTAGCACTAAGGGTTTGATTACCAGTGGCACCAGCCGTAATCGCAGCATGAACCTCGCCGGTATTTCCATTTGCGCTAATGACAATGGTCGCAGCTGTTGGCGGTGAAACAGCGGTGTGGGTTTGTACGGTTCTTTCCAAGATGAACTTTCTAGCAGGGAATGACTGGATATGTTCTGCAAGAGGCACTGGCGCCTGGTAACCACCGTAAAGCGTAGTCGTAGACCAGATTTTTCTTCCACCAAGCTCAGGAAGTTGCAGTTGACCTTGTGACAAAGATCCCGACATATTTGTTCTCTTAATGTCTCCAGACTCGTAGAACATGCTCCAGGAGCTTCCTGCCAATTCAACATAGTACAATTCTCCGTCTTCGTATTTCAATCGAACGTTGTTTAACGTAGCAACAGTTGGGCTGGTGTACCATTCCTTTTCACCGTATGCGGCATCTAAATCACTAATTGTGGCCTCAAGCTCTTCTTGGGTTTTACTTTCCCAGCCGTTAAAAGACCCATTGAGTTTTACGGACAAATCAAAGTTGATGAAAAAGTCGCCAACGGCAGTAGGTCCGTCTAATGTAAGGTCTTTGCCAAACACCTCCACTTGCTTTATGGGCAGTGATTGCCAGTCAGCAATGCCAGACAAAGCGTCCATCGAGTCACTTGCCGCGATATATGCGGCAGGAAGACTGTACTGCACACTCTTCAGTTGGAAATCAGTACTTCCAGACGTGTTGGCTGGAATAGACGCTTCTTCGCTAATAGCTGTTTCGTTAATAGTAACGGAAGTTCTTGAAGCACCATCAATGTAAGAAGAAGAGTCTTCGAAGTTAAAAACAACCTTTCCTCCATCAGCAGAAAATACCTCTGTCGCGTCAATAGAGACTTCTCCAGCCACAATTCGAGGAATAGTAAGCTTTCCTGAGAATTGAGCGGCATCTCCCGTCTCGTACGTCAGCTCTGCAGAAATATCTTGCGAAGCACTGATGGCAGACAAGTCCTGGTCAGCAGGGAAAGACTTTACGATACGGCCATCTGCGGCATTAACTTGGTATGTTTTGGCGATTCCGGCATGCAAGTATGACGATGACCTTAAACCTTGTTTTCCTTCACGTGCTGAAACAGCAAAAGACAAAACCTTGTCAGCAATAGAGGGCGTTACCTTTAGGTCGTCCATTGACTGGTCGTGGGCCAGATCATACATAAGAAAAGCACTAGAGTATTCACTCGATCCTTCGCCGTTTGTCCACCTAAATTTGACATCGGCGAAGTCTCCAACGGAGTCGATAATGGTATGTGCAGCTATGTAGTAACCTCCTAAAAAGAAAGCCGGTAAAGTAACTTCCATGACTTCCTTGCTAACAGTAAGGTCAGATGCAATCAAAAACGTTTCTGATGCTTTTAAATTCTTTTGTACAGTGGCCACATTATCGAGTGTAATTCTATATGTATTCTCAGATGCTTCTTCAACACCTTCAATAGTTCCCTGAAGCGACAGAGTCCATGTTGATGGATCATGATAGTCAACTCTTTTAACAACATACACCTTCTTGCCAACAGCCTGAAAGTTGTCCACATTTATTTCTGCTACAAGACTATTTGAACCAATATCTTGAGTAGTTGCACACACACCTATTCTTTGAAACTCGTCGTTGCCAGCTTCTATTGCGGTTTCTACCTTATCAACTGTCCAATTTGCCTCTTCCGCCTTACTGACTTCAGCCTCCAATTTAAAGTCGTCGGCAAAGTCGGACGGTTTGGAAATTTTTACAGTTTTGTTAAGTAAAGTGCTGTCCACAGTGTAATACACATTGGACGATACTTCAATACCGTCAGGAATGTTTGACAAAGTAACATTTTTGGTAGCGGACACGCTGGAAAATCCTCTTGCCACCTTCAACATGACACTGACTTCGTAACGGCCACCTTCCACAAGGCCGTCAGACAAGAGAAGTTCGTAAGTTCCTGCTTCAATCGAAGGTTTCGCGATTTCAAGAATGGCGCCGGCACCGTCAATGAGAAAGAAGAGCAAATCACCATCTTCCTCAACGGTGATGTTTGCACTAAGAGATTGTTCCAAACCTTGGCACGAGTTTACAACGGGTGCAGCTGGTGCTGAGACGGGCGAGCCGCTGAGAGATGCACTAAGAGCTGATCCATCTTCTTTCTTGCCTTTTACTAAAAACGAGTATTCTGCTTCGTCCAAGTCTGTCAATTTGTGCAAAGCAACAGATGCCAATTCAATGCGGGTGATAGAATCTGCTTCGTCTTTTTTGTGGTAGGCGATCGAGTCGATCACTCCTCCTGCTGGGGCTGCAAGAACAATAGAAAGTCCATCGGCGGGTCCAATGCTTTGGTTTGCTATGGAAAACGACATAGTATATCTTGACGATAGAAAAAATTATGAGCGTGGAAATTGTAGCAATGATAAAATTAATGGTTGTTTTGTGTCCGATGTTGAAAGCGTGACGTAGTGGCCATTGACATTCATATTTCCTAAAGACTGGTTCACTGTCGACTTCGTGTCCATTTCTATTCTGCTGTTGAACACAACCCCTCGATACGACGTACCATTCGCTCCTCCTAAACTCAAAAGAAAAGTACCATGGTTTCCTGAAATGTAATTCAACAGGTCAATTGTCATGGTAGTATTTGCCGGTATTTCCGTATTCAAAGGAATTGTAAACACTTCTTGGTCCGCTGTCTTTTCGACTACTACGGTTACCACCGAATTGCTGCTAAAGTTATTCTGATAAGTTCTTCTTCCCAGCATATGTCTTTATATAATGGGAAAATATATTACCGCGACACGTTAGGAAACGAGTTCATTCGGCGACCCGCATGCCCGTGCGCAGTAGGGCCTCCAACGGCTTGGTTCGCGGTCAGGTGGCGGTCCAAGCTTTGCGTATGTGTGGACGCAGAAACGCCAAACGTCGTCGATGCGCCTAAATTGGCATGTTGCGTTGTTTGGTCTCGGATAATCAAAATAAACACCATGTTGGGGTCCTGAATGTTAATCGGTCGCCCTTCCGAGGTCGTTAAATCCAATATCAAGTTACTCACCTG
>Ga0213865_10003264_pt1 | contig 10007 bp, 10 predicted proteins | sample PICome_6_FD_160100 | JGI IMG/M metagenome (GOLD analysis project Ga0213865, IMG submission 160100) | Coastal seawater microbial communities near Pivers Island, North Carolina, United States - PICO282 | ecosystem: Environmental > Aquatic > Marine > Coastal | place: USA: North Carolina... | reverse complement strand
CTTCCGAAGGAGACTCGACATCATATGCGGTTTCCAAGCGAGAAGAAGTTGAAAGAATCGCTGCATCCGCACGATGAAGTCAACAAGGTCACGGAACAATTCCGTTGAACTTTTGCGACTCACTTAAGAACCCCATTCAAGTGGGCGAAATGAACCAGACAGGTGGACACCATGGGACGAAAAGAAGACAACATCAAAAAGGCTACAGAAGTCATGCACATCCTGCCGCAAATTCGCAATCTATGTATTGCTGCGCACATTGATCACGGAAAGACAACTCTCTCTGACAACCTCATTGCAGGTGCAGGTATGATGTCAAGCGATCTTGCAGGTGCTGCACGTGTTCTCGACTTCGATGAACAAGAATCTGCTCGTGGAATTACCATCAACGCAGCATCAGCATCAATGGTTCACGCTGTAGACGGAACAGATTACCTCATCAACCTCATCGACACACCAGGTCACGTTGACTTTGGTGGAGACGTAACACGTGCTATGCGTGCAGTTGACGGGTGTTTTATTCTTGCATGTGCTGTCGAAGGTCCAATGCCTCAAACAGAAACTGTTGTACGGCAAGCACTCAAAGAAAAGGTAAAGCCTGTTCTATTCATTAACAAAGTCGATCGACTCATCAATGAATTGCAAGTGACCCCAGAAGACATGCTCAAAAGATTTGAAGAGACAATCACAAAGGTCAACCGTTTGATCAAGCAATTCGCTCCTGCGGAATTCAAGAAATCATGGCAAGTCAGTGTTATGGATGGAACTGTCGCATTCGGCAGTGCATACCACAACTGGGGAATCACCATTCCATACATGAAGAAGTCTGGAGTTTCAATGACAGAAATTTTCGAGTACTGCAATAACGAAGACCAGAAGACACTTGCTTCCAAGGCTCCTGTTCACGAAGTCCTACTCGATATGGCTGTAACCAAACTTCCAGGTCCTGTCGAAGCACAACCATACCGTATCCCGAACATCTGGACAGGGGACCTAGACTCAACAATCGGAAAGGCAATGGTCAGCTGCGACCCAGAAGCAGAACTTGCAATGATGATCACCAAGATTTGGATGGATCCTCACGCAGGAGAAGTTGCAGTCGGCCGTATCTATTCTGGTGCTATTTCACAAGGAGAATCGGTTTTTGCAATTGGAGCGTCCAAGGCAGAGCGTGTTCAACAAGTCAGCATGATGGTCGGTGGAGATAGAATCACTGTTCCAAAGGTTGTCGCTGGAAATATTGCAGCGATCACAGGTATTCGAAGTGCTGCTGCTGGTGTAACATTGTCACGAGACAAAGATTTCACTCCGTTCGAAGCAATTCGCCACTACTCAGACCCTGTTGTTACAGTCGCTGTTGAACCAAAGAGCATGAAAGATCTTCCAAAGTTCATCGACGCTCTTCGTTCCCTTGCAAAATCAGATGCTTCTCTGAAAGTTACGACAAACCAAGAAACTGGTGAAGCATTACTCGCAGGAATGGGAGAACTCCACCTTGAGATTACTGTCTACAGAATCGAAGAGGAACAGAACATCAAGGTAAGCGTTAGCCCACCTATCGTTGTATACCGAGAAGGTCTCCAGGGAAGCAACCGTGGCCGTCCGTTTGAAGGTAAATCACCGAACCGACACAACCGTTTCTTCTTCGAAGTAGAACCACTAACACCTGAGGTTGTAGCTGCTCTACGTTCTGGAGAATTCAAGGAAGGTACCGTTCGTCCAAACGATGGTAAGGAAGTTGGAAACAAATTCGGTGCTCTTGGCATGGACAAAGATCTGATGCGTAAGATTTACGCCATCAACGGAACAAACGTCTTGGTCAACGACACCAAAGGTATTCAAGGACTTCACGAAACTCGAGAATTGATTATTGAAGCATTCAATGAAGTCTGTGTTAAGGGACCTATCGCCGATGAACCAGTTCAAGGAATGTTTGTCCGTCTAACTGACGCAAAACTTCACGAGGATGCAATTCACAGAGGCCCAGCTCAAACAATCCCTGCCGTACGTAACGGACTCAAGGGTGCAATGATGCGTGCTAAGACAATCATTCTCGAACCTATGCAGAAAGCATTCGTTTCAGTACCAAACGATTGGCTTGGGCAAGTCACTCGTGAAGTGACCAACCGCCGTGGTATTATCGAAGACATGCCAAGCGAAGGTGAAGTTACAACTGTTGTAGGAGTGCTTCCAATTGCAGAGACATTTGGTTTCTCGAACGATATCCGAGCAGCATCTCAAGGACGTGCAGTTTGGAACACAGAGAATCTTGGATTTGAAATGCTTCCTCCACAATTGTTCGATAAGGTTGTTGCTCAAATTCGTACCCGTAAAGGATTGAAGCCTGAGCCAAACTCAGAATCATACTACTCTGATTGAGCATGTTGACAGGATCCGTCCTCGGCATTTTTGCCACAGAGGAAGGTGGCGTTCCAAAGCCTTCAGTTGATTCAATAGATGTTCGTTTCAATGGAGTATTAGGAGAACGTATTCGAGACACTAAGCATCATGGTGGACCAAATCGTGCTGTCTGCATCCTTTCAAATCAAACACTTGAATTCTTACAAGACCAAGGTCACCCAATAGATGGTGGTTCAACAGGAGAAAATCTCCTGCTCGATATTGAGTCATCTTTTCTCAAACAAGGTACTCGATTGAAATTTGAACACGTTCAATTGGAGATCACAACACCAGCACCTCCATGTAAAACAATCAAGAATTCGTTTACGAATGGAGAATTCAAACACCTTTCTCACAAATTGAATCCAAATCAAACACGTTGGTATGCACGAGTGATTTCAGAAGGAATCATCACGAATGATGAAACGTTTCAAATCAACTCAGACGCTTGAGTTGAAGATCTGTCAATTCTCGAAGTGCGAGCATTGCAGGACTATCTGGCAATCGGTCGAGACATGCGTGAGCGTTTTTGTGATATTGATTCGCTTTATTACGTGCATATTCGATTGAACCTAGTTGACTTAACGACTCGACACCTTGTTGAATCATTTCAGGAGTTGCCGCTTCACCCTTACCCAGCACATTAAGTAAGTTATTCTTAACTTCGCTATCGGGTTGATTCAAGGCATGAATAACCATCAGTGTTTGCTTGCCTTGTGCCACATCAGATCCTGTAGGCTTACCTAATGTCTTCGAATCCGAAAGCACATCGATTAAATCATCCATGAGTTGGAAACACAGCCCAACCGAAAGACCCCATTCCGACATACAATCAATCACATCTTGATCCGACCCTGCAACTTGAGCGCCTAGTTCAGAAGAAATTTGGAACATAACTGCTGTTTTTCCTTCAATCATCTCAAGATATTCTTCTTCTGAGACCCTGTCCCTGGTCTCAAATTCAATATCGAGTTGCTGACCTTCAGAAACACGACGAACCATCCAAGCAATACGATTCACCAAGGAGGGTATGTCTTCAAGTTCGATGTTAGCAGACATTACGAGACGTTCAAAAGCGATTGCAAGCATTGCATCACCAGCATTAATTGCAGTAGGGACATCATATTCTACGTGAACTGCGTTTCTGCCTCGACGGATATCATCATCATCCATAATATCATCATGAACGAGCGTAAAATTATGAATTGTTTCAATCGCTGCGCCTATGTCCAACAAACCAGAGTGGGTATCGCCTACGGCCCTGCCGACAAGCCAAGGAAGTGTGGCTCGCATTCTCTTACCCCCACCTTCGATCAAGTGGAGCATAGCTGCTGCAAGTCGATCATGACGTGACGCTTGAAGGCTTTCGACAATACGGCGTTCGATAAAAGGGCGAACCTCTTTCAAACTGGTCGCTAAGTCAGCACCTATAGCTCCAGGAAGCATATGAGTGACATCGCCCATATCATGGATTAAATCATCACGAAGCGATGCACATGCATCTTCATCCCCAATGGCGTTCCACCAATCCTCAGTCATGACTCGAGCTGCAATACAACGGAACCAAGGTGCAACAATATCATCTGAATCTTGGGCAACAAGCATCTCTTCAAGTTCGTGTTCGTCAACCCATCGAATAGAGGCGACCTCGTTTGGATTAGGATGGACTTCAACATCTGCTTGAATCATCAGTATGTGATCAATTTCCCGTTCAATCCATTCTGCATTCATGCGAGCGCTGTATTTCATTTTCGTGATGAAGTGAAAATCCTCGATTGGAACTGATGAAGGGTCAATTCCTAATTCCTGTTCGAGTTTTCGAACGGCTGCTTTTTTTACACCCATTGCGTTCTCTTCATTCATTTCTTCCGCACTCGCTAGCGGATGAGAACAACATGAATTTGCCCAAACACTTGGAAAAGTAATTTTGTCATGTGCCCGTTGTTGTAAGAGCAAACGGTTGTTTTTATCAAACAATAGAACACTAAACGCTCTATGCAATGCACCTGAACCAAAATGGCTGTCTGCTTTACTTATAGGACCCACGATATGGTCGTTTTCATCAACTTGTAGGACGGCTTCTGCCATCATCGTTGCTTGAGTCTCATCGAGCGTAGAAGATGCAATCAAACCAGCAGCCTGCTCATCAATAGCAGCCTCTGGAACATCTCCTGATGCATAGTTCGACATATGAGCCCCAACCAGTCTTTCAGCACCCAATACATAGACAGTTCGCTTCTTTTCTGGAATAGGACGAACCTACTTTCGACGAATCGACCAGTTTTTACGACCAAGTCCTTCTAGAGCAACACCAGTAAGAATACCCCATAAGAACGGATATTTAATTTCAAAAAAGAATAAGGCAATCATTGCAATGAATGCCAATATCCAATGATGCACCCAAACAAAATTATTACGGATATGAAATTTGATATTTTCAGTTAACCAACGAATAACTGAAAATCCAAGGATAATTCCAACCGAGTATATTGCAAATTCCATAAGATCACATCAGGGCAAAATTGTCGTGCCTCTCCAAGGCTTTCCACACACAAAATCCAGAATGCGTTGAGGATGCTCACCATTGATCAAATGAACACTTACACCGTTACATGCCACTAAATGGCCTCGTTGTATTTTCAGTCCAATTCCACCAGTAACATCAATATCTGCTTGATGCAATCCTTCATAGGATACATCAGGAGACCAATTCTCAATCAAATCTTTTTCAGTTGCTAGATGAGGAGGCACTTTGAGCAACCCATCAACACCACCCATAGCAAAGACGAGGGATTCAACACCAGGTAATTCCATGGAGAGCCTTGCAACAATATCATCGCCTGATAAAATACCAAATCGGCGCTCATCATGAACATCGACAACATCTCCGAATGAAACATGCACATCTTCAGCAGCATCAGAATCGAATCGATTTAAAGATCCTAAGAATTCTGGACCGAGATTTGATGCCCATTCGTGAGGTGGATGACTAAGGACACGAAGACCTAACTGCCTTAGTTCAGACAAGACAATGGCGTTGAGTCTTAACATGTCTTTTCGAACATGCTCAACTGCTTCAAGTTGAGATGAGCAAGTGTCATCAGAGAATTCAAAGTCAGGAATGAATCCTTCATTTAATCGCCAACGCTTAGCCTTTAGATGGCCAAATGAACCTGCCCCATGCACGATAATAACTTGAATTCCTTGTTCTGTTATTGATTTAACAACTGAACATAGATTTCTGATAATCTCAATGTGAGCAACGCATTGTTCGTCTTTCTTAGTGATCAGGGCACCACCAAATTTGACAACAATTCGCCTCCCCATAATTCTCGCAGGCATCAATACCACATGAGGATGCCTACAAAAACACAGGATTCAATAGGCTGCTCTGGTTGAGGAGGGCATGAGCGATGAAGAACCTAAACTCGATGCCTTCCTTCGGCACCTCCAAGCTGAAGTGGATACTGCTTCGGAAATTGTCGATAAAAAAGAACGTGAAGAGCGCTTGTTCCAACTCGAAGTGGCAATACAGGAAGCCATTATCTTCGCAAATAGATATCGGGAGTTGCAAAGCCAAGGTGTTGACCCAATGATGCTTGTAGACCCGAAAATTCAGGCAGATCACCCAGCGCCTCCTGCAACAAAGAGTCAATCAATTCTTCTCGGCGCACACGTATGCGAAAGCTGTGGTAAACTCTTGGAAAGCGATCTCGACTTTTGCCCATCTTGCGGGACAAAGAAGTGATCACTCTTCTTCTTCGCGTTCCCAACGGGATACGGTTTCAACGATCATTGGATCGTCTTCACCAACTTTGTACAAGTATTCTGGTGGGACTTCATCCGTGAGGTAAACAGTCGTTCCAGCACGATAGATGGTGTGTCCATCCGCAACTGCTCGAACAGTGTCGACTTCGATAATTGTCGGGCGACTAATTCGCACGTGTCCAGCTTCCATTGCGTTAACAATAGTCTTGGACAAGTGAATGTGATTTCTATTGCCTGATGTAATACCGAGTTGGACAATAGCCTCTGCTTCAGTTGGTTCACAAGGCCAGTAAAGGGCTTCAGGAATGTCATCAGTTGGAAGATCGAGTTCAATCTCAATTGAATGACCGTATGTCGCACGAATCATTTCACCTTCAACTTGGTAGCGTCCTTTTTCATCAGCATTAGCGATGGCTTCAAAGTGCCATCCACGAAGCCAATGATAGTGTCGGCGTTGTCCAGAAATGGAGTCGGCTAGTTCACGGGTACTTACCCATCCATTGATATCCATTTCAACATTAAATTTCTCCGGAGCATGTCTCAAAACAAGAGCGAGCATTCGCCCGAGGCTCCCTGCTTCACGATCACTCATGATGAATTTTCCTTCGTCGTTACAAACGGGACAGTTCGTGCCACTAAAGTGGCCGTGCTTCTTACATTGGCGCAGCATAGTTACGGCCTATCGCCTTTCATTGATGAACCCTGCGGGTGAATGAACCGACTCAATCAAATGCTAGTTTGAACTCGCAAGGACATGGTCGATGTAGCAATGGTCGGTGCTGGTCAAACAAAATTTGGCAACCATGCACTCGGCTTGAAAGGCATGTGGTCTGAAGCGGTTGAGAAAGCGTTTTCAAGTGTCGATAACGATTGTTCACCGATCATGGTCGAAGAAGCCTTCATTGGTTCAATCGCTTTTGGTGGCTCCCAACTTGGCAATACTGCAGCATTGCTAACAGAACATTCTGGCATGGATGGAGTAAGCGTTCGCAGAGTAGAAAATGCCTGCGCATCCTCTGGATTTGCTCTGCGAGATGCTTGGATGACAATCAAAAGTGGACAAGCTGATATCGTTGTAGCAGGAGGAATTGAGAAAATGAATGATTTGTCTGCTGAAAGAAAGAGATACTGGCTAGGTGTTTCTGGTGACACAGAATGGGAACGGTTGGCAGGACTTACATTCCCAGGGACCTATGCACTTACAGCGCGACGTTATTTTCATGAATTCGATTCAACTCATGATGACCTTGTTCACGTATCTGTCAAAAATCACATGCATGGATTGGACAATGAAATGGCACACTTACGAAAGGATATATCCTTCGAAAAAGCCAGTTCAGGGGCAATGGTAGCAGATCCATTGACACTCTACGATTGCTGCCCTACATCCGATGGTGCTTCCGCAGTCATACTGGTTGCTGATCATCTTGCTCATCAATTTACTGACACACCAATTTGGGTGAAGGGCTCAGGAGCAGGTTCTGATAAATTAGCCCTTCATGATCGTCCGAGTCTAACTCAGCTTCGGGCAACTCAATTGGCTTCTCAAAAAGCATATTCTCTTGCAAATCTTCAACCGAATCAAATCGATTTGGCCGAGGTGCATGATTGCTTTACTATCGCAGAAGTTCTTGCAACTGAAGACCTTGGATTTGCTGGACGGGGAGAAGGCGGACTCTTTGCTCGCAATGGATACGGACGCCGGAACGAAGGTGATGTCACAATCAATGCAAGCGGAGGTCTCAAATCCAAAGGACACCCACTTGGCGCGACAGGTACAGGACAGGCAGTTGAAGTTTTCAAACAGCTTCGCCATCAAGTCGAATCAACACGACAGGTCCGTGATGCAGAAGTTGGATTAACACACAATGTTGGAGGCTCAGGCGCCACATGTGCTGTCCATATTTTTGGGAGGGAACGATGATGCCGATTGCAAAATATTCTCTCGAAGACGACGTATTCGCAACCAGCGTGTATGGTGTTGAATGGGCAGGGCCAGATGGAGATCGACTTACTATTGCTTTGTTGTTACTCCAATCTGAGACACCATCGACTATTCAGATTGAATCGTTTGTTGAAACATTAGACTATACTCCAAGCGCTCCAGTTTCTTCAATAATTGAATCGACAACTGATTGGAAAGTAGATTCTGAAGGAAAATTTCATTTGATCACGTCAAAATCATCACCTATCGTGGGAATTTCAAAAGGAAAAAATATTTCTAAATGGCCAGATATTTCATCTCAAAAATCATTTGATGAAGAACAAAAAAAGGCAATCAATGAAGCATGGAAAAAGGAGATATCAGGGGTAAGTCAAGGAGCATATGTATCTCAATCGCAACATATGCTCGCTATGCCGTCAAGATTAGGATTACATGCACAAGAAGATGCTTCAGTTCTTCTTTGGCCACCTCGACAACTTAACGATGAAGGTGAACGAATAGCCCCTGCATCAAACAAACTCGAAAAGAGTGCTACAATTCTTACTTGGACAAAATTAAGCGCATTAGGAGCACCTTCTGAATTCTCGTTAAGAGCCCCTTTACTTGGAGGAGTTTCCACAGTTCTTGTGGAATTTTCTTCTGGACCAAAAGGAGTCTTCATGCTTGCAGATGATGAAGAGCGAATACCATCAATTGACCAAACTGTACACTTTGAGGTTCGGCGATTGTATGGCCAAGATGAACTGATTCACTATGGTCTGAAAGCAGTTTTGATTTAATTTCAAAGTACTCGATAGAAGGGTTCATAGAAAGATTCGCTAGTGGCGGAACATGGCTGGATTTGGTGGCATCCGCAAAGGTCGAAATGAAGCGATTGAGAACATCTCCGTACAAGAAGATGGAGATTGCGCCCGTTGTGGTGGGGAAAGCCAACCTTCAACAATGGAAGGTTACCTAACGTGCAGTCGCTGTTCTTACGAATGGAAAGATCCCAACCATGTTTCAAAAAAGGTTCGTGGACCACCACCAAATCATCGACGTGATAACGAATTGATTCAAGAATTCAAAAACGAAATGGAACGAGGAGATCTCAAAGGAGTTCTCGGAGTCGAATCAAATCTCTCCGATGAACAAGAACAGTCACTAAAGCGACTAGAAGATAAGTGGATGAGTGGTATGCAGGGACACTACAATGCCGCTTCAGAAGATAGAAAACCACTCATGATCAGTTTTGATGATGAGGATAACATCGTATCGACTGAAATCGCTGCTCTAACAATTGTATCAAATGGATTTGATGGTGGAGAAGAAATTCGGCTTGAATATCCTGGAAAAGGGACTGAATTCTATGCATTTAATGAAAAAAGTCCCACTGGATGGAAGCGAGGTGGTTCAATTGCTGAAACAGCCCGTTCTATCGCCAACGTCATTAATCGATCATCCAGACTCGTTTATGCAAATCTTGAAGGAACAAGAATCTCCTTTGAATTGCGAAGTGATGATTTGAAACCTGAATCATTGGTTTTGTTCGTCGATGATCCAGGTGGCCAAGACATCGTTGCAGAAAAAGGCGGAGTCATCCTCGATTTCAGAGATGTCAATGTGTGGGATGATTATCGAAATGTTGTAGCTCTGGTTTTGGAGGACGGAATTATTTCTCCAAGCGAAGATCAGATGCTTTGGGTCATGCGTCAACAACTAGGAATCCAAGAGGAACAACACGTTGCTCTTGTTTTGGAAATATTCGGCGATAACGCATTGAAAGAATGCCCTAATTGCAACAAAATGGGGCAACTCTATCCTGAATACTCAGCGTGGTACTGCCAGCCTTGTGAAAGTTGGCTCTAACTTCTATTCTATAGAAAAAAATACGGCAGATTTAGCCACTCTTTCA
>Ga0213865_10003262_pt1 | contig 10009 bp, 10 predicted proteins | sample PICome_6_FD_160100 | JGI IMG/M metagenome (GOLD analysis project Ga0213865, IMG submission 160100) | Coastal seawater microbial communities near Pivers Island, North Carolina, United States - PICO282 | ecosystem: Environmental > Aquatic > Marine > Coastal | place: USA: North Carolina... | reverse complement strand
AGGGCAGGGGACTGTGTAGACGAATTATGCACTAGATCGCCGCAACTTCGTAGGGCTGCCGGGAATAAGATCAACAGCATCCGGGACTTGCCGGTTGGTCAGTCAGGTATTGAATGGAGAAAATTCTCTCCAGCTTTATGAGGATATCCCCAAAATCTGGTGGCAGACCAGATGAATCAGAACGAAACCGAGCGACTCAGCTGAGTCAGCTCATTGCCAATTTGACTGCTTGCGGCAAACAATCGCAGATTTCAACCGCAGTCATACCAGCTTGACCATGCTGCTGTGAAGCAAAATCTCCAGCAAGGCCATGCACCCATACCGCAAGCCTAACCGCATCCCATGTCGGAATACCTTGAGAAATAAATGATGTAATGACCCCTGTCAGCACATCACCACTTCCCGCAGTCGCCATACCCGGGTTCCCGGTTGAGTTCTGCCACGATGCCCCCTGAGGGCCGACAACAACCGTTGGCCCTCCTTTGACCACAATGAACAAGCCGTGCTCGTCACACAGTTGTCCAGCGGCTGAGATCTGATTCTCGCGATCCTCTGCGGCAACACCTGTTAAACGAGCAAGCTCACCCGGATGTGGCGTGAGTACGAGAGGGGCCAAATGATTTCGAGCCGCTACCTTTTGTTTCCAATCCGTGGCTTCCAATAAAGACAATGCATTAATCGCATCAGCATCGAGAACGCAGGGGCATCTACTGTGCAGTAGCCGCTCAACAATGCGGATTGAACCAGCACACGTCGTCATACCAGGCCCGCAGCCCACCGCCGAAGCGTTTGGCAATATGGAATCCAAAGCTACAGCGGCGTCGAGGTTGAACCTCCCATACGGATCATCTGACAACGGACACGTCATGATGCAAGGGTGAAACGCCGCCACCGTCTCAAGACAGCGATCGGGGATAACAGCGGTGACAAGCCCGGCCCCAACCCGTAATGACGCGATTGCGGAGAGTGCGATCGCGCCACTCATTCCGCGTGATCCTCCTATCAGCATAGCACGCCCAAAATGACCTTTATGAGCGGCAGCCTGCCGCCCAGGCACACGCACTGGAGGCTCAAGCGTCATTTCGAATCCTCCAAGGGACAAGTCTTAGGTCGCAAGTCGGTGTTACCTACCGTGCAGCCTGCTGCAAATTCTTTACAAGCTGATGCACCACGATCCCTGCCATATACCCGCCTTTGAATCCGGCATCAATGTTGACCGCAGCAACATTCGCAGTGCAAGTGCTCAACATACCCATCAATGGCGTCAAACCGCCAAGGCTTGCGCCATAACCCACACTGGTTGGTACGGCAAACACTGGAGCAGCCAAATGTCCTGCCACAGCAGCAGGCAATGCGCCTTCCATGCCAGCCACAACAACAACCGCCGATGCCGATTTCAATTCCGGAATGGCAGCGGCCAGACGCTGTGGCCCAGCAACACCAATATCGTCGAATCTCTGAAAACCTATTCCCATCCAAGCTAAGGTCTCGATTGCTTCCTCAGCGACAGCAATATCCGTACTGCCAGCTGTAATGACGGCCGCATGAAAGACCTCACCCAACCGGTCCGAAGCCAGTGGTTGTGCGGGTCCGAGTTCTGTGTTCGAGACCCGCAAGGTACGAGCAACGGGATTATGTTGCGTATGCGTGAATGACTGACGGACCTGAAAGGCCACCCCGCTGTCGATTCTGGTGATAAATGCCGACTGTCCCTGATCCAACTGCGTTTGAATAATCCGGGTGACAAGTTCAGCAGATTTTCCTTCCCCAAAAATCACCTCCCCGAACCCACATCGGGCTGCTCGCCCAAGATCTACGGTAGCCCCATCAATCCGATGGGTTTGGTCAGCAGCAGGTTCAGAATCTGAGGTTTTCAATGTTTCGACGTGTTTTATCAATTCTTGGCGGGATTCATCGTCATTCATGGCTCTTGCGACGAGTTCCAGCAGGGCAGGGGACAGCTGATTCATTGGGCGGGTTGCAGTAAAGAGGAATCAGATTTCAAATTGGTAGTGCAGACTAGGGTAGTCCATCATTAAATCGCGGATGATATCGTAATGAAAAGTTGTGTGCTTGCTTACTCCGGTGGCCTTGATACGTCGGTAATACTCGGTTGGCTTCAAGATCAGGGCTATGAAGTCCATGCAGTTTACGTAGATCTGGGCCAGCCGTGCGAAGATCGTGAAGAAATCATGCAAAAGGCTCGTGATTGCGGGGCAGTTTCATCACGCTTGATCGACGCCCGCGAGGAAATGTGCCGTGATTTCGCCTTTCCCGTACTGGCTTGGCAGGCAAAGTACGAGCAAATCTACCTGCTTGGCACCTCGATCGCACGCCCGCTAATCAGCAAAATCTGCCTTCAAGTAGCCAGAGAAGTTGGGGCCACTGCCTACGCTCACGGAGCAACTGGCAAAGGGAATGACCAATGCCGGTTCCAACTGGCAGCGGAAGCGTTGGACCCCAATGTGCAAATGATTGCTCCATGGCGGATCAAGGAATTCCGCGATGCGTTTCCCGGTCGCACTGAATTGATCGCCTATTGTGAGAGCAAAAACATCCCCGTCAAAGCTTCGACTGCCAAACCCTACAGCAGTGACGAGAACGTGCTGCACATCAGCTATGAAGCTGGACAACTCGAAGAACTGGACGTCAACGGGGTGGAGATGGTCGATTTTGGCATGGGTGTCAGTCCGCAGGAGGCACCCGACGTCGCCGAAAAAGTAACAATCGGATTCACCTCTGGAATTCCCGTTACGCTGAATGGCCAGCAGGTAACAGCTTTGGCAATGGTCGAGCAACTCAACGAGATTGCTGGTCGCAATGGTATTGGGCGAATTGACATGGTCGAGAATCGCTTTGTAGGCATGAAGAGTCGGGGTGTGTACGAATCACCCGGGATGACAGTGCTTTACGACGCCCTGATGTATGTCGAACAGCTAACGATGGATCGTGATCTCATGCACTTGAGAGACAGACTCGCTCCCGAAGTTGCCGAAATGGTGTACTACGGATTCTGGTACACTCCAAAAATGGATGCCTTGCTCTCTTTTATTCAGGAAGCTCAAAAACCAGTCAGCGGCGAAGTCACCCTGAAACTCTACAAAGGGAATATCAGCGTTGACTCAAGAAGCAGCCCGAACAGCCTATACGATGCAGAGATTGCCACCATGGAAGGTGGTGGCTCTTACAATCAAGATGATGCAGAGGGTTTCCTCCGCATCCAAGGCCTACCAAGTCGAGTTCAGGGCACGGTTCGACCGCGTCAGTATTAGCCGTATGACAGTACCGCCTTCACCGCATCAGGTGTGGGCCTCGTCATGACGCGTATCCAAACGAACTTGCCGTTACCGGCGGGTAGCCTTGTACGTTTGCGTGATCCTTAATGCCATTTCTGGTGATGTTTGAGTCTCAGTCAAAAACATCACTGGGCAAACGCTCGCCACCATTTGCGGTAATTATCGCCCTGATTACCAGCGGATCAGTCGAATCCGGCATGAACTGCGCTTGCTCGTCCACGGTTGCAAAAGCGAACCCTTCTTCAAGAATGCCGCCGAGGTCACCAAAGCTACTTGCCTGAAGAGTGCTCATGTCAATGTCCTTGGGGCTCGTCCAATAGCTCCCAACTTGGTCAGGTGTCTGAGCTTCGACTAATAGCAACGTCTGGCCAGCATCATCGCGAATCTGATCTGGGGCCAATGGCCCGCTACTCGGGAATAAAGTGCCTTTGCCCGTAATTAAAAAGTAGTGTGACGCAACAGACCAGGAAAACGAACCATTTTGGTTCTGATTCGGATTTCGGAATACAGCGGGAATACTGTAAGCGACGCCCATATTCACGTCCGAGGTCCACGGCTGTTGAAAGTCGTATCGGTCGTACAGCGCATTCTCATTCAGATAGGGCAAAATCAAAATACGCCAGGAGTGGGCATTGGCTCCCATTGTCACAACCGGCGGCGGATAAGTCCCATGATCGCGTGCGTAAGCATTCAAAGCCGCAGCGATTTTCTGCAAGTTCGAACTTGACTCGGCGCGAGCACGATTTGTTGCCATGCGCTGCATGGTATCTCCCCCGGTCCGTACAACCAGGAAACCGAGACATATTAAAATCACAACGAAGAAACCGATACTGAGAAACATTGGCAAAGAGTACTTTTGACTTCGCTTGGCTCTCTGTTCCCCCGAAGATTCAAAATCCGGTATCTGAATTGCCTTTCCACAGGTCACACACGCACCTTCGTGACCGCTGTAACAATCATCCACCTGCGTAGAGGTTTGACAGTGTGGACAGGTGAATAAAAAAGACATGATCAGCACCGAAACAAAGGCGATGGGAATTGACAGGTACCGCTGCCAGGTTTTCCAGCGTGACATTGAAAACTCTCGCAGCAAGACACCTCGCCAGATCAAGTTTAACAGGTGAAACTGGGCTTGCCAAAACACATCATGGCTCATCCACCACTCAGTTCTCCTTTCCTTCCAACCACCGAGTTGCAAAATGCGAGTTGTGCTACAACGAGTCATCTCCGCGAGTGTCAGCGTACGCCAACAAACAGTCGGGGAAATCAGTAACGGACTGCTGATCCTGGCAGGAATTGCTCATAACGACACTACCACCGAAGCTGATTGGCTGGCAAACAAGACTGCGGAGCTAAGGATCTTTGAAGACACGAACGGAAAAATGAACCATTCTCTCATTGACACGGGGGGATCAGCACTCGTCGTCAGCCAGTTCACGTTGTTAGCTGATTGCCAGAAAGGACGACGCCCAGCATTCACTGACGCAGCAGCACCCGAATTAGCCAAAAAACTTTATGAGCACTACGCCGATGCGCTCCGAGCCAGGGGGATCAGGGTAGAGCAGGGCAGTTTCGGTGCAGACATGAAGGTTTCACTGACCAACGATGGACCCGTCACGATCGTCATCGACCGAGAACCATAAAGACCAAAACCGGAAGTAACAACACAGAACGAAACCCAGGTTTTGCTGCAAGGATCTTAGCGCCAAGGCACCCACTTCTCAAAATCAATTCCTTGTCTCGGTTGAGCAATGTAAGTCTGCTCCTGACGCTTGCGATGACGAATGCGATCCACGACGCCGCGATCACCCCAAGCAAGCCACAACAAGATGAAAAGTTTTCCGTAGACAGAGACATTCCCAAGCTTGCTCTTGCTAAAGAATTTCAACGCCGTACCAAAGGACTTCTTCAATCGGAAACCATGACTCATGTCAATGCTCCAAATCTCATCCATACACAAGTGCACAGTGAAGCCAAGCACCACCGCTAGACTCTTGTAAATTCGAACAGCCTCAGTTTGAGATGGCATCAACAAATAGGCCAACAGACCCGCAGATGCCGCCGCAGGAATGCTGTGCCACATCCCACGATGTACCGTATAGCGTTTAAAGAACTCGATGGCGACAAACCTGATTCCCAAATACAGCAGCATTGCTGCCAAAGCCATCGCCTCATGCGAAAAACCGAGATCCTTGAAACGCTCGATCATCAAGATGGGAACGATCGCGGCGACAAACATACTCGTCTCTCGCAGCGGCACCCCTGAGTCACTGTCCAGATCGGGCAGCATTCCGCTCACGGCACACAAGCCTCCTGCAAGCATGCCATTCTCAATCGACATCGACTGCGTAGCGATACCCCAGTAGCCGTAACCGATGCCGACCAAAGTGCTTCCGGTAATGTGCGACTTGAAATCAGCCAAGGAAAATTCGAGAGAAGCAGTGCCAAGGAAACTCGAAGCAATAAATGCCTAACAACTATCTCGAGTCATAATAAAACTGATCTCCCCACGCCAAGCCGAATTGGCACCAAAGTCATGCGATTGATCTACGACAGATGGCTCACTATCGCTATAGTCCGATTGTTGTTGGGCATGACGCTATTGCTTGCATTTAAGACGCCCTTCCCTAAATTCCTGCTCCTTTCTTGCACGGATGCGATTAATGGAGACCTATGACATCATCATGCTCGTCGTCATTGTTGGAGCGACCTTATTGGGTGCCATCAAGGGTTTTGCATGGCAACTAGCATCCATCGCTTCGATCGTGATCAGCTATGTTGTTGCTTACAAATACCGAGAACCCATCAGCGAGTCCATTCAAGCAGACCCACCATGGGATCGCTTCCTCGCAATGCTGATTTTGTACATAGGTACTTCCTTACTAATCTGGGTAGCTTTCCGGATGGTTCGCGGCAGTATCGATCGAATGAAATTAAAAGAATTCGATCGCCAAATAGGTGCTTTATTCGGTCTGGCGAAAGGTGCTTTGTACTGTACGTTGATCACGTTATTCGCCGTGACTTTATCGGGCGAACGAATCCGCGAGGCTGTTGTTCAAAGCAAAAGCGGAAATTACATCGCGAACTTGCTCGATCGCAGTGATTCGGTAATACCCGAAGAACTGCACGAAGTGGTCCAACCCTATCTTGATCGCTTCAATAAGAAATTCGAGGAAACAGAGGGCGAATCCGCGACAGCCACCGAATGGATGGCGGAAGGTGCTCGCGACCTAAAGTCGAAATTCACGGTTGATGCTCCTTTGGGAAATTCATTCCAACCCGCTGGTGCAATGAATCAACCAGCTTCCGGCGCCAGCCCTTGGCCTCCCCAGCAAGCCATGCAATCCACCGGCAATGCCTTCCAGCGATGAACACCGAGCCGAAAAAAACAGTCCCGGAATCTGACTCCAGATAACGCTCTTTGAACGCCAGAAGACATACAGCAAGGATGCAGGTGCCAAGTCTGCATCAGCAAAAACCAGCATGGCTTCTGCTGAACCTATGCAACAACTAACATCGGGGCAAGAGTAGAGACCGACGTTACTAGAACGGCTGAAACACGGGGTTCCAGACACACCGAATACAACATAAGGGTCATTATCGGACGTTGGATACACGGTAAAAACACCGTGAAAACAGCATTCAATCGTCGCACCGCTTTCTGTGAAATGGCTTGAAAGGCACAGACAAAGCCAACGAGCAGCCACTTGCTGAGCCTGCCACAACCCGTGACGCGGTGTCGACATTGAATCAAGGTTTGGACCCGATAGTCAGAACGACAACGATTCAAATCAGCGGCAAACCTACACCGCGTCACCTGAGCGAGCGCAAGGCGATTTCAAAATGGGCTTGAGGTCAGTCACAAAGCCACATTGCAAGCCCATCAGGACTTCAACTGAAAAGCCTCGGATTTCACCGCAGGTAAGACAGTTCAGCCAGTTGAATTGTTTTGCTAAACAAAAAAACGATTTCCAACTTTCTGCAGCTTGGCAACCCAATCACGCACCTGCCTGTGTTTCTTCGAGGAACACACCAATACGCCGAAACTTCTCGTAGCGTTCGTCGACCAGCTCATCTGCGCTTTTGGTCTCCAATTCGCCAAGTGTTCGGGAAAGATACGATTTCAGTCGTGAGGCCATTTGATGGTGGTCGCGGTGAGCGCCACCCAAGGGCTCCTGAAGCACATCATCAACCACCCCCAAACGCGACAGATCATCACTGGTAAATCGCAAAGCGGCAGCGGCTTTTGGCGCGTGCTCATGACTTTTCCACAGGATACCGGCGCATCCCTCAGGACTGATGACGCTGTAGTATGCATGCTGCAGGACTGCCACCCGATCACCCACTCCAATTCCCAGCGCCCCTCCGGAGCCGCCTTCCCCGATCACGATACAGATAACTGGAGTCTTCAATCGACTCATCTTGAACATGCTTTCGGCAATCACCTGAGCTTGCCCCCGTTCCTCAGCACCGATGCCTGGGTAAGCACCTGGTGTATCGATAAAGCAGATAAGTGGCAGCTGATACTTTTCTGCAAGACGCATCTTGCTCATTGCCTTTCGGTAGCCTTCTGGATGTGCACAACCAAAATGGCAAGCTGCCCGCTCTTTGTATGTCCGACCTTTCTGATGGCCTAACACGAGCACTTTAAAACGATCTAACTTGGCAAATCCTGCTAACATCGCGCGATCATCGCCAAAGTGCTTGTCACCATGCAGTTCAACAAAATCATCGAATGCAAGATTCAGATAGTCTCGGGTGTAAGGCCGATTTTTGTGGCGTGCAACCTGCACGGTCTGCCAAGCGTCAAGCGAACTGTATGTTTCTCGTAATTGCTTCACCAATTCCAACCTGAGAGTTCGAATTTCATTTTCGATATCTCCACTTCGGTCGGTTTCCCGCTCGAGCAAAGCAATCCGATTCTCGAGATCTGCGATATCGCTTTCAAATTCCAATCCTGGACCGGCACTCATATCAACTCATCACTTTCAGGCAGTATTCTAGTTTTGTAAATCCAATCACGGTTGTCGCACAGTGCAATCAACGTGCGCAATATTTCACTCCGCGTCGAGCCCGGGATCAGGCTGACCTTTCCGAAGCATGTCGTCAGCACCTTTGATGCCCGGCATGGAATCGAACACGCTGACTTCGGGTTTTCGTGGTCGCTTCCTGAAAACCTGAGTACCCCTGAACACTTTCAGGAACTCCCACACGGAAGCCGGCCTTGCATCCGGCTTCTTCGCCATCATACTCTTGACCAAGTCAGCGAACTCACGCGTCACATTGTCGTTGTGGACGATTGGGCTTGGGATCGAGGCATTGAGATGCTTTACTAACAAGTCGTTCGGAGTATCGCCTGTATACGGAGGCTTCCCAGTACAAAGCTCGTACAAGACGCACCCGAATGCGTACACATCAGTGCGTTCGTCACACTTTTTCTTGCGGATCTGCTCGGGAGCCATGTAGCTACGCGTTCCCTTTGCAACCTTGCTCTTGAACAGTTGACCGAACCCACTTTTTTTCTTTTCAGCGATCGTGAAGTCAATCAGTTTGACTGTACCATCACGCCCGACGAGGAAATTATCCGGCTTCACATCAAGGTGAATCCAATTCTTCGTGTGCATGTAATACAACCCTTCAGCGGCCTGCTCAACAATTTTGTCGAGCATGAAGGCCAGCGAATCCGGTCCGCGGCGTAATGCCTGCTTCATGTTCATTTCACTGAACAACTCCATCACCAGACAGGGTCGTCCTCCATCCTCGCGGTACTCCATCACATTGATTACGCGAGGGCTCTTGAGATCTTTGGCAACGTTGTACTCGTGTTTGAGTAGCGCAATCTCACCTTTGTTTGTCGCCAGCGACTGCTTGAGCATTTTCAGGGCGACACGCCCCTGTTCATGCTCTTCGATCGCCTCCCAAACTTCAGCCGTGCTTCCCACTCGAATCAAACGAGCAAGTCGGTAAGGGCCAATAAAATCGCGACTCTTAGTCATGTTGTCTTTCGGCTGACTGGGATCAAAACGAGTGCAAGTGGACCGTGTACCACACACTGGCCCTATCTGCCCCCCGCGTCTCTATGATACTTGAGAAAATCGGAAACCCGAAAGGCCACCAGGGTCCAACAATCCCGAAACGCAAGCCAGATTTCGACGCCTACCTGCCCTGCCCTATTTCGTCTGATCAAAGAACATCGTGTCAAATCAACTAATCAACGCGCTGAAACGCTGAAAACTGGCGGAATGCAATGATTTTGCATGGGCTCAGTTTTTCGCAATCTGCTCCAAATAGACCTCTCGAACTCTAGCGGTCATCGTTCGGTGATCGAATTGCGTGGTAAATCTCCTCTGCCCCTCTGATCCCAAATGTTGTCGTAAAGCACTGTCCGAGGCCAATTTCCCAAGAGCCTGGGAGAGCTTTCCAACATCCTGAGCTGGGACCAGAATCCCCGTCTCTCCGGTGATCGTCACTTCTCGCGCCCCATCGACGTCATAACTGATAACAGGCAGACCAGCGATCAAGGCCTGCGGCAACGCTCTCGCCAACCCCTCGCGGTAAGATGCATGAACCAATGCATCCATGCCACCAATTAACATTGGCACCTCACTCGGTGGCACGAGCCCAGCAAAGACAAAATGCTCTGAAAGACCGAGCTCCTCAAGTTGCTGCGTCAGCGACGACCTGAGGATTCCATCACCGACCAGCAAAAACAG
>Ga0213865_10003261_pt1 | contig 10009 bp, 11 predicted proteins | sample PICome_6_FD_160100 | JGI IMG/M metagenome (GOLD analysis project Ga0213865, IMG submission 160100) | Coastal seawater microbial communities near Pivers Island, North Carolina, United States - PICO282 | ecosystem: Environmental > Aquatic > Marine > Coastal | place: USA: North Carolina... | reverse complement strand
AGGTGGCATGGCACCAATACCTTGAGGCGGCATCTGTGGTGGCATACCCTGTGGTGGCATACCCTGTGGTGGCATCTGCGGAGGCATACCCTGCGGGGGCATTCCTTGAGGTGGCATCCCGCCTTGAGGTGGCATCCCGCCTTGTGGAGGCATTCCTTGTTGAGGCATAGGTGTGTTGATTCCACCAATACCGCCCTGCATGATCTGATCTTTTACAGTGCCTTGAGGGGTTTCCTCTTTAAGGCGCTTACGCATGTCAGATCGACGCTGAATCTCAGACACCACAAGATACTGAGGCACCTGACCTGACGGGCCTTGAGCCTCTTGCATTAACGCTTGATCAGGCAGGCCTTTGATTAAGTCTTCGGCTTCTAGAATATTCATTACTTACCCCGCCATTGCGTTATATAGCCCAACTCCAGCGATGCCAGAGCCAAGCAATTGTTGTGTCATAGAAGGCCCGACGCCATAAGACTGTGAAATTTGTCCCGGCGCTATAGGTACGCCCTGAAGCATTGAGCTGTAGAAAGATAGCTGCTCTTTTGGGAAAGCTTGCTGACGTAAGAAGTCCGTGTAGCCAACATCCAGACCGCGCTGAAGTAGCTCGCGGTTGATCTGACCAGAGGCTTGCATGGCCCGTAAACGCTCCATCTCCATAGCCTGACGCTGTTGAACAAAGTCACCCATCATGCCAGCCGCAGCCATGCGCTGGGCATCACCGCCCAGTAACTGAGCGTAGGCCGATTGACCCATCTGCGCGGCCTGCTGCGCCTGATTTAGGTTCATCTGGTGCGCGTTACGTCGAGCCTCTTCTTCAGCCATGCGTCCAGCCTGCTCAATCTGATTGGCATTAAGACCCATACTCGCTGCTTGTTGACGTGCCTGCTGATTGGCTTGGTAAGCAGAAAGATTAAGCTCCATTTGTCTCTGACGGTTCTGCTCATTTTGCTGGGCCTGTTGCATTCGCAACTGCTCAGTCTGGAACCTATTTCCCATCCCTGACTCAAACGCCTGCATTCCAAATTGCTGTTGCGCTTGTCTGGCCGCATCTTCTTGTTGTTGCGCCGTCATCCCCATCTGGGCCGCTTGTTGTCGAGCCTGCTCACCAGCTTGATATGCAGACTGTCTGAACTGCTCTGACTGCTGGGCGCTTTGATCATATGCCTGACCAAGCTGCAAACCCATCTGACCTTCCTGTAAGCGAGCCGATCGGTCAGCCTCAAAGGCTTGCTGTGCCTGATTGAACGCCTGTTGGCTCCCTGAGGCTTGGATGTCTCCAAGTTGATCTTCAAGATTTCGTTGCCGCTCGGCCTGCATAATGGCCTCTCGATATCCCCCCAAGCCACCAACTTGTGAAGATTGAAGCCCAATGTTTTGCTCCGTGATTTCAGACTGGCGGCGAGCTTCATCTTTCTCCCTATCTACAACAAGTTGCTGATAAGGGTTCATGTAGCTTTCTATCGTCGCTGCATCCGACACGGTTCCAGCCTGAAATCCGGGGCCAAATTCTGAGCCAGCAACACCGGGATATAAGCTTTGCAAGTCTCTGGCTTGATAGTCGGGATCAAACTCGCCTGCTTCGTAATCCACTGTGGGGCCAAACTCAGATGGAGCGTATTGCAATTGACCTTGGTTCGCCGTATAAGTCTGAGCTATCTGGCTGGGGTCGTATCCCGAGTAGACATTTCCTTGACGGAATGTACTAGCGTATCCGGGCATCTCTTGCTGTCGCCTTGTCACCTCTAGCATAGTCTCAGCATACGGGTTTCCCGTACCAATCTGAGCTGCTATAGAACCCGCCGCATCTAATTCTGGGGGAGTGCCAGACACGCCAAGCTGATTGAAGCGCCTCATAGCCTCCTGTTCAGCAGGATCAAAATACTGAAGCCTTTGACCTTGGTAGGTCTCATAGGGAACCGCGCTTTCGTAGCCAACGCGGCCTAGTAGGTCTCTGTAAAATGGTTCTGCGTACTCAGGTAAGTTGCTTTGAGTAACCGTTGATTCAGTTGGGCCTGACCCGCCGCCTTTACTTCCCATCAGTGTAATCCTTTTTCATAGAAGGCTGAGGTCTTATTGAAACCGTCTGCCTTTAACCATTTCCAAAATCCGAATCGGGCTACGCCCTCCATCCCGTCACATCCCATATCTAGGCTGTAACGGGTTAGGTTTTGCAGCATCTCTGGATACCAGTTATCAAAATCTTCGCCGCCAAGAAAATGCATAGCTAACACCTTTCTTGCTGGATATTGAACAACCTCAGTAGTCATGCATCCCCATATCTTCTCTTCATCAAACGCTATCCATAGCTGCGTCCTACCGCCCGTGACTGAGGCGCAAAGATGCTCCATAGTCCACCGACCATTAGACGTGGCAACGGCAGGCTCAAGGTAATCCCTGACCTGCGTCCAGATTGAAAATACGTGATCTTGAGGTACTAGCGAGATGTTCATGCAGGCAGGATTCCTTTAGGATTTACAGGTGGTGCCTGCTTGGTAGTGCCACCTCTAGCCATCCGAACCCTGCTCATCATTTGATCAAGTTCAGCAGCTCCAGCATCGGAACTGCCATCACCTAGACCAGATACAACATCAGCAGGAACTATGAACTCTCCGGGCGATACCGCGACAGGCTGTTGAGAGCCAATCATACCACCAACCATGTCATCCATGCCGCTACCTTGTCCTTGAATCATGCCCTCTGTCTGAGCATTTGGGACATTTTGCTGAAGAATCATCTCACGTATACGAGCAAACATATCAGGCCCGTATTTTTCTACAAACATGTTAATGATTGCATCGCCCTCATCCGTCATACCCATTAACGCTGCGGCTACCATGTTGAACTCTTCTTCAGTTGGCATGGATGCGTTTTGGGCGGTAGGTACGTCAGCAATGCCTCCACCCTGAATTGCTTCTTCGCCCATCGGAGTCCTAACCATCGTCTGACCACCTTCGGCAAATCTGAGTCTGGGGCGGTCTCTTGTTCCAGCGGTTGCTGGTGCGGGTGCTGGTACTGGTACTGGTGCTTGCTGCTGTGCCGCCTGCTCTACTACTGCTTGCTGTACCGCAGCTTCCAGAGTTGTTTCTGGGGCAGCACCGCCCTTGCCCGGAATGGTTACAGGCGTAGGCTCTGGGGTAGGTGCCGGAGCAGGTGCTGGAGTAGGTGCTGCACCGCCTTTAGAGGCTATGGGTGGCATAGGCTCAGATGGCACCATAGGCGGTGGTGGCGGTGGTGGCGGCGGTGGTGGTGCCACAGGCGCGGGCGGTGGTGGTGGTGGTGCCACAGGCGTCGGTACAGGCGCGGGCGGTGGTGGCGGTGGCGGTGGTGTAGGCGCTGGTGGTGTCACAGGTGGCGGCGCTCCCGGTGCTCCCGGCTCTAACCCGCCTTTGGCTGGCGCTGATACAGGCGTTGGTGCTGGTGGCGGCTCTGAAACCCCACTGCCTCCAGCGGTTGCCGATCCGGGCACTGGCGCTATGTTAGTCGTAGGCGCAGGCGGCGGTACAGCAGGTGGAGTCACTACAGGCTCTGGTGCTGGTGGAATGTTTGCTGTGGCTGCTAGTTGCTCATCATAACTTGTTGAGTCGAACGATAAATTATCCCCGGCAAACGCTGCCTTAGCTTGGTCTATCAAGGATCGGTGAAGGTCACTGCTTCCAAGACCAAAGCCTCCAATCATCATTTGATACAGATCATCCCTAGACACACCTTCGGTGATAAGCTTTCCATCTGCTGTGATTCGCCCGCTGTCTATCATTGCTTGCAAGTTTTCTTGGTTGGGCACGACACCAGACTGGTTGACGTCAATCAAAGGCACTGTAACTTCCTGAACTTCTTTAGGGCCAGCGTTTAGGCCGCCACCAAAGGTGAAGTCGTTTGTCGGAGCAGTGCCGTCGCCGCCAGCAGTGGCTGATCCGGGCGCTGGGCTAGGAACGCTAGCTACCGTTTCTGTTGGATATGAGTAGTCATCTGGAGCGGTGTGGTAGTCGTTGTTACCCAAAAGCTCGCGCTGAAGATCGCCAGTATCTGAAGCAAAGAACTCTTCAAGGCTGTTGTATCCAGCATTAGCAATCATATCTTCAACAGATATTCCAGAGTTGCCAGCCATAGCTCGCTCAATAGCCTCGCCTCTGAATGCGTCCATGTAGTCACCCACACGATCACCAAACATCTCATCAATGCTGCTCATGGCGGTATTCCATGCGCTAGAGCCTTCTCTGTCAGCATACCAATCAGATTCACCGCGCATGTACGTGTGTACAATGCGTTCTGCCTCTGACATATCAGCCCACTTCTTGCCAGTAACTAAAGAGACACCCCGCTCAAACACTGGCTTAAATTAAGTGCGGGAGCTGGATCACCGCCGCCATCGTCCACTGGTGGCTCGGGATCAATCACTGGTGGCTCGGGATCAATAGGGTCTTCTACGTCAGGGTATAAAGGTTCTTCACCTTCCTGCTCGTTATCATCTTCGCCTTGGTTGTCTGGATCATCTTCAATCGGGTCTGATTCTTCAGGATAGACCACAGGGTCAGGCGTGTAATTTGCCATCATCCTGTAGTAGTCGCGCAACTGCTGAAGATACTGCTCTTTATCCAAGATGGGGTCAAAATAATCGCCCTCAGACGTGATGCCCTGCTGTGTAGGCCTAAACGCACGAGTGGGAACTTTGATATTGTTTGGATCATTCTGAAAGTATGAAAACTCAGGCTCAAAGCCAGCCATGTAATCCATAGGCGGTGCTACTGAAAAGTCACCACGAAGACCTGCCTGAATAGATATGGGATCAATGCCGCCATAACCCATGTTGCCGCCAGAACCAAACAAACTGCCTGAGAAGTAAGGGTTTCCTTCGGTCAGCGCACTAAAGTCAGCTTGCTTTATGCCGTCTTCGCTTGCAGCTTTTTGTATATTGCCAACAATGCGCCTAACTCGGGCGCTATTCTCTTCGTTAAACTCGTTCTGCTGTAAGTATTCATTAAGTCCGGGAAAGCCGTCTGAGGCAAGATACTGACTGTCCAGAGCGCCTGCATCTGTCAGGTGCTGCATGAACCAGCCGTAATCACTGCCATTTACAAGCCCAGCTTCAAATAAGGTCTGTAGCGCCTGCTCGTTAGTGTCGCCGTCATTAATTCTTATGACGGCCTCTTCGGCGTCTGCTGCCTCGTTTGCTGCCTCGTTTGCTACTAACGCTTGGTTTCGTCTTGCATAGTAAGCAGAAAGAATAGCTTGATCTGAAGCTGTTAGCGGGTTGTTGGTTCCTGCGCGAGCCAATACTGCCGCTTCTTCTTCAGTAGGCTCTACGACTAAAGGGGAGGTTGATCCCCCTTCGTTCATTCCGGGAACAAACGGTGCTGGTATCAAGTTAGATATACCCGATCTCATAGGGCTTAATCCCGGCGAGGTTCCGGGCTGTGCCGCCATGTACCCAGCCTGTAAGTCTCCGTAAGATTGCTTTAGCTTATCAAGGCGGTCAGCCTCGCGCTGCCCTGCCATAGCATCTAGATCATCTTGGTAATCCATCTGGGCTAGTTGACCAGAGCCAATGCCTGTAGCCATCAGCGACTGAGTGGGTGACATCCCGCCAACAAAGCTATCCACGCCCTGAGAGAATGCTTCAAATCCTGTGGGCTGCGCTGCCACCAAAGAGTTTTGGAGCGATCCCTGAGCCACCTGATTAGTCATGTCCAAGCCAGCGCCTAGGTTGGCCCCTTGCTCGGCTATGTTCGCGCCTAAGTCTACGGTGGTGGCTCCAGCATCGGCTGCCGCAGTGGCCGCATCTACACCCGCTTGAGCGCCTTCAGCAGCTCCAGAGAATAAATCGCCAATACCGCCAGCAACGCCCGCAGTAAGTCCAGATATCAATCCACGTTTTAAGTCGCCAGTAAGTGCTGCCGTGCCAACTCCAGTCAGCGCAGCAGTTCCTAGGGTGCCAAGACCTAAAGCACTGCCTGCCATGCCTAAAAGGGGCGCTAGAAACGGCAAAAACGCTTCTGGCTGGCCCGTTACTGGGTTGGTGGTCAGTTCGCCTGTGGGTGACAATGACGCTAGTCCTGCTACCTCTACAGGATTCATATGCACGAGCATAGAATCGCCGTATCGGCCATGCTGTGCCATTTGATCCATCATGGGTTGTGCTGGGTATTTATTCATCAGCTAGTCTCTACACCGAACATGTTAAAGCTAAGACCTACGTCACTGGCGTACACTTCCACCACGTCTGTCTCGCGCAAAGTTATTCCCAGCACGGCACTAAATGTGTCTGTTGCTGGAACCGACTTATCGAAATAAATGTATTGCTTGTTATCTAGCGCAGCGCCTTCGACTCTTATCGCCACCCTAAAAGTCACCGCTCCAGCAGTTCTATTGCAGACGTTGAGCGAGCTTACTGTTGTCTGAGCTAAAGCTGGGGCCGTGTAAAGCGTTGTTGGAGTTGCTGCTGGGGCGTCAACCTGCCCTAGCGAACCAATAATGTCAGCCATTGCCTGCCCCCATCAAAAGAAACTGAAATCGTCTTAAAGATAATGATGATAGTTTGTCTGACTTATCAATTGAGCGATCAAGCTTTGCATCAACGTCCTGTATGTTTTGCTCAACAGTGCGTCGTGTCGTTTGCTCGTTGGTGGGATCGTATTGAGATGCCGCAACGGGCAGAGGTCGATTCGGCATTATCTTCTTCCATCCGTCCGTATACCAAAGCGCATGTCGCCAAGAGACCAGCCATAACCAGAACCATCAGATTCGATGCGGATAACCAATTCTCTTGCCCTTGTTCTGACATATGACTGCATTGTACTACTATTAACTTGTGACGTAGAGAGCAAGTTTAAGCTTTCTAGCGGAAAATTACGGCCTTTTATCTGGACGTCTATTAAGGCGTCTGCCTCTGCCCCAGAAAAATCAAAGTCAGATATGATGCGGTTGACGTGCATAAACTGATCGCCATCACCAATACCAAGGTCACCAGACTCAACAAAGGCATGCATAGCCTCACCGTCAGCATCAAATCCGATTTCGTGGTTGTAAAGGTAGTTGTCTTCCAGATCGACTGTATTGTTAGACCCCGCCAAAGGATATTCTTTTGCCTCAGTCTGAATCATTGACCCCCTATCCAGAGTCCCTACACTCCACAAGTTCTCCATATAGTTAAATGTGACATAATTTGTCACATCGTTTGTGTCTGGGCCTACCTGATAAAACCAAGTAACCTCAGAAAAGTCTGGATTGGCCGATGCAAAAACTTTAAATCTTTGAGTTTTGTTAATGTTTTCAAAAACATGTCGATGAACCGTACAAGGAATTCTTTGCACCGATCCTGCATATTGATAGAACCCGCCAGAGTCCATAAAGTAAATAACATCGCCAACAACAACCGAAGCATTTGGCCCAATAAATGATGCGTTCTCAGACACAGTAGAGAACGAGTAAATAAAAGGCGCTCCCACAAATCGCATAGAAACTAGACCGCTATCGGTGCTAATTATGATTTCTTGCCGAGTTTTTATTGATCCAACAATTTCAGTTCCTACAGACAGAACTTGACCGCCTGCCGAGTTAGTGGCAGAAGGAAACCACGATGTTGCATCCTCCTGATCAGACCACCTTACCAGCAACGGATCAATCTGAGTGCCCCCAATAGGGGTTGCTCCAAGACATATGACATGTCGATCAATTTCAGACACAAGAACCGATAGCGCCTCATCTGGCGCAGAGTTGTCGCCAAGGGTGTTCAGTGCAACAGCCTTTCCCCCAACAGACTCCTGCCATATGAATACACCGCCAGCTCTAAAGTTAAAAACTAGGTTGTCACCAAAAGCATCTTGACCAATAACTCTAAACTGGTTAACAAATGTTAGAGGGCTTGTAGAGCCGAAGCCACCGGCGCTCCAGCCACTAACTCCCCATCCTGTTGCTGGAAGGTAAGTATTAAGCCCTACGGCTACCTCGTACCCAACTGAGATGGAATTACCGCCGTTACCTACGTCACTTGCGTCAGCAAAAACCTCATTGCCATCTTCGTCAAGAACGGAAATAGCATACTGATCAGGGCTTACAGAAGAAACGATTCGGTGGTTTGAGTTAATAACTTCAGAGGTAAAGTTTCCGCCAAGACCTATGGCTCCCGAAATTTGAACGTAGTTGCCAGTGGAGGCGTTGCTACCAACGTCTGTAACAAGAAGAAACGGGAACCCTGCTGAGGCGCCAAGGGTCGCTGTGCCTAATGTTGACCTGTCAATCGGAGTAATATCTTGATAGACAAGACCTTCCTCCACGTACATTTTTGCATTGGTGCCAACGCCCAAATAGCGACTGCCGTTAGAAGTGCCGAAATCTCTTAGTGATCTAGGTACGCCTATTATTGGATTTTGAGAATATTTTTCCCAGCCGCCAATCTTCTCTACTCGGCCTTTACGAAACCTAATTTTGTCAGAATCAAACCACCCAGCATCGGCTGTGTATTGAGTTCCTTCTTTGTCAACCCCCGGCCTAAACTGAATCTTAGATAACGCCATTCTAGTAGCTCCATATAACAGGGCTTATTCTGCTTTCATCGGCATCAAGGTGGATAAATCTAGCGTTCTTGCGGCCTTTCTGGTTTACGCCTATACGGGTAATCCCGTGCTTCATAGCAATGCGAACCAGATCATATGCTTTGTCGCCAAACACTAACAAGTCAACAGCTTTGCCTGTAGTGTGCGCTCCGGGCTTAAACTTCTTGGCCTCTATAGGATGGTTAACGCATCTGTAACCGCTACTAACAGACAAAGGTAAATTGAAATCATCCCTAATATTATTAAGGACTGATAAAAAGCGTTCATCGAAATTTAGTTCTCCACAGCCGCACTTGCAGCGTAATTCGTCATCAGAAAAATAATTCATTTTTTCATTATCTGAGCGATTTTTTCGCCACTTCTGCCAATAACATAGCCGCCCAAGCCAATTTCAAGAAGCGTCCACGCCTCTTTGTTTAGGTCATTAGGTAGCCATCCCAAAGAGTCCCCGACCACCAATGTCAGGAATGTCAGCATCGTTATGGGTCGCCAGTTGGCTGTTAACCAATGCTTGGAAGAGGCTTCAGCGTGAACGATCTTAGACTTTGCCTCAAGCCTGTCTGTTTCGTAGTCAAACACGCGCTGCATGGCGGCAGCTTGAACGTCAAGCAGGTGTCCTTTTGCTTTGAGTTTTTCTTCGGTGCTTGTGTGTAGCTCATCAACTAGCTCTGCTGCTGGCTTAAATATACCCGCTATTAGCTCGACAACGCCTAAACTCACTTGTCTGCCTTCCTATCCAGCTTCTGGTCAATAGCATGAAGCATGGCATTAACCTCAGCAAACTCATGGCGAAGTTCTTCGCGAGTAGGGTAAGCGCCAGCAACGAATACCTCTAACTTGTTAACCTTTGCAAAGATTTGATCATCTACTCTCTGCAAGTCTTTAATTTCTGCCCAGATAATTCTAAGCGTCCAGCCAATGCCTGTGCCAAATAGCGCTATAGCCGCATTTATATAAGACTGATTTATATCCACAACATCGTCCCTATTTTTTCTTAGGCTGGGCAAGAATAAGCTCACGCGCCCTTACAACATCGGCGTTATAGGCCGATCTACAATGATTGTCTTCCCACCAAAACAAGCAGTTAATAATCAAATGAAGATACCACCAAAAACCGTAGGCATGACTTTCAGCCATGCGCTCCCTGTAGGCTCTGCCGCTCACAGATTCATTGGGGTTTTTCCCCAAAAAAATCACAACATTAACTAGCTGTGACAGCGCATCGCCTATGCGAACAAGGTAGTACCAAGCAGCGACTAACCAATTCACTCAGGAATACCTGCTAGAATCTCAGCATCCCTTCCAGCAGCAATCAGTCCCAAGCTAGTAAGGTAGGAAACACCATCAACGGTGTCTTGATCTGTGACATTTATGCTTTCGGCAGCTTGAACATCATCCAGAAATACACGAACCATTGTGTCGGTGCTGTCGTACATCGCCACTTTTTCAGCCGCAGTAAA
>Ga0213865_10003260_pt1 | contig 10009 bp, 11 predicted proteins | sample PICome_6_FD_160100 | JGI IMG/M metagenome (GOLD analysis project Ga0213865, IMG submission 160100) | Coastal seawater microbial communities near Pivers Island, North Carolina, United States - PICO282 | ecosystem: Environmental > Aquatic > Marine > Coastal | place: USA: North Carolina... | reverse complement strand
GGTCGCTGCCACCCCTGTGACAGGTGGCAGCGCTTCGCCGGCAGCTTCATCTGCAGGCGACATCCAAGCGGGTACTGCCGTGAAACACGCCCGGTTCGGCAAGGGCAAGGTCCTCAAGCTGGAAGGCGAACCTCCCAACGTGAAAGCGACGGTGTTCTTTCCCTCCGCAGGCCAAAAGCAGCTCTTATTGAAGTTTGCCAAACTTGAAGTGATCGGATGATGAGGTGGTGTGTTTTCATATTGGGTGTTCTTTTGGCGGTGGGGTGCACGCGCAACAGCGGCGGGATGCAGCTGGAAATCGCTGGACAGGTCCAAACCGTGCCCCAGCAGACTGCGCTTGAAGGGGCCGACTTTGCGCTGTTTGAACGGGCGGTTGAAGATGGGGCCCTCCAAGCAGAGGCCCTTGTAGCAGAGGCCACTTCTGACGAGCTCGGGCGCTTTTCCGCATTATTCCCGAGGAAGAGCAGCTACAGCTTGCGTTGGACGGCCACCGCATTGGATCACTTTCCCGAGGCCGGCGCCGTGGACCCGGACGCCCTCTACCCCAATGCACCCTACCCCCTTGAGATCGGCATGCACGCCATTTGTACGCTGCACGTGCAACTGATGAGCCTCGCACCCGAGGACTCCACCGACAATTTGAAGTTCAACCTCGGCGATGACTTCCCCTGTGATTGCTGCCCCACCGATCAAATCTTGCTGGAGGGCATCGGCGCCGACTCCTCCTGGGATTGTCTCATGTATGGCGACCATTGGATGACGTGGGGGGCAGACCTCGAGGTGGCCCTGATTGGCCAACCTGAAGGGCTCTTTGTGGATTCGGTGTACTGCCCGGCCTTTGGCGCGGCTGATTTGATCCTCACCTGGTGATGCCTGAGCGGCCCGAACCCCACCACATCTCCGTGCAACGCACCGCGCGTTTCTGGACTGCTGGGCCGGCACCAGAAGAGGCCATCGGCACGCTTTATGCCCTGCACGGATATGGCCAGCTCGGCGAATATTTCATCCGGAAGTTCCACAACGCGGCAGAAGCCGGCTGGCATGTGGTGGTGCCAGAAGGAGGGCACCGGTTTTATTTGAAAGGCACGGGAGGGCGCGTCGGCGCCAGTTGGATGACCAAGGAGGACCGGTTGAACGACATAGAAGATTATGTCGCGTTTCTCGATCAGTTGAAACAGCGCATCGACGGCATGGGTACCCAGGGGCCTCAGATCTTGTTGGGCTTTTCACAAGGGGTCGCCACTGCATTGCGCTGGCTGGCCCTCGGCGCCGGTGGTCCGGCAGCGTGGCAGGCGGTCATCGCCCACAGCGGTGTCATCCCGCCTGACCTGCCCAAAGGCGCCCAAACTTTGACATCGGCACCTCCGCTTCACCTCATCACAGGTGACGAAGACCCCTACTACACTGACCGAGAATCTGGGTTTCGCACCTCTGAGCGCGAGTGGACGGATTCCGGCGGTGACCCCAAACAAATTTCACGGCACACCTTCCACGGCGGCCACACCATCGATCCACTGGTCGTTCAACTTATCCTCGATGGCTTTCACCGTGCATCCTGATTCCTGTATTTTCGGCCCATGATTCGAAACAACCGTTTTTTTTCCTGCCTGTGCACGGGCCTCCTTGCTGCAGTCATGTTTTCCTCTTGCGCTGAAGACAGTGCTGCGGACGCCGCACAAGATGAGGCCTTGGATACGACCTCTGAAGTGGTGTCTGCTGAGTTTCCCGGCGGTGCGGCCGAAGTCATGAACTTCATTGCTGGACAGGTCACCTACCCCGAGTCGGCCAAAGCCGATGGTGTGGAAGGCAAAGTTTTCGTGGAATTCACGATTTCAGAAACTGGCGCTGTCACCGATGCCAAGGTCCTCAAGCCGCTGCACCCCGCTTTGGATAGCGCTGCTGTGGCCGCCGCCTTGTCCATGCCAGCTTGGTCTCCTGCCACCAAAGAAGGGAAGGCCATCGCGACCACCATCACGCTTCCGGTGATGTTCCGGATGAACTGAACCCCACCCCAACGATCCTCAGGTGGCCCTTGGACTTCGTGTCCTTGGGCCACCTTTTCGTTGGTCTCAGCGTTAACTTCCTGCCCGAAACCTCAATTCATGACCCTGCGCCCTTTCCTCCCCATCGTTCGGACGGCCTTATTGGCCCCTGCTCTATTGTTGGCTGTAACTGCTCTCGGCCAGCGCTTTGACACCCCGCTGTCTCATGGCCCTGACCCCCGAGAGGCGGCCTTCTTCGAGGCCCATCCTTACCCTTCCCTCGTCACCCGCGGTGAGACCACCCCACCAGAATTTGACGGACTGCGCACCATGGCAGAATGGGAGGAGATCGAGGTGCTCTGCGTGGGCTGGGAAGGCTACAGTGCCATTGAAAAGCAAATCGTGGTCAACGCAGCGCAACAATGCGAGGTCATCGTATTGACGGAAGACGCAGGCTATGTAGAGAACTACATCACGGCCAACAACAATGGAGGCGACGCGGCCAGCCTTGACAACATCACCATCCTTGAAGTCCCCCTCAACACGGTCTGGATCCGAGACTATGGTCCAAACACCGTCTATGGTTCAGGAGTCGATGACCGCATCATTGTGGACTGGCTGTACAACCGCCCACGCCCCGATGACGACGTCGCCCCGCAAGTCATCGCCGATCAAATGGGCATCGACCTCTATGAAACCACCGCCGAGCCCTACGACCTGATGAACACGGGCGGCAACTTCATGAGCGACGGCTTCGGTATGGGCTTTGCGTCCAACCTCATCGGGGACGAAAACTCCGGCGGACCCACCTGGTGGGGCACCCAATTCCCGGATCAAAGCGATGAGGATATCGAAAACATCCTCGCCGACTTCATGGGGCTGCACACCTACGTGAGGATGGAGAACCTGCCGTTTGATGGCATCCACCACATCGACATGCACATGAAGCTCCTCGATGAGGAGACCATCCTCATGGCCGAGTATCCCGAAGGTGTCGCTGACGGGCCACAAATCGAGGCCAACCTCGAATATGTGTTGTCCAACCACACCAGCAAGTGGGGCACGCCATTTGAGGTGGTGCGCATCCCCTCTCCACCCGAGCCCGGATGGGGCGGAGGCTACCCCGACAGCAATGGTGACTACATGACCTACACCAACTCGGTGTTCGTCAACAACACTGTACTGCTGCCCACCTATTACGAGGAGTACGACACCACCGCCATCGCCATCTATGAAGCCGCCCTACCTGGCTACAACGTGGTGGGCATCGACTGCAACCAGATCATCTCGGCCAGTGGCGCCATCCACTGCATCACGCACAGTGTGGGTGTGGAGGACCCATTGCTCATCAGCCACCAGCCATTGGACGACACCGAAGACACGGTGAACCCCTACACGGTGGAAGCGCTGGTGCAACACCGCTCGGGCATTGCCTCCGCGCGCCTCTTCTGGAGGTTGGCCGGCGAGACGGCCTACAATGAAGTGGCCATGGCGGCCGGAGCCGACGACATGTGGTCCGCCGACATTCCGGCGCAGGCCGAGAGCACCGTGATTCAGTACTACGTGGAGGGCACCTCCGAGAGCGGCAAGACGCAAGACCGACCGATGCCAGCTCCGGAAGGATACTGGCAGTTCCGGGTGGGTGAGATCGTGGTCAATGGCCTCGACGGCGCCCCGGACTTCGCCGGCTTCCGGCCCGCTTTCCCGAACCCGGCTTCCGCGATCACCTGCGTGCCGGTGGAGCTTCGCCGCGCAGCCCAGGGCCGCATCACCCTGCGCGATGCCGCCGGGCGGGAAGTCGCCGTGTTGTTCGACGGCCAGCTCCCCGCAGGCATCAGCAAGCACTTCCTCGACGCCGCCCCGCTGGTGGCTGGCGCCTACGTCCTCACCCTCGAAGTGGAAGGCCGCGGCGTGTGGTCCCAGCGTCTGATGGTCCGTTGATGGCCATCGGCTGGCGAATCCCTTCCCTCTCCGCCGGACTCGTTTTGGCGGGCATGCTGGGTTGTAAGCCGGAACCGTCAGAACCCTGCCCTCCGGTAGAGCAGGATTGTGACTGCCCCCTCGACGCAGGGTCTCCCGTGCCGATGGACATGCCCGACTGCTGGCCAGAGCTTTCCGAATTCGGAATCGCCTTGGAAACTGCCTACCGCTTCACCTGGCAGGGGGTCGACATGGGCCACGCCGCCACATTCAGCGAAGGCCAGCTGACGTTGGACCTGATGGGCAGCACCCTCTACACCTTGGACACCGACATCATCGACTGTCGCATCCACTGCACGGATGGCGACACCCAAGCCCCACATGACCGCCTCGTGCTTCGACGGGTGAGCGACACCACCTTGGCGGGTAGCATGCAATACGGTGTCACGGAATGGGACCCGAACGACTTTGGCGATCCCGTCGACATCTTCCTCACTGAATGAATAAAGGCGGCCTTTCGGGGCCGCCTTTTTCATGAAAGGTGATCGCGTTCAGTCCCTGCGGCCGAGCAGGCGCAGCAGGAAGAGGAAGAGGTTGATGAAGTCGAGGTAGAGGCTAGTGGCCCCGAGCAAGGCGAGCTTTCGCCCGTGCTCACTGCCGTATTCCACACCTGCTGCAATCCGCTTCAGCTTTTGGGTATCGTAAGCAATCAAACCGGTGAAGATGAGCACACCGAGCACAGAGATGCCGAAATCAAGGGCTGAAGAACCGAGGAACCAATTCACCAGCATGGCGATCAGGATGCCCACCAAAGCCATCATCAGGATGCTGCCAAAGCGGCTGAGGTCCGTCGAAGTGGTGTATCCAATGATGGACATCACCAGAAAGGTGCCCGCGGTGATTCCGAAGACCTGTGTGAGGCTGCCCATGCTGTAGACCAGGAAAACACTGCTCAGAGATGCGCCCATGGTGGCACTGAACGCCACGAACAACAATGCAAGGGAGGAGGCGCTCATGCGCTGCAGTCCGAAATTCATGGCGAGAATGAAACCGAGGGGGGCGAGTGTCACCACCCAACCCAGCATGCTCATGCCGCCCATTTCGTTGTACAGCATGGTGATGGCGCCGCTGCTGGCGAAATACCACGCCATGGCCGCTGTGATGGCCAATCCACCGGCCATCCAGCCAAAGACGCCGTTCATGAAGGCACGCTCATCGCTGACGATGGGCGCACTGGAGGAAAAACCGGAAGTATCGTTGCCGCCAAACAGGCGGGGAGGGTCTTGATTCGACATGGGCGCAAAATGCGCAATTCCCGCGAAATCAGGCCCCCTTTGTGTCAATCAAACGCATGAATTCCTTGCGCGTTTTGGAATCATTGAGAAATGACCCGGTAAAGGCGCTGGTGGTCGTCAGGCTGCGTTGCTTCTCCACCCCGCGCATCTGCATGCACAGGTGGCGGGCCTCGATGACCACGGCCACCCCCTTGGGATGAAGGGTGTCTTGGATGCAATCCCTGATTTGCCGGGTGAGCCTTTCTTGGACTTGAAGCCGGCGGGCAAACACGTCGACCACCCTGGGAATTTTGCTCAAACCGGTAATGTGCCCTTGGGGCAAATACGCCACATGGGCCTTGCCCAAAAAGGGCAGCATGTGGTGTTCGCAGAGCGAAAAGACCTCGATGTCACGGACAATCACCATCTCCTCACAGTCCTCCTCAAACAAGGCCGACTTCAGGATCTCCGCTGGATCCTGGCCCATGCCCTGCGTCAGAAAGGCCAGCGCCTTGGCAGCGCGCTCAGGCGTCTTGACCAGCCCCTCACGGTCTGCATCTTCTCCTGTGGCGCTCAGAATGGCCCGGTAATGGCCAGCCATCTCTTCGATGGCGCCTTCGTCATAAATGTCCTCTCTTCGGTACAACGGCATGGCCTGCAAGGTACGCCCGAAGGCCGCCTTACTCGCCGCCGTAGTAGTCGGCGTAGTTGTTTTCCGTCTCGTACAAACGGATGTGGTGCAGGATGCACCCCGTTGCATTGATTCGGTCCTCGAGCCGCTCCCAAATCGCGATGATCAAGTTCTCGGTAGAAGTCAACTTTCCCTTCATCCAAGGCACATCCATGTTGAGGTTGCGGTGATCCAGCGGGTCCTCCACTTCTACTTTGATGATGTCCCGAAGGTCCTTGAGGTCCATGCAATAACCGGTATCCTCAGCGGGCACCCCTTTGATGGTGACGTGCAGCTCATAGTTGTGGCCATGCCAATTGGGATTGGCACATTTCCCGAAGGTTTCGAGGTTGCGCTCCTGGGACCAATCGTCGTTCCACAGTTTGTGGGCAGCATTGAATCGGGCGCGGCGGGTGACGTAAACGTATTTCATGGCGTGGGGCGCGAAAGTACCTTCGCACCATGATTACCATCACAGGGGCCGCTGGGTTCATTGGCAGCGCACTTGTTGCACGGTTGAACGCAGAAGGGTTCAACGACCTGGTGCTCGTGGACGACTTTTCGGCCCGACCAGACAAGGAGCGCAACCACGCAGACCGCACGTGCGTCCAACGCGTGGAGCGCAAGGATTTCGCGGAATGGTTACGCGCCAACGAAAACCAGGTGCAATTCGTTTTTCACCTGGGTGCCCGCACCGATACCACCGAGCAGGATCGGGCCATTTTCGACCGACTCAATCTCCATTACAGCCAGGAAATCTGGCGCTTGTGCCACGAGTTCGGGCTCCCGCTCGTCTATGCTTCCAGCGCCGCCACCTATGGCGGCGGCGAGCACGGCTACTCTGACAACCACAAGCATGTGGACTTGCTCAAACCCCTCAATCCCTATGGCGACAGCAAGCAGGCTTTTGACCGCTGGGCGCTCAATGAGGCGGAATCTGGCCGCGCCCCCTATTTCTGGGCGGGCTTGAAGTTTTTCAATGTCTACGGTCCCGGTGAGTACCACAAGGGCCGCATGGCCTCTGTTGTGTTTCATGCCTTCCGACAGATCCAGTCCACAGGCGGCATGAAACTGTTCCGCAGCCACAGGGACGATTACGCCGATGGAGAACAACTCCGCGACTTCGTCTACGTCCGCGATGTCGTGGATGTCTGCCAATGGCTGATGCACCACCGCAAGGACAGCGGACTCTACAACCTCGGATCAGGAAAGGCGCGCTCGTTTCTCGACCTGACCCGGGCCACCTTTGATGCTTTGGATGAGCCACACAACATCGGATTCATCGATACACCTGCAGACATACGCGACACCTACCAGTATTTCACCGAAGCGGACCTCTCGAAACTCCGCAGCATTGGATATGACCGTGAAATGACCTCTTTGGAGGCAGGGGTGACAGAATACGTGCAATCGTACCTCGCTCAGGATCGGGTCCTCTGAGGCTTCACGCCTGCGGGTCCACGTCCTTGGCCAGCTTCAGCAATTCCTCTCGGGCGTGCTCGAGGCGGTTGCGGAGCTCTTCCATGCGCTGCCTCTCCTGGATTGCCTGGCGCAATTGGCGCTTGGCCCCATCGATGGTGTAGCCCTTTTCCTTGAGCAAATCGTGCAGGACCGCGATGATCTCGATGTCCTTGATGGTGTAAGCGCGCTTGCCACTCCCCTGCTTCTTGGGATCGAGAGCGGGGAACTCCTTCTCCCAGTAGCGGAGCAGAGACTGGTTGACGCCGAATTTTCCGGCGACTTCAGATATGGTCCAGTAACGCTTGGTGGCCATGGCCTTGCAAGATGCGCAAGGCAGAATGGTGTGCCAAATTCCTTTGCCTCAGTCGAAGCTTTGGTTGGCATTTTCTGATGCCGCGAGCAGCTGTTCGTACTGTTCGGGGGACAAATCGTTGAAATAATAATGGGCCGGATTCACCCGCTTACCTTCCTTGAACACCTCGTAGTGCAGGTGGGGTGCTACGGATGTCCCCGTGGAACCCACGAGCCCGATGACCTCCCCCCGCTCCACGCGCTGGCCGCGGCGCACAAGGATTTTGGACATGTGGGCGTACAGCGTCTCATAGCCGAAGCCGTGGCGAATCTTCACGTGGTAACCGTACCCTTTGTATTTCTTCTTGACCTCTACGACCTCTCCATCGCCGGTCGCAAAAATTTCCGTGCCGGTAGGGGCTGAGAAATCCATGCCCCAATGCATCTTCCTCACTTTGTAAATGGGGTGAATGCGGTACCCGTAGCCGCTGGCCATGCGTTTCAAATCGCTATTTCTGACCGGCTGAATGGCGGGAATGCTCTTGAGCAGCTCTTCCCGATTCTCCGTGAGGTCCATCAATTGGTTGAAGCTTTCGCCTTGGGCGAGGATACGGCGCTCCAAGGCCGCAATCTGCTCGCGCAGGACGATCACCTGTTCGCTTTGCTCCAAACCACGCAATTCGCGGTAACGGTCGGCACCACCAATACCGGGGTTGCGCAAATGCTCAGGATAAGGTTCAGCGCCGAAGATGTTTCTGTAAATCGACTCGTCGCGTTCCGTCAGCTCCGCCAAGGCACCCGTCATGCCCTCCACCTTGCCTTCCATCATGGACACTTGCGCTTCCAAAAAGGCGATTTGGCGCTGCTGTCGGCGGACCTTGGGGCTCTCGAAATATTGGTCGAAGACCATCACGGATCCTATGGCCACCAAGGCCAAGAGGGTCAGCCGCCACAGGAACCACCGCGCGTAATCTGCCGCTGTATACGGAATCGCTTCCGTACGCAGTTGAGCCTGATTGAATCTGATGTGATGCTTCCTCATGTGAAAAAACGCGGTGCGAAAGTAGCGGAAAGTTGCTACTTTCACAACCGGAAACCCCCGTCATTCGCGGGTTTCCATATTACCATCACCAACACGGGCATGTGAACAATGCCCATGAACAGACCCCATGGACGCCGTTGCTATCCGCAAGACCTTCCTTGACTTCTTCCGCGAGAAGGCCCATGACATCGTGCCTTCAGCCCCGATGGTCCTCAAGGATGACCCCACCCTGATGTTCACCAATGCGGGCATGAACCCGTTTAAAGACGTCTTTCTCGGCAACCGCCCTCCGAAGGCGCCCCGTGTGGCGGACACCCAAAAATGCCTGCGCGTGAGCGGCAAGCACAACGACCTCGAAGAGGTGGGTGTGGACACCTATCACCACACCATGTTCGAGATGCTGGGCAACTGGTCTTTTGGCGATTATTTCAAGCAAGAAGCCATCGACTGGGCCTGGGAACTCCTGACTGAGCGATACGGCATCGACAAGGACCGGCTGTACATCACCGTCTTCGAGGGCGATGCGCAGGATGGACTTCCACTCGACCAAGAGGCCGTGGACATTTGGCGCAAGCATGTGCCGGAGGAACGGAGCCTCAAAGCCGACAAGAAGGACAACTTCTGGGAAATGGGAGAAACAGGGCCGTGTGGACCCTGCTCAGAAATCCACGTCGACATCCGTTCCGAGGAAGAACGCGCTGCCGTACCTGGAGCAGACCTGGTAAACAAGGACCACCCGCAGGTCATCGAAATCTGGAACTTGGTGTTCATGCAATTCATGCGGAAGGCCGATCAGTCGCTTGAACCGCTGCCCGCCCAGCACATCGACACGGGAATGGGTTTCGAACGCCTCGCCGCCGTGCTGCAAGGCAAGCAGTCCAACTACGATACGGACGTGTTCCAGCCCCTGATCGACACCCTCTGCACAGCATCGGGTAAGACCTATACCGGTGGGGACGACAAGGTCAATGTGGCCCTGAGGGTGTGCGCGGATCACGTGCGTGCCGTGGCCTTCTCCATTGCAGATGGTCAATTGCCATCCAACGCGGGAGCAGGCTATGTCATCCGCAGGATCCTGCGCCGTGCCGTGCGCTACGGTTACAGCTTTCTGGAGCTTGACACGCCCTTCATGCACTCCCTCGTTCCTGTGCTCGCTGCTCAAATGGGAGACTTCTTTCCAGAGCTGAGGCAGCAAGGCGAGCTCATCGCGAAAGTGATCCGGGAAGAAGAAGAAAGCTTCCTACGGACGCTCGACAATGGCATCGGCTTGCTCGATGAGCGCATCGGAAATGGCAAGACCCTGTCCGGTGCTGACGCCTTCGAACTGTATGACACCTTTGGTTTCCCCATCGACCTGACCGCCCTGATC
>Ga0213865_10003259_pt1 | contig 10011 bp, 9 predicted proteins | sample PICome_6_FD_160100 | JGI IMG/M metagenome (GOLD analysis project Ga0213865, IMG submission 160100) | Coastal seawater microbial communities near Pivers Island, North Carolina, United States - PICO282 | ecosystem: Environmental > Aquatic > Marine > Coastal | place: USA: North Carolina | collected... | reverse complement strand
CATCCAGCATCACTACTGCCGCGCCCATTCCCCTGGCCACTCTTGCAGCAGACATGGCTGCCACACCGGCACCGATGATAACTACACTTGCGGGCGCCACACCTGGTACACCGCCTAATAGTTTTCCTTTCCGTTTACCAGATAAGCCGTCCGCCAATAAGTTTGCTCCTAATCGTGCCGCTTGCTGACCTGCAATCTCACTCATGGCAATGCGTAAAGCACTTTGGTCTTCAGCATCGCGTACTTCTTCAAGCGCAATACCTGTTATTTTTTTATCTGCAAGTGCTTTGAAAAAACTCCGATCACGGGTTCTTAGCTGTAGGGCACTGATCAACGTTTGATTGCCCTTCATCATCCCAATTTCCTCCGCTGTTGGCGGCGCCACTTTAGCGATGATGTCGCATTGAAAAATTGCCGAGGCTTCTGCTGCTATTTCTGCGCCTGCGTCTGCGTATTCTCTATCCTCCCAACCGGCCAAGAGCCCCGCACCGGTCTCCACGAGAATGTTGTGCCCATTTTGAACCAATACACTTACAGCCGCCGGGTTGAGTAATATTCTATTCTCCTCCATGTCGCGCTCTTTCGGCACGCCAATAACAAGTTTTGCTCCTTTAGTCTCTACGGCCAAACGCTCTTCTTGCGTCGCCCAAGCCGTTTCCGACCAGCTTAGATATTCACTCATGGTTCCATTGTATTTCAGAGACCGCTAAATCAGAGAAAAATTCAATCGTTCGTGAATTTTCACTCTCCCATTTTATGTAAACGACTCCTACCCTGTAAGGTAAGAAAGATTCCACTTTTTCGGCCCATTCGATCCACATTGGATGTCCGGTTTCTATGTATTCTTCAAAACCGAAGTCATAGGCTTCTTCCTCGTGGTCAATTCTATACGCATCCACATGGTACAAAGTACCCTTGGGCCCGCTATGCTCCTCAATCAGTGCAAAGGTCGGTGAGGATCCGGCGCTATCGCTGCCCCACTGTTTGAGTAGTTCGTTACACAGCGTCGTCTTGCCACTACCCATGGGTGCTTGTAACAGATTCACAGGATGCTTGGAAGCATCTAGAATGGCTTTCGCTACCTCAGGCAAATCGCTGAGACCAATGCCTTCAAACCGGATTGAATTATTTTGCGTCAAGGACGACATATGGAATGATTAACTCCTCCAAAGATACCCCACCGTGCTGATACGTGTTGCGGTAGTATTTCACGTAATGATTGAAGTTGTTTGGATAGGCATAAAAGTGATCGTTCAGAGCGAAGATATATTCATCGACAATATGCCCCTTCGGCAAACCAATAGCCTCGGGCTTTTTCACCACAAAACTGTGTTTGCCTTGATAACTCATACCATTTCCATTCTTAAACCTGAGATTGGTGGTCAAATCGCGCGTTCCAACCACCTTGGTCGCCTTGTTCACATTTACAGTACCATGATCTGTGGTCAACACCACTTTAAACCCGTTTTCCGCGGCCCATTTTAAAGCCTTACGCAATGGGGATCCTTCGAACCAAGTGGCGGTAACCCTGCGGTAGGCATTATCGTCAGAGGCCAATTCACGAATAACCTCAACATCCGTTCGAGCATGACTCAGAGTATCCACAAAATTGTACACCAAAGCCACTACATCTGCTTGTTTGTTTTGATGGATATTGGAAACGAATTTATTCGCGATACGCATGTTCGTGACTTTGTGGTATCTCACCTGCTTATCACCCAGTCCTAGAAACTTTAGTTGCTCTGCAAACAACTCTCCTTCAAACTCATTCTTGCTTCCTTCCTCGCGCTCTTCCTTCCAATACTGCGGCATATTCTTCTTGATGTCCGCCGGTACCATCCCAGCAAAAAGCGCATTACGCGCATATTGTGTAGCACTAGGTAAAATGCTGCTGTAGATGTTCTCGATAGCAATATTGAAATCTTCTGAAATCATTGGCTTAATTACCATCCATTGATCTAGTCGGAGATTGTCAATTACTACAAAAAAGACTTTTTCGCCTTTTCGAATCTGCGGTGCAACTACATTGCCCACTACCTCGTGTGACAACATTGGTCTTTCGTTCGAAGAGAACCAGTTTTCGTAATGGTTCGAAATGAACCTACCAAAAAGCTCGTTCGCCTCGTTTTTCTGAGTAGCCAAAACACTCTTCAGCCCTTCTTCCGAACTTTGGTCGAGTTCAAGTTCCCAGCGCAGGAGCTCCTTATAAAAATTGGCCCATTCTTCCCAAGAACGAAGGCTTTGCATGTCCATGGTAAGCTTTCCAAAAACCTGTTGATACCCACGCGTAGCTTGCTGAGTGACCAATTCCTTGCCCTTTAGAATCTTTTTTAGAGACAACAAGACTTGATTTGGATTGACCGGTTTGATCAAATAGTCCGCAATTTTAGAACCAATGGCCATCTCCATGATGCTCTCCTCCTCGCTTTTAGTGATCATCACCACCGGCACCTCAGGACGTATTGATTTCATACGCTCAAGCACCTCAAGCCCTGTCAAACCTGGCATATTCTCATCCAGGAATACAGCGTCAAAAGGTTGGCGTTCGAACTCCTCTAGAGCATCAATTCCGTTATTACAGGTCTCAAACGAATAGCCTTTGCCCTCCAAGAACAATAAATGTCCTTTGAGCATTTGAATTTCGTCGTCTACCCATAAAATATTCGGCATAATTGGTCGTTTTATTCTTGTTAAAAGTAATGCGTGTACACCCCTGCTCGCCTCAAGACCTGTACTATTTTTACGTTACAGGTAAAACTATTGACATTGAGCACAAAGAACAAAATCATTAACGACCCTATTTACGGGTTTATTACTGTCAAAGATCCGCTTATTTATGAGCTGATTGACCACCCCTACTTTCAACGTCTGCGTCGCATTAGTCAATTGGGACTTACGTACCTCGTGTACCCCGGCGCCTACCACACAAGATTTCACCATGCCATCGGCGCCATGCACCTCATGGGCCGCGCGATCTATACCCTGCGTCAAAAAGGACATGAAATCACGCCCGAAGAAGAACGCGGTGTACTCATAGCTATTCTGTTGCACGATGTAGGTCACGGACCTTTCTCACATGCACTTGAGCACACCTTAATCCCAGGAGTAAGCCACGAAGCACTGAGCTTGAAAATCATGGAGGAGCTCAATCAAGAGTTTGACGGTGCGCTCACCTTGGCCATTGATATCTTCACGAACAACTATCCTAAGGCCTTCTTGCATCAGCTCATTTCTTCACAGTTAGATATGGACCGATTGGACTACCTCCGCCGCGACTCCTTTTACTCGGGCGTTACAGAGGGTAGCGTAAACTCTGAACGTCTACTGACCATGCTCAATGTAAAGGACGATCAGCTAGTGGTCGATTCTAAGGGTATCTACAGCATCGAAAAATTCCTGGTTGCGCGCCGCCTGATGTATTGGCAAGTCTATATGCACAAAACCGTTCTCAGTGCTGAATTTATGCTAGTCAACATTTTGAAGCGGGCGAAGTACCTAGCCACACAGGGGGTAGAGCTTACAGGTACCCAGGCATTAAAACATTTCCTGCACGCAGACTACACGTGGAATGACTTTGAAGAAAATCCAGCCATCCTCAAAAAATTCCTTGAACTCGATGATTTCGATGTCATGAGTGGCATCAAGGATTGGGCAAACCACAGTGATCTCATCCTCAGCGACCTCAGCGGCAGGATCATCAACAGAAACCTACTGAAAATTAGACTTCAAGAATCACCTTTCGAAGAAGAATTGGCCGAAAAAATGGCAGCGGGAATAAGAAATCAGTACGGTTTCACCCACGGAGAGGAGCGCTACATGCTCATCGTTGATAAAGTGAAAAATCACGCATACAACAACAAGAAGGGACACATAAATCTATTGTACAAAGACGGTCATACCAGCGATATCAGTACAGCCGCGGATCAAATGACCATTAATGCGCTTAGCGAACCTGTAGAGCGGCATTTTATTTGTTTCCCTAGAGAATTGAGACACCTACTATGAAGCACACACCAAAAACTCTAGGATCAATATGCGAAGGATTGAATATCCCTTTTCCAGCCGGTCAACAATCACTTGAGATTAGCGGCGTGGCAACACTAGAGCAAGCCTCTGCGGGAGACCTCAGCTTCTTATCCAACCTAAAATATGCAGCAAAAGCTCAGACCTCCAGCGCATCAGCCATATTGGTCAAAAAAGGCAGCGTGGTAGAAACCAATGCGGTGCTTGTCGAATGTGACGACCCCTATATGACCTTCACCATGTATTTGGTCGGTCTAGAACGGGAATTAGGAGGTATGAAAGACCAAAGAGCACAAGCCCTTATCGCTGACGATGCTATTATTGGAAGCGATTGCATTATTGAAGCTGGTGCTATTATCGCCTCTGGTGCCATCATCGGTGATAATTGTCGCATAGGTGCCGGGGCTAAAATTCTTTCCGCGGCGCGTATAGGTAACCGCGTAATAGTCGAAGCAGGAGCGGTGATTGGCTCTCAAGGATTCGGCTTCGCGCCTGATGAAAAAGGGGTATATCACGCTATACCACAGCTCGGAAAAGTCGTTTTAGAAGACGATGTGTTCATTGGAGCCAACACAACTGTGGACAGAGGGGCTATTAGTGATACCCGTATTGGGCAAGGCACTAAGATAGATAACCAGTGTATGATTGCGCATGGTGTTACCATTGGCAAAAACACTGTAATGGCAGCACAGACGGGGGTTGCCGGCTCCACATCAATCGGAGATGATTGTAAATTCGGCGGCCAAGTCGGCATCATTGGACACCTGAAAATTGGTAATAATGTGACAATTTACGCCCAGAGCGGTGTAATGAACGATGTTCCGGACAATAAGATTATCTTTGGCTCGCCAGCCCTTGACCGTAGACACTTTTTGAAATCATTCGCGGCCTTCAAAAAACAAGGCCTTTAGATATGCTGCAACAGACACTAAAAAAAACTGTTTCTTTTGAAGGAAATGCCCTTCATACCGGTGAATCCGTAAAAGTCAATCTAGTCCCGAGTGATGCGAACACAGGCATTGTGTTTGTACGTACTGATCTAGACAACACGGAAATCCCTGCCCTTGCTAAACACATCAATCGCACTAACCGTCAGACCATTTTACAGAAAGGTGATGCATCTGTTGGAACAGTGGAGCACCTTATGGCTTCTCTCTATGCCCTCGGTGTGGATAACCTGCGCGTAGAACTAAACGGAAGTGAGATTCCAATTTTGGACGGTTCTGCAGCACCATTGGTTGACCTCATCACAGAGGCAGGCATGGAAGAACAAAGCGAAGAGAAAAACTACTACATTCTAGAGGAACCGTTCACTTTCAAAGACGACGACGGTTCAGAAATAATGGCGCTTCCTAGCGATTCGTTTGAGGTTAGTGCACTTATCGACTACGGCACCTCTGTATTGGGGCCGCAACATGCGCACCTCGACCACATGACCAACTTCCGTGAGGACATTGCAAGCGCACGCACATTCAGCTTCCTAAGAGAACTTGAACCCCTACTCGATCAAGGATTGATCAAAGGCGGCGATTTAAACAATGCCATTGTGTATGTCGATCAAGAAATTGCTCCTGCAACCTTAGATAAACTGAAGGCGGCTTTTGAGAAAGAAGATGTTCAGGTAACTAATAGAGGTACGCTCAACAACATAGAACTGCGTTTCTCAAACGAAGCAGCAAGGCACAAATTGCTGGATGTTATTGGAGATATTGCCCTTTTGGGACGTCCGCTTAAGGCCCGTTTGATTGCAACGAAACCTGGACACGGCGTAAATGCAGAGTTTACAAAAGCTCTTGCTGCGAAAATACGTAAAGAAGAAAGCAAGCCAAGACCACCAAAATATGACCCTAATGCCACACCGGTGAAAACGGTTGAGGATATTATGGCGTTGATCCCACACCGCTCACCGTTTCTATTGGTCGATAAGATCATAGAACTGACAGAAGACCGTGTAGTTGGGGTAAAGTCAGTGACTATGAATGAACCGTTCTTCGTTGGGCATTTTCCAGGTTCACCTGTAATGCCAGGGGTGCTTCAGGTAGAGGCAATGGCGCAATGTGGCGGGATTCTTGCACTTAGCTCAGTACCAGATCCTGAGAATTACCTCACATTCTTCATGAAGATTGACAATGTGAAGTTCAAGAAGAAGGTCGTTCCGGGCGACACATTGATTTTTGACCTCAAACTCATAACTCCAATACGCAGAGGAATCGTTCACATGCTCGGTCGAGCGTTTGTAGGCGACACACTAGTAAGTGAGGCCGAGTTGATGGCGCAGATTACCAAATAATGATTCACAAACTCTCCGACGTACATCCATCTGCTAGAATTGGCGACCAAGTAGAGATTGGTCCCTTTACCTCCATAGCGGCGGATGTTGAGATTGGAGAAGGTACTTGGGTTGGTCCCAATGTCACCATCATGGATGGTGCTCGTATTGGATCAAACTGCCGCATCTTTCCAGGATCAGTCATTTCAGCTGTACCTCAAGATTTAAAATTCGAGGGTGAAGAAACCACCGTTGAAATCGGTAATGGAACAACCATTAGAGAGTGTGTAACCATCAACCGCGGTACTAAGGCATACGGCAAAACCACTCTAGGAGAAGACTGTTTGATTATGGCCTATGTGCACATTGCACACGATTGTATCATTGGAAATCGTGTCATCCTAGTAAACTCTGTTGCCCTTGCAGGTCATGTTGAAGTAGGCGATTGGGCGATTATATCCGGATTGAGCGCCGTACACCAGTTTGTAAAAATTGGCAATCACGTTATGGTTGGCGGAGGCGCAATGGTTCGAAAAGACGTACCGCCGTTCATCACTGCAGCGGGTGATCCATTGACCTATGCCGGAGTGAATAGTGTTGGTTTACGCAGACGTAGCTTCCAAAACGACGCAATCAGAGAGATACAAGATATCTACCGCATCCTCTATCAAAGCGGTAAAAACATTAGCCAAGCTCTAGAAATAGTGAAAGCCGAATACGGTCAAAGTACCGTGGCTAAAGAAATCATCGCATTCATCGACGCTAGTGACAGAGGGTTAATTAGAAAGTAGCCAGATGATTACCCTTGGAAATCTTCAAAAGACCTTTGGCAATCAGCACATCTTACAAGGAGTTACCTACGCTTTTGAAACGGGGTCCAAAACGGTCGTTTTGGGTTCAAACGGCTCGGGGAAATCTACGTTAATTAAGATCTTATCAGGAGCACAGGAGGCTACAGAAAACCCACCTCAATACAACTTTGAAGGGAAGAATACCCCATCAGCGGAGGCAGGGAGCATTTGTGCAATCGCCGCGCCTTATGTGGCCCTAAACCCTATGTTCAGTCTCAAGGAAACTATTGTCTTCCACCGGAAAATGTGTGGTTTTACCCAAGGTGTAGATCTGGACCGATGGATCAATGAAGCGGGACTCAAACCACATTTAAATAAGCGAATTAAGACCTATAGCTCAGGTATGAAACAACGCGTTCGACTTCTATTGGCTATCGCAAGCCCAAGGCCTGTGCTTCTATTGGATGAACCAACAAGCAATTTAGACAGGGAGGGTATTGAACTCTATAAAAGAATGATTCAAGATTTGGCCACAGAAAAGACCATTATCGTTGCCAGCAATTACGTTGCGCACGAGTATGATTTCTGCAGCGGTGAACTACTCCTTGAAAAGCAATATTAATCCATGAAATGGCCCTCTGCATTTACAGTATATTTGGGCAACAAACAACTCGATTATGGCAAGTACTTCAGATATCAAAAACGGAATGTGCATCAACTTTAACGGTCAGCCGTTCCAGGTCATTGAATTCCTACACGTAAAACCAGGAAAGGGCGCTGCATTTGTGCGCACGAAAATTAAAAACCTCGAGACTGGTCGTGTATTAGACAATACTTTCCCTGCGGGTTCGAAGATTGAAACTATCGATGTGGAGACGCGTCAATACCAATTCTTGTACAACGACGGTACCGACTACCACTTCATGAACACGGACAACTACGAGCAATTGACCTTTGCTAAAGAGCTAATTAACGCTCCTGATTTCTTGGTTGACGGTATGATGTGTCTTGTATTGTTCCACGCTACAGAAAACAGAGCAATGGCGGTAGAGCTGCCACGTACAGTAAACTTGAAAGTAACTTACGCAGAACCTGCTGTCAAAGGAAACACGTCAACAAACGCAATGAAGACTGTGACTGTTGAGGGAGGTGCCGAGGTTCAGGTACCATTGTTTATTAAAACAGATGAGGAGATTGTGATTAACACCGCAGACGGCTCTTACAAAGAGCGCGCGAAGTAAACATCACTCACATAATAAATAGAAAACCACCTCTTTTCAGGGTGGTTTTTTTATGCAATAGTTTCGATGATTGTGTATACTACAATGAACAGGAAGAACAGCCACATAGCTAAGGCTAGTTTGCCCCATTTCACGCTTTTACCCTGCTCTAAGACATCTACTATTCGTTCCTCTAATTCTCCCAATCCCAAAGCTTCAAAGTCCTCCTTAGGCTTGGCTTTATGGGCCAATATTTCTGGCGTCAGATAATATACCTGCTCACTTTCATCATACTCAAACCAATGACTTTCAATACCCTCTTGAGTATCGACTAGCGCATCCAATTCTTCTTTTTGAATAGCACGGTCGCCAATAGCCTTTTGTAAGTACAGAATAGCTTTTTCCATGGGGCGAATTTAGGGCAAAAAAAACCGCCGCTCCCGATGGGAGCGGCGGCCTTTATCAATAATCTAAGTGATTACATATCCCACCATAGACGGTAAGTTGATGCAACACCAAACTTCTCGTCTGGAGTAGACGTCAGTGGCATTGGTACATTTGCACTGTTGTACAAATACTCACCCTCTGGGTAAGGCATTCTACGTGGAATGTCACTCAAGTTAGCATCAGCTGGAGCTGTTAGAGTAGGGAAACCTGTTCTTCTCCAATCTGTCCATGACTCCGTTGAAGTAAACATAGCAATATACTTCTCATTCATGATAAGCTCTAAATCCGTAGTAGCTGATAATGAATCTATGTAGGCAGTTGTTGATGCAGCATCAACACCTAACCACGTCATATGAGACTCTATTGCGTCTTCTAAGGAAGCTCTAGCAGCGGTAGCATCACCACTATTCATCTCAGCTTCTGCCTTAATGAAATACAATTCAAAAGGAGTAACTAGAGGTAAATCAGAAGTAGCTGCTCCATAAGATGGCAATGTCAAGCTATCCGCTGAACGGTAGAAGTTTATTCTAGGGTCAGAAGAAGCTTCCATCATATCATACATAGTTCCGAACTGGCTGATATAACCAGCACGATCGATGACAGTAAACTGGTACCAAGGGTTCTGGTTAAGTGAAGCTTCATAACGTATCACTGAGTAAGCGCCAGCATTTAAGGCGTCGTTACAAGCTGAAATTACTGCTGCTGCATCGTAGCTAGATGTCTTACTTAAATGGTTAAGGTAACGTGCTTTTAGTGCATCAGCTTTTGCCGCCCATGCCGCTAAATCTCCGCCGTGTACAAGATCATCACTACCAGGCATAACTGAACTGGGAAGAGCTAAATCTGCCTTACCTTCTGCTAGTAGCGTGAAGATGGTGTTGTAGATATCCTCTTGTGAATCATAAGCCGGCTTAAGATTTGCCGCGCCAGAAAACGCCTCAGTATAAGGGATATCACCGAAATGGTCGGTAAGAATACCCAAAGCAAACGCAGTCATGATTTTAGCTATACCACGATAAGCAGGAGCATCTTGCTCGTCCGCCATATCCATAATTAACTGTAAATCGTATAGACCTCCGGCGTAAGTATTATTCCAAGGAGTGTTGAAGTCACCCTCACCTATCTGTGCATAACGGTTGTGCGCCAAAGATTGACGATCCGTTCCAGTCATCTGCTGCATGAAGATACTTGTAAGACGAGGCAAAACGTCGCCTTGAAGCATTCCACAACCAGCTTGCGCAGCAGGGAGAAGAACTCCCAG
>Ga0213865_10003258_pt1 | contig 10011 bp, 6 predicted proteins | sample PICome_6_FD_160100 | JGI IMG/M metagenome (GOLD analysis project Ga0213865, IMG submission 160100) | Coastal seawater microbial communities near Pivers Island, North Carolina, United States - PICO282 | ecosystem: Environmental > Aquatic > Marine > Coastal | place: USA: North Carolina | collected... | reverse complement strand
ATGCCTCAAAAATAGCTCTGCATTGCATTTCATAAATCTCTGGAAAGGATATTCCAAGCCTACAACCTCTATGTCCTAACATAGGGTTTTGCTCATGTAGTTCTTCAATTCTAGTCTCAACTTCTTTAGTTGATAGTCCGACTACATTTGCAACTTCATTAATTTCCTTACTTGTTCTTGGTAGAAATTCATGAAGAGGAGGATCTAATAATCTTACTGTAACTGGCAGACCATTCATAATCTTAAAAATTTCCACAAAATCTTTTTTTTGATGAGGTAAAAGTTTTTCGAGTGCTTTTGCTCTATCTTCCTTAGTTTTAGACAAAATCATTTCCCGAACAGATAAAATTCTTTCTTCATCAAAAAACATATGTTCAGTTCTGCAAAGACCTATACCTTCAGCTCCAAAATCTTTTGCAGTTTTAGTATCTTTAGGTGTTTCTGAATTTGTTCTGATTTTTAATTTTCTAAAACTATCTGCCCATGACATTAATTTTGAAAAGTCACCTGAAATTTCAGGTTTAACAGTTGCGACACTTCCCGCTATAATTCTACCTGTTGATCCATCAATCGTTATAACCTCACCTTCTTTTATTTCTATAGATGCGGTTTTAAATGATTTGTTTTCGTAATTGATATCAATTTCACTAGAACCAGAAACACAAGGTCTTCCCATCCCTCTTGCTACAACAGCTGCATGGCTAGTCATGCCTCCTCTTGCAGTCAAAATTCCTTTAGCTGCATGCATTCCTTGAATATCTTCTGGTGATGTTTCCACTCTTACTAAAATTGTATCTTGCATCATTCCAGTCAATCTTTCAGCTTCTTCAGATGTAAAAACAACTTTACCACTTGCAGCACCAGGAGAAGCTGGCAAACCATTAGCTATGACATTAATTGAGCTTTTCTCATCTAAGGTTGGATGAAGTAATGTGTCTAAAGAATTAGGATCAATTCTTAAAACAGCTTCTTTTTTTGAAATTAATTTTTCTTTTACCATATCAACTGCGATCTTTACTGCTGATTTCGCTGTTCTTTTTCCTGATCTAGTTTGAAGCATCCATAGTTTTTTATTCTCAACTGTAAATTCAACATCTTGCATGTCTTTATAATGTTTCTCTAATTTTTTTAAAATTTTGTGAAGTTGTTTGTAAACGTTAGGCATAACCTCTTCCATCGATGGAGCTTTTACTTTAGCTTGTAATCTTGCTTTTTTAGTTATGTATTGTGGTGTTCTAGTTCCAGCTACAACATCTTCACCTTGAGCATTAATTAAATATTCACCATAAATTTCATTTAGTCCATCTGATGGATTTCTTGTAAATACTACTCCTGTTGCGCAATCCTCACCCATATTGCCAAAAACCATTGATTGTACATTTACTGCAGTACCCCATTCAGCAGGAATTTGATTTAGTTTTCTATAAACTTTTGCTCTATTACTTTCCCAAGACAAAAATACAGCACTAATTGCTCCTAATAATTGCTGATAAACATCTTGTGGAAAATCTTTTTTGGCTTTTTGTTTAACAGTTCTTTTAAAATCATCTATCAATCCATCCCAATCATTTTCATCTAGATCTGTATCTAAAAGAACACCTTTTGTAAGTTTGTAATTTTCAATTAATTCTTCAAAATGATAGCCTTCGACTCCCATTACTACATTGCCATACATTTGAATAAATCTTCTGTAACTGTCTTTAGCAAATCTTCCATTTGAAGTTTTTAGGGCTAAGGCATTTACCGTCTTATCGTTTAAACCAAGATTTAAAATTGTATCCATCATTCCTGGCATGGACACTCTTGCTCCTGATCTTACTGAGAGAAGTAAAGGGTTTGTTAAATCTCCAAATTTTTTACCTACATCTTTTTCAATAATTTTTAACTCTTTTTTTATTTGCTTTACTAAATTTTTATTTAATTTTTTTTTATCTTTATAAAAAAGTTCACAAACCTTTGTCGAGATTGTAAATCCTGGTGGAACAGGAAGACCCATTCTTCCCATTTCAGATAAATTTGCACCCTTTCCACCTAAAAAATTTTTAGGTTCTTTAATTTTTTTGCTATCTTTAGATTTAAAATTTAATATTAGTTTATTCATTGACGGGAGTCGATTAGAGAAAAATTAACATAATAATCAAACGTTTTACATAACATTTGAATTAGTTCCAGTCTGTTTTTTTTAATTGTGATGTCTTCCTCATTAACAATGACATTGTCAAAAAAATCAAAAATTACTTTTTTGGACTCAGCTAAATTGTTAATAGTTAGATCAAAATCCTCGTCTTTATTAATATTTTGAAAGTACTTTTTTAATTCAACAATCTTTTTATATAAATTTTTCTCAAACTCGGTTTTGAAAATACCAGGGTCAGTTGTATTTGATAATTCTAGTTTTTTATCTTTTAACTCACTTTCTAATATACTTGATGCTCGTTTAAAACTTGAAACAACATCTATTCCATTAGGTTTATCTATGAACTTATTTAAACTTTTAGCCTTACCAAAAATTATCACAGATTGATCTAAATTAAGAAAGCTTGTAGAGGCTGAGATAATATCATTACGAATTTTTTCTTCTTTCATATAAAATTTCAACCTATCCATTAAAAAATTCTCTAATTCTTTCTGTAGAGATTTATTTTCAAATTCAAAACCTTGGTCAAAATACAATCCAGCTGAATAACTAATTAAGTCTCTTAATTTAAAATCTTTTTTATTTTCAACTATTGTTTTGATTATCCCTAAAGCTAGTCTCCTTAGAGCAAATGGATCTTTTGAACTTGTTGGCTTTTGATTTATTCCAAAGAAACCAACAAGTGTATCTATTTTATCAGCAAGAGATAGTGCAACACTATATGGTTTTTTAGGTACTTTTGAATTTAATCCAGCTGGTAAATATTGTTCACTTATAGCTTTAGAAACATCTTTCTCAAATCCTTGGACTTCTGCAAAATACCCTCCCATAACACCTTGTAGTTCTGGAAATTCTCCCACAAGTTCTGAAACTAGATCAACTTTACAAATAGATGCAGATAATTCAACTTTATCTTTACTAATTAATAATTCATCAGAAAGCATTCCACCTAGTTTTCTCATTCGTTGAACTTTATCGAAATATGTTCCAAGCCCTTTAAAATAATTCATGGATTTAAGCACTGAAACTCTTTTAACTAAATTTTGCGATTTATCTTTATTCCAAAAAAACTCAGCATCATTTAATCTGGCTTCAACAACTCTTTCATTTCCAAGTTTTATTTTTCCATTTATATCTTTCTTATTCGTTACAACTAAAAATTCATTTGTAATATTTCCCTTTTTATCAAAAGTTGGAAAATATTTTTGATGATGTTGCATTGTAATTATCAAAATTTCTTTAGGAATATTCAGAAATTTTCTATCAAATTCACACAGTATAACATTGGGTTGATCTGTAAGATCAACAACTTCATCAATTAATTTAGGATTATTTTCAATCTTTACATTTTTTTTACTTGAAATTTCATCTAATTTTTTTTCTATAAAATTTCTCCTTAAATTATGATCTATAGTAATATTTATTTTTTTAAAAAAATTATTATAATCTTTAAAATCAGTGAATATCTTTTTTTTCTCCTCAAACTCTTTATCTATAAATGAGGTATTTGAAGATGTTAAATGATGAAAATTAAAAGTTAATTTTTTTTTATCAAATATTGCTAAAATTGATTTTAATGGCCTTCCCCAACTTAAATTAAAATCACTCCACTTCATTGATTTTTTCCATTGAATTTTATCTAATATTTGTGGAATTAACTCTTCCAATAGATCTTGAGTACTAAGTTTTTTTGATTTTGTTTTAAAAAAATAAAATTCACCCTTATCTAATTTTTTTTTAATAAGATCTTCTTTAACAATATTATTTGATCTAAGAAAACCTTCTAGAGCGATTTCTGGGGCTTTTACATTTGGGCCCCTTATTTCCTCAGATTTTAATATTATCTTTTTTTGTAAACCCTCAAATAATATGACTAATCTATTTGGTGTTGAAAATGATGAGCTTTCTTTAAATGAAATAGATTTTTCATTAAACACTTTTATAAAATTATTTAAAAGGTCTTCTCTTAAATTCTTTTGAAGAGATGACGGTATTTCCTCGCTAAACAATTCTAAAAAAAATTCTGACATTTAGCTTTGACTATCTAACCAGACACCAGCTGTGGCTTTTGTAATATCTCTTATTCTTCCGATATACCCCGCTCTTTGAGCAACACTTATTGCTCCTCTGGCATCTAAAATATTAAATATGTGACTTGCTTTTAAACATTGATCATATGCTGGTAATGATATCTTTTTTTCTACAAGTGATTTAGCTTCTTGTTCAATCATATCAAACATTTTTAACAAACTTTCAACATTTGCATGTTCAAAGTTATATGCTGAAAATTCTTTTTCTGATTGATGAAAAACGTCGTGATATTTTATTCCTTCATCATTCCATATTAAATCATAAACATTTTTTTGTTGTTGGGTGAACATACATATTCTCTCTAATCCATATGTGATTTCTACTGAAACAGGTTTGCATTCATATCCTGCCATCTGTTGAAAATAAGTGAATTGTGTAATTTCCATACCATCACACCAAACTTCCCAGCCTAAACCTGCAGCACCAAGTGTTGGACTTTCCCAATCATCTTCAACAAATCTGATATCATGTTCATTATGATCAATACCAATCACTGACAAACTATTTAGATATAATTTTTTTATATTATCAGGTGAAGGTTTTATCAAAACTTGAAATTGATAATAATGTTGTAATCTATTAGGATTGTCGCCATATCTTCCATCTGTTGGTCTCCTTGATGGCTGAACATAAGCAGCTTTCCAATGTTTTGGTCCAAGCGATCTAAGAGTAGTTGCGGGATGAAATGTTCCAGCACCTACTTCCATATCATACGGTTGAAGAACGATACATCCTTTTTTGCTCCAAAATTTTTGAAGATTAAGAATTGTATCTTGAAATGATTGAAATTGTTGTTTTGGTTTTTTTATTTTAGAAACCATATCTTTGCCAGATTGACCTTTCGTCTAGTATATTGGCTAACTGATCTACCTGATTATTAGATGAAGAAAGTTTTTGACTTAACCAACCTTTAGATTTTTCAAATTTTTTGATAACTACATCATTTCCAAATTTTTCTTTGAGAACTTGATGAGCATCTCCTATTCCATCTATTAAACCTAATTCCTTTGCTTTACTTCCCGACCAAAATTCTCCAGAAAAAAGTTCGACTTCTGATTTGTTTAATTTAGATCCTCTACTTTTTTCTACCACATCAATAAAATCTTTATGTAAATCTAACTGAATATTTTTTAATCTTTCTATGTCCTCGTTTTTTTCTTCTAAAAAAGGGTCTAAAGTACTTTTGTTTTTTCCAGCTGTGTGAACTCTTCTTTCAACACCAATTTTTTTTATTAACTCGGTAAAACCAAATGAAGAGTATATGACTCCAATAGAACCAATGATTGAGCTTGAATTTGCATAAATTTCATCTCCAGCACATGAAATTAAATATCCACCTGATGCAGCAACATCTTCAGCAAATACAATTACCTTTTTTTTGTTATTTTTAGCTTCTTGTCTTATAAAATTATAAATCATATGTGATTGAACTGGTGATCCACCTGGTGAGTTTACAGTTATAGCTACACATGAGGTTTTTTTTAGTGAAAAAGCCTTTTTAATAAGTTCTTCTTGACCAGCAAAATCAATACCTTGTTTAAATTTTCCAGCATTTCCGATCACTCCATTCAATTTTATATGAGCTACGGTCTTTTTCTTTTTAAAAAAAGAGAACATTACTATTCCTTATAGAATTATTTATTGAATATATTAATTACTTATAAATGAAGAATTAGGTGCGTCAATTGATAAGTAATATATAAAACTCAAATATACTAATTTAAGATCATTATGGGAACTGTAGTCCAGCTAAAAAATCAAATAAACAACTCATACTTTCATCTCAAAGACTCAGTTGAAGACAAACTAATTCTTACAGAAGAAAAAATAAAATCAAAATTAGCAAGTGATGTCGGATTGGTTCAAAAAATGACTGATTACCATATTCAAAGTGGTGGAAAGAGATTAAGGGCCCTATTAACTCTTGGATCTGCGAAACTGTGTGGTTATTCCAAAGGCTCAAGAGATATTAATTTAGCAGCATGTGTAGAATTAATTCATAGTGCAACTTTAATGCATGACGATGTAATTGATGAGGGCACTATCAGAAGAGGCAAAGAAACGTTAAACAAAGTTTGGGATAATCATTCATCAGTTTTAATTGGAGATTATTTATTAAGTCGATGTTTTGAAATGATGGTAGAAGATGGCAATTTAGAGGTTTTAAAATTATTATCATCAACTTCCTCAAAAATTGCTCAGGGTGAAGTTTTACAACTTCAACACAAAGGTGAAGTTGATATGCTTGAAGAAACTTACCTTAAAATTATATCAGCAAAAACTGCTGAACTTTTTGCAGCTGCAACAAAAGTAGGTGCAATTTTATCAGACGTTGACTCTAAAGAAAAAGATGCTCTTGAGTTCTATGGAAGAAATCTTGGATTAACTTTTCAAATTGCTGATGATACTCTTGATTACAATTCAGATTTAAAATTATTTGGTAAAAAAATAGGTCAAGATTTTTTTGAAGGTAAAATTACTTTACCTATAATTCTACTATTTCAAAAAATTGATACTAATGAAAAAAAATTATTAACAGAATTTTTTAAAAAAAACTTAAGAGAAAAAGATGACTTTAACAAAATAATTATTTTGATTAAAAAATATGAGATTATAAACGAATGCTATCAAAAAGCTCAACATTACATCAATCTTGCTTCTAACTCGCTCACAGTATTTAAAGACTCAAAAGAAAAAACAATTCTTAAAGACCTCACTTCATTTAGTTTAGCCAGAAATTTTTAAGGGCTTAGTAAGGATTTTATCCAATTACCACTTTTATCAATAGTGTAATTTAATCTTTCGTGAATTCTGCTGTCGCCATCTAGCCAAAATTCAATTCTTATTGGTGACAAATTCCAACCAGACCAATGGTGGGGTCTTGGCACATTGTTTTTATCATTAAATTTTTTTTTAAACTTTTTAATTGAGTTTTCAAGTTCATCTCTATTTTTTAATTCTTTACTTTGTTTAGATGCCCAAGCTCCTATTCTACTGTCATATCCTCTTGAATTGTAATATTGATCAGCTACACTATCCTCTACTTGAGTTATTTTTCCACTAATCCTTATTTGTCTTAAAAGACTTTTCCAATGGAAACACATTGCAGCATTTGGATTTTCTTTAAGCTCATTTCCTTTTTGGCTATTTAAATTAGTATAAAAAACAAAACCTTTTTGATTAAACTCTTTTAATAAAACCATTCTGACCGAGGGTAGGTTGTCTTTATTAGATGTAGCTAATGAAAGAGCATTGGGATCATTAGGCTCAGATTTTTTTGCTTCATCCATCCACACTTTAAATAATTCAATTGGATCATCTAGATCTAGGAAGCAATTATTAAGGCCAAGTGAGTTTTTTTGATTCATAATTTAAACAAAATAATCTATACAATATAAATAATGTCATTTAATACTTTTGGAAAGCTATTTCGTTTCTCAACATGGGGAGAGTCGCACGGACCTGCCATAGGCTGTGTAGTAGATGGGTGCCCGCCAAACATAAGCATCAAAGAACAAGATATCCAAATAGAGCTAGATAAAAGAAAACCGGGACAATCAAAATTTACAACCCAACGTAAAGAAGACGATAAAGTTCAAATTCTGTCTGGTGTGTTTGAAGGAAAAACAACTGGGACTCCTATATCCCTGATAATTTACAATAAAGATATGCGATCTAAAGATTATGGAAACATAAAAGATAAATTTAGACCTGGCCATGCTGATTTAACATATTTTAAAAAATATGGAATTAGAGACTATAGAGGTGGAGGAAGATCCTCTGCAAGAGAAACTGCAGCTCGTGTTGCAGCAGGCGCAATAGCTAAATTAGTTCTACAGAATAAGTTGGGAAAAAAATTTAAGGTTATTGGAGCAGTAACTCAACTAGGAATATTAGGATGTGATACAAATCAATGGAACGACAAAGTGATAACAAAAAATCCATTTTTTTGTCCAGATAAATCAATGATCAAACTTTGGGAAAAATATTTATTGAGTGTTCGAAAATCTGGATCTTCTTGTGGAGCTGTAATTGAAATAAGAGCAAGAGGAATACCTGCTGGATTAGGTGCCCCAATATATTCAAAACTAGACTCTGACATTGCCTCAGGTTTAATGAGTATAAATGCTGTTAAAGGAGTAAACATTGGTTCAGGAATGAATTCAGCTCAATTAAGTGGAGAACAAAACTCAGACGAAATTTCTCAAAAAGGTAAAAAGTTAAAATTTAACTCTAATAATGCTGGAGGAATTTTAGGTGGTATATCGAGTGGTCAAGAAATTATTGCCTCATTTGCTGTTAAGCCCACATCATCAATTTTAACAACAAGAAAAACAGTAAATAAATTTGGGAAAAACACAACTATATCTGTTAAAGGAAGACATGACCCTTGTGTAGGTATAAGAGCTGTTCCAGTAGGTGAGGCTATGATGAATTGTGTTTTATTAGATCATTATTTAATGCACAAGGCTCAGTGCAGTTAAAAATATTTTTAATTTTTAACTACCTTAATTGACTCTTTTGTAAACAAAATATCTAGAACTTTCTTTGTAATTTGCGAAGCATTTAACCCTGCTATATCATACATTTTCTTAGGATTATCTTGTTCAATAAAAGTATCAGGTAATGTCATTGCTCTAAACTTTAATCCTTTGTCAAATACTCCTTTTTCAGCTAAGAGATTTTTAACATGAGAGCCAAAACCACCTATTGATCCCTCTTCAATAGTGATCATTACTTCGTGCTGTCTAGCACATTTCAAAATAAGTTCTTTGTCTAAAGGTTTAGCAAATCTTGCATCAACAATTGTTACAGATATGCCTTTACTCTTTAATTCATCAGCTGCTGATTTACATTCTTCGAGCCTAGTTCCCAGATTTAAAATACAAACTTGATTTCCTTCTTGAACTACCTTTCCTTTCCCAATTTCAATTTTTTCTTCGATTGAAGGTAAATCAAGACCCACTCCTGTTCCTCTAGGATATCTAATTGCACTTGGTTTATCATTAATATCCACAGATGTATTAATCATCTTTACCAACTCAACTTCATTACTTGCTGCCATTACAATGAAATTAGGCAAAGTTGATAAGTATGTAATATCAAATGAGCCAGCATGTGTTGATCCGTCTGCACCTACTAAACCAGCTCTATCTATCGCAAACCTTACAGGCAAACTTTGAATTGCAACATCATGCACTACTTGATCATAAGCTCTTTGTAAAAAGGTAGAATAAATTGCAGCATAAGGTTTGTAACCTTCTGTTGCTAAACCAGCTGCAAAAGTTACAGCATGCTGTTCTGCTATACCAACATCAAACATTCTTTTGGGAAATTCTTTTCCAAAAATATCCATACCTGTACCACCTGGCATTGCAGCTGTAATTCCAACAATTTTACTGTCTTTTTGAGCATGTTTAACCAATGTGTTTGCAAATACTTTTGTATAGGCTGGAAGGTTAGTCCCACTTTTAACTTGTTCTCCAGTTTTTATATTGAATTTAGAAACACCATGGTAATGATCAGATGCTTTTTCAGCGTAAGAATAACCTTTCCCTTTTTGTGTTTTAATATGGATCATAATTGGTCCTTCATGTTTAGAATCTCTTGCATTTTTAAGAATGGGAATAAGACTATCTAAGTCATGACCATCTATTGGACCTGCATAATAAAAACCTAATGAATTGAATAGTGTGCCTCCTGTAACAGCAGATCTAAGAAAATCTTCAGCTTTACCTGCTTTTGCACTAAATCGTTTCGAAAACGAGGACGTTATCAATTTA
>Ga0213865_10003257_pt1 | contig 10016 bp, 7 predicted proteins | sample PICome_6_FD_160100 | JGI IMG/M metagenome (GOLD analysis project Ga0213865, IMG submission 160100) | Coastal seawater microbial communities near Pivers Island, North Carolina, United States - PICO282 | ecosystem: Environmental > Aquatic > Marine > Coastal | place: USA: North Carolina | collected... | reverse complement strand
ACCACAAATGTACATTCAAGAAAACGCTGTGAACCACAACGAAAAAGCTGAGAAACTGAATGGACGCCTAGCAATGCTAGGTGTTATTGCAGCTATTGGAGCTTATGCAACAACAGGACAACTTATCCCCGGTATTTTTTAAATGATTAAAGCAGCAATAGGAGCAGCCGGTTCTATCGCCGGAGGTATTGGAAAAGGTAAAGGAAAAGGTAAAGGCAAAGGTAAAGGCAAAGGCAAAGGTAAAGGAAAAGGTAGCTGTAAGTAATAGCTAATAACATCTTATCACTGGAGTATAATTATGCCACAAGGTAAAGGAACATACGGTACAAAGAAAGGTCGTCCACCTAAAAAGAAAATGTGCTCTTGTAAGTAATGGCAAAGAATGTCAGTCTCAAGATCGGCAAGCACAAGTCCCGTTCAGGTGGACTGACAGCCGCTGGCCGTAAGAAGTATAACAATGCAACAGGTTCTAATTTAAAAGCTCCCGTTACAGGAAAACCTAAAGCTGGTAGTAAAGATGCTGCTCGTAAGAAGTCTTTCTGTGCACGGATGTCTGGTGTTAAGGGACCAGCTAAAAAACCTAACGGAAAGCCAACCCGTAAAACGTTGGCACTACGCAAATGGAATTGTTAAATGGCTAAACCTGGACTTTACGCAAACATCCACGCCAAGCGGAAACGAATCAAAGAAGGTAGTGGAGAAACAATGAGGAAAGCTGGAGCAGCTGGTGCTCCCACTGCTGCTAACTTCAAACGTGCAGGTAAAACTGCTAAGAAAAAAAAAGCTAAATAGATTTAACGGGAGGTGCAATTCCTCCCCTAGCTCTAGACAGCCAAGTCTTTAAACTGGTCTTACTTAATTTTACTTACCCAACCATGAACTATTAATTAAAATGACTGCTGTACTTTCAAGACCACAAAAACTAAATAACTGGGAACTCTTTTGTAACTGGGTTACCTCTACTAACAACCGTCTGTATGTCGGTTGGTTCGGAATCCTTATGATTCCTACGCTGCTTGCAGCTACTATTTGTTTTATCATTGCCTTTGTTGGCGCACCCCCCGTAGACATCGATGGCATCAGAGAACCAGTCGCAGGATCCCTCCTGTACGGCAACAACATCATCAGTGGGGCCGTCGTCCCCTCTTCCAACGCAATCGGATTGCATTTCTACCCAATTTGGGAAGCTGCTTCGCTTGACGAATGGCTCTACAACGGTGGCCCGTTCCAACTGGTCGTCTTCCACTTCCTCATTGGTATCTACTCTTACATGGGACGAGAATGGGAACTTAGCTATCGACTAGGTATGCGCCCTTGGATCTTCGTTGCTTACTCTGCACCAGTCGCTGCGGCTAGTGCTGTTTTCTTGGTATATCCCTTTGGACAAGGTTCTTTCTCAGATGCGATGCCTCTTGGCATTTCCGGCACCTTCAACTACATGTTTGTCTTCCAAGCTGAACACAATATTCTTATGCATCCTTTTCATATGCTTGGTGTTACCGGCGTATTTGGTGGGTCTTTGTTCAGTGCTATGCATGGTTCTCTTGTCACCAGTTCCCTGGTTAGGGAGACGACCGAAAATGTATCTCAGAACTATGGGTATAAATTTGGACAGGAAGAAGAGACATATAATATTGTCGCTGCTCACGGATACTTTGGTCGGTTGATCTTTCAATATGCCTCATTTAATAACTCTCGTAGTCTCCACTTTTTCTTGGCTGCATGGCCTGTGCTTGGCATTTGGTTCACTAGCCTGGGTGTTAGCACTATGGCTTTCAATCTTAACGGATTCAACTTTAATCAATCCATTGTCGATAACGGGAACCACGTTATCCCTACTTGGGCTGATATTCTTAACCGTGCGGGACTTGGAATGGAAGTAATGCATGAGCGTAATGCTCATAACTTCCCACTTGATCTAGCAGCAGCGTCTACCACACAGGTAGCACTGACTGCACCTACTATTGGATAATAACTATGTTTGGTTTAAAAATTGGTGGTAAAAAGGTTCGAACCGCAATGCAAATTAAGCGTGATCTGAACAACGCATTAGCAGACAATCTCCGCAATCCTTCAAAAAAGAATCGGGAAAAGGTTGAGGCTTTTAGTGCAGAATTTAAAGCAATGCAAGACAAGAGAACCAAAAAGAAAAAGAAAAAATAATGTACTTACGTTCATCCGTCAGGACGCATGCCGCCTAGTCATGGAACGGGGGCTAGGTAATTGGAATTAACAATGACTGTTACTCTCACTTATCGCGGCAACAAGTACAACAAAACTGTGAATAAGAAATAGGCTTACTGCCGGGTTCAAGTCCCGGCTTCACTATTGGCATTGGCCCGTACGCGGATACCCTTTGCCGTCTAGACGGTGGGACAGACCACACATATACAACTAAATAACTCTGAACGTTCAGAGAGTCGAAAATAACTCTCTTTAAAAAAAATGGCTTTTCAATCTTCTGTAAACCCTACTCAACTTACTCAGTTGGGTCAGGCTAATCTAGCTGGCGATAAGCGAGCACTTTATTTGAGACTCTTCTCTGGAGAGATGTTCAAAGGCTTCCAACGTAACACGATCGCCCGCGATCTTGTGATGAAGCGTACACTTAAGAACGGCAGATCTTTGCAGTTCATCTACACTGGTCGTACCAAGTCTGAATTCCATACTCCTGGAAACAGCATTCTTGGTGATAGCAACAATGCACCTCCAGTGGCTGAGAAGACGATCACCTGTGATGATCTTTTGATCTCCAGTGCATTCGTCTATGATCTTGATGAGACTCTTTCTCATTATGATCTCCGCTCAGAAATTAGTCGTAAAATCGGCTATGCTCTTTCGGAAAAGTATGACCGCTTGATCTTCCGTGCTATCACTCGTGGTGCACGTGCAGCATCTCCTATTACTGCTACTGGCTATGTTGAGCCAGGTGGTACTCAGGTTCGTGTTGGTACTACTGCTAATGCTTCTGATGCATATTCTTCAACTGCTTTGGTTACTGCATTCTATGATGCAGCCGCTGCAATGGACGAAAAAGGTGTGTCTCAAGATGGACGTGTTGGTGTTCTAAACCCACGTCAGTATTATGCACTGATCCAAGCTGTTGGTTCTAATGGTTTGATCAACCGCGATGTTCAAGGTTCCGCACTGCAAGGTGGAGAAGGAATCGTGGAGATTGCTGGTATCAAGATCTACAAGTCCATGAACATTCCTTTCTTCTCTCAGTATGGTACTAAGTACGGTACTGGTTCTGCTACTAACCCTGGCGTTACCGATCCTGGTAACACCGGTACGTTCGTATCAGAAGCTGTTGAAGATGCTGCTAACGATGTTACTGGTATCAACAACGAGTACGGTGAAGAAACCGAATTCGCTAATAGCTGTGGTCTTATCTTCCAGCGCGAAGCTGCTGGTTGTGTTGAAGCTATCGCTCCTCAGGTGCAAGTCACCAGTGGCGATGTTTCTGTGATCTATCAGGGTGATGTTATCCTTGGCCGTCTGGCTATGGGTGCTGACTTCTTGAATCCAGCTGCTGCTGTTGAACTGTTTGCCGGTACTGCTACCAAGCCTGCCGCATTCTAATTTTTCTTATATGGGAGTCCTTTCGGGGGCTCCTTTTTTTTAATTCTTTATTGAGAATAATACTCATTATCTAACTATGGCCTTCCCTACTACTGGCTCCAACACTGAGCTACAAGCTGTTAATCAGATCCTGGCGTCAGTTGGTCAGGCTCCTGTGACTACATTAACAACTGATGAAATTTTTGTTATTAATGAAGTTTCGACCTTTACTGGTTCTATTTCTGGTACTACTCTAACTACAACAACTGCGGATATTCCAGTTGGTGCTTATATTACTGGAAACACTGTTACTACTGGAACATCTATCGCTGTAGCAGGTGTAGAAGTTTCTCCAGCTACAGATCCTGTGACATATAATTATACTATTAATATCTCACAAACTGTTGCAAGTCAAACTTTAACACAATCCGTTGCTAAAAGTAGAGTTGAATCACAAACCAACCCGGACGTTGCGATTGCACTCAACACCCTTAGAGAAGTATCAAAAGAGGTACAATCAGAAGGATGGGTTTTTAATAAAGAATATGATTACCCCCTCACACCAGATTCAAACAATGAAGTAATTATTGCTAATAACATACTTCAAATTGATTTGAATGAAACTTATACACAAAATAGAAATAGAGATAGTGTAATTCGTGAAGGTAAACTTTATAATAAAACTGCTCATTCCTATACTTGGACTGATGAAAAATTATATGCAGATATTATTTGGTATTTTGATTGGGCAACTATTCCTAATCCAATTGCTGCTTACATCGTAGCAAGAGCAGCTACTATTGTATCTAGTCGTCTTATTGGAGATGTTAATCAATATCAATTACTACTACAAAAGGAATCCTTTACTAGAACTGTCGCTTTAGAATACGAATGTAATCAAGGTGATTATACTTTCTTTGGTTCTCCAAAAGGTGAAAACTTTTATCAAAGTTACCAACCGTACCATACCTTGCAACGCTAATGCCAGCAGTAACACAATTAACACCTAATTTTCTCGGTGGAGTCTCCCGACAAAATGATGACAAAAAATTTCCAGGTCAACTAACCGAATGTATTAATGGCTTGCCAGATGCAACATACGGTTTAACAAAAAGACCTGGTATGAAATTTATTAATTCATTGAAAAAAGCAGATGGTACTAAATTTACTAAAAGTGAATTAGCTGATGCTGTCTGGTTTTCTATCAATCGTGATGAAGAAAAATCATACATTGGTGCAATAAAAGGTTCAAATATTTATGTCTGGACTGCTGATACTGGAACTTTTTGTACTGTAACTAACAATTCTAGTTCTTATTTAAGTGGTTCTAATTATCACTTTAGAAGTATTCAAGATACAACAATTATAACTAATCAAGATACAACTTGTGTAATGCAAGATAAGCCTACTTTTGTAAAAAATTCTGAGGCTACTTTAAAACTAATATCAATTGTATCTGGTGATGTACATAAAGTTAAAATTCAATATCAAGCAACCACGCCTGCAGTCGCAACAGCTACAGTACAAGGTGGTGCTGACTATGAAAGTTTTTTAAGTGGTACCCATGTTAGTCATGATTTATTTGGTGCTATTAAAGATAAGCTAGAAACTGCACAGACTGGAACGGTTCAGTCTGAATTTACAGGTCACTGGTATTTAGAATCGTATAAAAATAGTATTGTTATTAGACGTACTGATGGTAATGGTGCTAATGCTGTTATTACAGATTACTCAACACCAGTAGGTACACCATTGCCTTTTTTTATTAGGGTTCTCAAAGCTGGTGTTAATAATGCATCTTTAGAACGCTATAGATTTTCAGCTGATGATGTTTCTAAATTAGCATTAGAATCTTTTCATGGTAGAATTGTTAAAATTCGAAATGATGATGGACCTGATGATAATTATTTTTTAAAATTTGTTGCAGATAATGGTGTTAATGGTCCTGGACATTGGGAAGAAACTATTAGTCCTACAGTAAGTGTAGGTTTTAATGCAAGTACATTTCCACATCAATTGTTAAGAACAGCAGACACTACTTTTGTATTTAGTTCTATTAGTTATGTAAATAGAGCAGCTGGTGATGATACTACAAATCCACCACCATCAATTTTTACTAAGGATGACACAGCTGCATCAGGTTGGAATGGTAAGAAAATTAAGTCTACGTTTTTCTATTCTAATAGATTTGGATTTTTATCTAATGATAACATAATCTTTAGTCAAGCAAATAGCCCTTATAATTTCTTTGCTAAATCAGCACTAATACAAGTTAATGGTGATCCTATTGATTTAAATGTATCAAGCACTAAACCTGTTGTTTTGAATGATGTATTACCATCTAGCCAAGGTTTACTTATTTTTAGTGAACAGCAACAATTTCAGTTGTATAGTTCTGATGCATATTCTTTAACACCAACTAATTGTGGTATTCGTAGTGTCTCTAATTATGAGATGAATCCTAATGTAAGTCCTGTTGATATTGGAAACAGCTCTGTATTTTTAAGCAGTGCTGTAAATTCTAGCAGGTTATTTAGTCTAGGATTAAGGGATATTGGAACACCACCTGACGTTACTGATATTAGTAAAACAGTTTTTCAATGGCTTCCTAGTAATATTGATAATTTATTTGCTAACCCACAAACTTCTAGTATTATTTTAAAAGAAAAGGATTCTAGTTACTTTTATATTTTTAGGTATTTTAATTCTGGTAGTGAAGATAATCAATTTCAAGCATGGGTAAAGTGGCAAGTAACTGGTCTAATTCAGACTTCTGCAATTTTTACTAATGATCTTACTGTTGTTACTCAACATAAAGATGAATATACACTTAGTTCTGTATCACTCGATGAATTGCCTACAGGAGACGTTGTAGCAACTTCTACAGGTATTACAGGTAATCCATGCCTAGACATGGCTACAAGGCCCGTACAGCCTGCAGGAGGTGTCAATGCGGTGGTGTATGATTCAACCAATAACATCACTAAAATCTATGTACCTTTTACACCATTTGATAATAAAAAAGGTATAATGTTATTTGCTACACCAGTAGCAGATGTAGGTACTTCTTCAGCAGTTGATGCTGATGCAGGTTACTATTTAGAAGCTACAGCACGTACTGAAGTTGGTACAGGTTACTATTACTTTGAAGTAAAGGGTGATCAAACTAGTTATGCTGATGGTATTGTTATAGGTTATTCTTATGATTTTGAAGCAACTTTACCTAAATTTTATTTTAGAGTATCTGCAACAGAAACAGATTTTACATCTTCATTAACTATATCAAGAGTGAAATTTTCTATTGGGACTTCTGGTCCTATTCTATTCAGTTCAAAAGCTGATGGTTCTGACGAATGGAAAAATATAGAATATGCAACTAATGCTAATTCTTATCAAGCAAACAGTCCTACAGTACAAAATCAACAACAATTTACTGTACCAATCCATCAACGTAATACTAATTTTGAATTAAAAGTGACAAGTAATTATCCGTATCCAGTTACATTAGTTTCTATGATGTGGGAGGGTGTCTATTCACCACGTTTCTATAGGAGGGCTTAAATATGTTTAATCCGAAAGGTAGTAATCTTCTAGATGAACAACTTGCCGTCTCTGGTTTAGAGATGCAGTGGATTGGAGCTGCGATTGGTGCTGTAACAGCAATTGCTGGTGGCATTATGGGTGCTCAACAAACATCAAAGAACAATGCCGCTAACAAAAAAGCTGTAAAAGAGCAGAAAAAACTTCAGGAAAAAATAGCTAAAGCAACTAATAAATATAATGCTGAAGCATTTGAAGCTAATGTTCAGAATTATTACGATAACAAAGAATATAACTGGGATACTACAATTAAAAATTGGAAGTATAACCAGCAAGTTCAAGACTACCAATATTTACAAGAAGTAAAAGCATATCAGGGTTCTGTTCAAAATACCAAAAATCAGTTAGCTTATAATAAATCTGCTGAAAGAGAGGCTTTTAGAACTGAACAAGAAACTTTTGCTCAAATTTTAGCATCAGATGCATTTAATCGTGAAGAGTTAATGTTGCAAAATCTTCAGCGAGAAGATGATGCAGCTATGATTCAAGCTGGTAGATCAAATGCAAAGAGTATTCAATCTGCAAGTGCTTTAGGTGGTCGTGATCGTAATATGTTAGATATTAATCTTCAAAACCAAGCGAAGGCATCAGTACAATCAATTCGTGATATTGCTGTACAAAGATTTCAAGATGATCAACGTACTAGAGCTGCAATGATGATTAAACCTGATAAGTCTCCTAATCTACCTGTTCCTACACTATCTCCTGATCAAATTTTTGTTCCTCCTCAAAAATCTGAACCAGGTTATGTACCACCAGCAGTTTCACAAAACCCGTGGTTGCCATTAGTACAAGGTATAGGTTCAGCAGCATCTTCCGCCGCTAACATATCGTCAAGTGACAGCTTTTAAATTATGGCAAGAACTGTAAAGTATCAAGGTGCATCTCGCAGTAAAGGTTATCAACCTGCTCGCGTTGATGAAAGTAATATAGCGCGTCTACGTGAATCCAGTCAAAGAACTGTTAACAACATGCAAGCAATTGCAGACGCTACTATTAAAGATAGAGAAAGAGTAGCACGTGAAGTAGAAGAAAATCAACGTGCCGAAGCACAAGCAAGGGAAAAGAATTTTGGTATTCAATCCCGAAATATGCAAAATGAAGCTGATCAATTATCTGCTGATAGACAGGCTGCTCAAAAACAATACGAAATTAACAGAAAAGAAACAAGCCAATTTTTTGAGGCGATATCTAGTATAAGTGAATCTGCTGGTAAAATTTATAACAATATTCAAGAGAAACAAGAGGAAAAAGAATATGATAACGAATCTAAAAAGGCGGCAACCGAGGCTCAGAAATTAATTCAGGACCGCCTAGATTTTGAAACGCAAAAACTTGGTGTTCAACAAACACAGACTTTAGAGGAAATAAAAGCTCAAGGTGGTGATAAACTTGTTCTTGCAAAGGCTGCTTCAAAGGTAAGTGGACATGCAGAAGCTGCTAGTATCGCTCAGATGGCTTCATATATTAATCAGGGTGGTTTACCAAAAGGATTCAATCTAGAGCTTGATGCTTTAGAAAAAAAAAAAGGATCTCCTCTAAGTTATGAGGAAAAGGTGGAGTTTTCTCATTACTATCGAACAGCAATTATTATACCAACATTTAAGAAGCTATATAGTTCTAAATCACCTACAGCAAAAAAGTATATAGCAAAAGTAGATGGATTTTTTCAGTCATTTCTAAAAACAGAGAAAGCTGCAAAGGTAAAATCTGAAGAAACATTAAATAAAGAACAATCTAAAGAAATTTTAGCAACACTTGGTCCTGAAGAACTTTCCAAGCATTTCAGTCTACAATATTTGAAATTTTTAACTTTAAATGGAGGTGATCACACTACAACTTTAGATGAGGTTCAAGAAATATTAACAACATCTAAAGGTGAAAACGGTGAGTATGTATATCCTATTGATTCTATTAGTAGCTTACCTATAGCTTCACATCCTTTATCAAAAAATGGTGTTAAAACATTTGGTGAAATATATTCTACTAGACTTAATAAGATCAGAGCAGATAGGGTAAAAATTGATAAGCAACAACGTAAAGACCAAATAGATCAAGATAAAATTAGCCAAGAACAAACAGAAGCAGAGTTTATGGAAATAGCACGAGCTGATCCTACACCTGCACGTATTGATGATCTACAAGAAAAACATTTTAAATTGTTTGGGGTACACTCTCAGCAATTAAAAATAATGGCAGATCATTATACAACTGATCAAAAAACCACAAACTCTGCTGTTCAAGAAATTCTTAAACTTAATCCTGATCAGTTAGATGAGACTCATTTAGCAATTATTAAAGGGCCAAATATTTCTCAAGACGCTGAAGATAAATTTATGGCACGATGGAATTCAGGAATTCGTAATCCTGAATATAAAACAGAGATTAAAAGAATTACAGATTCTGGTAGGGAAGTTCTTACTGGTTCTACTGCTTTAGGTACTAGTAAAAAAGGATCACCTTATGTTCAAGGTGCTGTATTAAAGTATGAACGAGATTTAAAACAACTTGCAACACAAATTTATGGAGATGGTAGTACAGTAAATGCAGCTGAAGCCTATAACCAAGCAAATTTACAATTGCAAGAACAGATTAAGTCTGGTGCAACTGATGAAACATCACCATGGTATAAAAAAACAGTAAAAAATAAAGTTACTTACCCTAATATTGAACCTAAAAATATATCTGCAATAGAAGCTACTTCTAGAAAAATTGAAGAGCTTAAAAATTACGTTAAAGAAAATGGTGTACAATCTGGTTTAAATATTCCTAACTTTGTTATGACAGCAGAAAGGTTAGAGTATGTTGCTGAGAATTATGATAAACCAGGATTTAGAGCTAATTCTGAAGAGATA
>Ga0213865_10003256_pt1 | contig 10018 bp, 10 predicted proteins | sample PICome_6_FD_160100 | JGI IMG/M metagenome (GOLD analysis project Ga0213865, IMG submission 160100) | Coastal seawater microbial communities near Pivers Island, North Carolina, United States - PICO282 | ecosystem: Environmental > Aquatic > Marine > Coastal | place: USA: North Carolina... | reverse complement strand
ATTTAATTCCCAGGAATCTTAACGATAAACCAAAAAATAATAGAAATGAGCCCTCTCATCTCCCTCATATTGCAAGCGAAATAGCTAGTCTGGTTAATATTGATATAAATGAACTGGCTAATGAAACGTTTCAGAACAGTATGAATTTTTTTAAATAAAAGCTTTTCTGTCTAAATTGTATTCTTTACAAATATCATCAACATCGGAACCAACTTTCTTAGAGTTATGCTTTATTGATAATTTATCAATAGAAAACCTTGGAGCCGGTGCCGGTTGATTAAATCCATCTATATCAACAAATGCATTTCTTGCAATATTATGATCATCTTCTTTAGCTTCATCCATATTTAATATTGGAGTCACACATCCATCAGTATCAGAAAAAATATTTACCCAATGATTTCTAGGCTTAGACTTAATTTTTTGTGCAATTAAATCTTTTAATTCTCCCCATATTTCTTTATTCATTTGTTCTTGAAACCTAGGATCATCTAATTCAAGCTTCTCTAATAAAATTGAATAAAATTGGGGTTCTATAGAACCAACTGCAAGATACTTATTATCAGAACATTCATAAGTATTATAAAAATGTGATGCTCCATCAAGAAAATTCGATTCTCTTTCATCTTTCCAGTAACCCATTTCTTTTAATGAATAAAAAAAACTCATTAAAGATAGACTTCCGTCAACCATTGCAGAATCAACCACTTGACCTTTTCCAGTTTTCATCGAATTTATAACAGCGGCAAGTATTCCCATAGCAAGCATCATGCCCCCACCACCATAATCGCCTACCAAGTTAAGTGGTATGACTGGATTTGAATCTTTTTTTCCTATTGCATTTAATGCTCCAGATAAGCTGATATAGTTAATATCGTGTCCAGCTTTTTTAGACATAGGTCCATCCTGACCCCACCCCGTCATTCTCCCATAAACCAATGCTTTATTGAGCTTCAAGCAAACTTCAGGACCTAGTCCTAATTTTTCCATAACTCCCGGCCTAAAGCCTTCAAACAATACATCAACTGAAGATATTAATTTGTGTATTTCTCTTACTGAATTAGGATTTTTTAAGTCTGCAACAATAGATCTTTTTGATCTATTGTGAATATCAAATTTGTTATGAGAATCTTTGTCACCGATTCTGTTGAGTCTGATTACATCAGCACCCATATCTGCAAGAAGCATTCCGCAGTATGGACCAGGACCAATACCTGAAAATTCTAAAACTGTAATACCCTTTAATGGACCCATTAGAATATATTATTGGAAAACTTTAAATTTAACTAATAAATTTGGAAGAAGAGATAATGATGAAATAAAAGCTATTAACATAGCTAATGCAGTAAATATTCCAAAAAGTTGGGTTGGAAAAAAATTAGATAACGACAATATTGAAAAGCCAGTTGCAATTGTAGCTGCGGTATAAAAAATAGCTCTTCCTGTAGTTGTATGAGCATTTTGTAAAGCCATCTCAATTGAATTGGTACTTTTCATTTCTTTTTTATATCTGTAAATATAGTGAATAGTATTATCTACAGCCATTCCAACACTTATTGCTGCAACAGTTATAGTCATGATATCTAGAGGAATTTTTAATAATCCTAAGACACCTACAACAGAAGAAGCAACAAAAATATTAGGTATCAATCCGATAATCATTATTTTAAATGACTTAAAGATTAATAAGAGCATAAAAGCAATGACACTAAAAACCAGAACCAAAGAACCTATTTGCGATTGAAATAACGATTGCAACATATTGTTATATAGAACTGCTAATCCAGTAATCTCAAACCTATCTTCTGATAAATTGAATTTAGTTATCAAATCATTATTAATTTTTTCTAATAACTCGTTTCTATTAAGATTCTTAGCTGATTCATTAACTCTTGTAGAGATTCTTACAACTGAGTCATCTTTATTTATATATGAGTAAAGCAATGTCTCTCTGATATCTTCGGGTAATACAGACCTCAAAAGAGCTAGTTCTAGATCATTTAAGTCCTCCCCATCATTAATTAGTCTTGCAAGTTTAATACCGCTAGCTACGCTAAGAACTTTACCAATTTCAGGAAGAGAATCTAAATAATCATGAATTTCTTCAAGCTCAGCCAATGAATAAACATTCCACCAATAACCAGACGCACTACTACTTTCATCATCAAAAAGACTGTCATCAAAAAATTCATCTTCAATTAAATCATCTGAAGCTATAAATGATGGCTCTTTAATAATGATGTCTAATGTTGCTGTGCCACCTAAGTTTTTATCAATCTCCAACATACCTTGATATATTTCAGTTTCTTCATCAAAGTAATCAATAAATCTATTTTCAACCATCAGCTTTGTTGTTCCAAATATAAGTACACAAAAAACAATACTGAAAGATAGATAGATATAAGTAGAATAGTTCTTAGATAGAGCTAGAATTTTATTAGTAACTTTATGAAGCGATAAGTAATCTTTGCTTTTATTTTTTTTAATTAAGCTTAATGAACTTGCTAAGAATGAAAAAGTAAAAATAAAGGCTATTGATATACCAAATGCCATCATTTTTCCAAATTCAATAACTGGCTTTAGGTCTCCTAAAAGTAATGATAAAAATGCTACAGCGGTTGTAAGAGCTGCAAAAAAGCAAGGCAAAAACATTTGATCTATAGCATCTATTAATGATTTATTCTTATCTTCCGAGCCTTTTTGTAACTCATTAATTTTTACTAAGACATGAACTGTCAAAGAAATTGTCAAAATTAATAATAAGGCAATAAAATTTGAAGAAACAACGCTTATTTTCCAATCCATATAACCAAGAAAGCCGGCAGTGACGAAGGTTGTTAAAAAAGCATTAGATATTGGAAGTATTACAAACCAAATATTTCCAAAGAAAAGAAACAGCATGATTGCAAAAACTGAAGCAACTGCAATACCAAAAACTACAAGATCAGACCTAATATATTCCATCATATCTGAAGTAATCATTGCTGGGCCGCCTAGATATAAAGTTGCATTATTTCTATGCAAATCAAGAATACCTCTTATCTCTGAAACCAAAGAAGAATTAAAATTAGATTCGTTATCGTTAAGTTCACTAATTCTCTTGTTAATATTGTCTAGATCATCTTGGAGTAACGTTTTTGTCTCATTTGTTATGGGTTCTTTAGATTTAAGTGTATCTAAAATTTGGTAACGATCTGTAATCAGTAAATCATACTCATCGTTACCTCTTAAAACAATTTGCATTGCAGTAGTAGAACCATCTTTACTGATAATCAAATCCCGATAAATAGGATTATTAATGATTTCTTGTTTTGCTTTGCTTAAATCAATACCCTTAGTTGTTAAGTCTTTTAAATTGTCAGCAACTTCGGTAAGTCCTACTTTTGGTTGAAAAAAGATAGGTGCATCTAATAATGATAAAACCGAATCAACACCATCTAATTGTGATAATGATTCCTCAATTTGAGAAAGCTGATTTAATGATTGATGTGAAAAAAGTTCGAATTCAGGTTTAAAAGTAACTATTAAAAAACTGGAGTCTCCAAACTCTTTCTCGTTTTCTCTATATGTTTTTAATGATTCATCACCCTCTAAAACCAATGCATCCGAAGATGCATCTAACTTAAAATTTGTAATACCCTGAGATGCAATCAAAATTACCAATAAAACAGCAGATAATATTATTAAGGGGTTTTTAATAACGAAAATTGAATATTTTGATATTAAATTTTTCATGTCATTTTTTATGAGCGCACTCAGGTGAGTCTAAAATAGTTGGATTCAATTTAAATTCGTCTTCATTAAAAGACTGTATAGAAATAGCATGAATATCATTCATGATATTACCTAAGTGCTTATAAACAAGCTTGTGTCTTTGTATCAGAGATAAATTATTAAAATCATCACTAACAATGACAAGTTTAAAATGACTTTCTGCATCTTTTGGAACATTGTGCATAAAGCTTTCATTAAGTATCTTTAATGAACATATATTCATGCATTCATTAAGGGTATTAATTATTTTACTTTCAATAAATCCCTTATTCATAATAATTGCATTATAAATGAATAAATCTTAGAAACTTATTTTAATAGCAAATTACGGATAATCGCGACCTAACAATTTGTTATAAAAAAGTGCAAACAAGATTATAACAACAGCTCCCAAGGCAACCGGCATTAAAACAAAGGACAATCCTTTGCCTCCAAGTATTGCAATAATTGGATTAGCACCAGCAGGAGGATGAATTGAATCAAAAGTTGCCATAACAAAAACTGATAGACCCACAGCAATTCCAAGTGAGACAAATGAAGATCCCATTAATGCAAATATAAGCACCCCGCTTAAAGCTGATAATGTATGACCTAAAAAAATATTCTTTGGTTCTGCCAGCGGGCTACTGTGAACTGCCATGACTAAAACCATGCTTGCTCCAAAAGGAGGTATTAACCATATATCACCATATTCTGAGAAATGAAGAAATGAAAGTAAGCTAATACATAAGAATGCACCAAATGCAGATAAAAAATTATCAAATATAGTTTTTTTATTAAATATATTTTTCATATTTTAAGATTAACTTATTTTAAAAAAATTAGATATTAACTATTTAATCACCCGTCGTGCGGTTGTTGGTTGATTGTTTCAATTAGTAATGCAATTTCCTCCCACTTTGCCCATTCAACTGAATTCAGGATTGCTGCATATTCAGCAGCACGTAACATCGCAATAGTTTGAGCTTCATCTCCATATTGTGTAATTAATGAAATGGCTATTTGTCTAAGGTTTTCTTTCATCTTAAAAAGATATTATCAAGAGATATCAGATAAAAATAGATTTATACTTATTACTACATGAATATATTATGGATCAAAGATGGTAAAAAGGGTCACGAAAAGCAAGTTCAAGCCTTGCTTGAAGAACTATCTAGAACCATAGATATAAAAATATATGAAGAAAACTATCATATAAGCTCGCTAAAAAGATTTTTTGATATATTCCATCATTCAACATCATATGTTTTCAAAAAATACGATTCATGCAAAATTTTAAAAAGCTATAATCAAAATGATGTTCATCTTGTGGTGGGAGCAGGAAGCAATATCCATATTCGCATACTCTTATTAAAAAAAGCTCTTAAAGATATCTACAACAAAGATATTATTGCCATAAGTGTATTAACGCCAAGCTTTTTTAAAAATGAGTTTGATTTTATCTGTGCCCCAAAACATGATGAGATAAAACTAAGTAATTACAAGAACATTGTCTTTTTTGAGGGCTCTATAGCAAAAGTTTCTACCCAAGAACCAGATGACGACATTGGTCTAATTGGCCTAGGGGGTACTAATAAACATTTTGTTTTCAATGAAGATGATTTAATTAAACAAATTGAATATATATTAAGCTTATATCCAAATAAGGATTGGTATTTATTTTCATCTAGAAGAACTACAGAATTAATGATTAGTAAAATTAATATATTATCTAATTCATATTCAAACCTAATAACCACTCATCAAAGTTTTGATGAAATTATTAGACGTGCATCAATTAAATTTATAACTCAAGATAGCATGAATATGGTTTATGAAAGCCTTTCTTCCAAAGGTCAAACTCTTGTATTTAATATGAAGTACAAAAATGAAAATAAGATTACTAAACAGATAAAGAAACTACTAGAAAATAAACAGATTGGTTACATCGAAAACATATCGATGTCAGATGGCCTAAAAAAAATTAAGATACAACCACAAAATCCTCATCATGAGGTGTTTGCAGAGGTTGAGAAGTTATCTTTTCAGCTGGCAGATGAACTTAAAAAACTAAAATGAAAATTGCACATCTTGTATTAAGTAATGTTTATGCTGGCATTGAACAGCATGTAAATGAATTAATTTTAGAGCAACATAAGGAATGTGAAGTCATATTAATTTGCAATACTGAAATAGAAGATCAGTTTGATAGTCCTAATATAATATCTATTAAAAACTTTAGCAGAAAATCACCACTTGGTTTGCTGAAATTATTTTTATTAATAAAAAAAATGGGTCTTGATCTTATTCATACTCATGGATCTAAGACTTCAAGCATAATTAATTTAATTAGAAAGTTTATAAAAATAAAACATGTTGCTACCGCACATGGTATAAAAAAGAAAACTACGCCTTTTTTAAGAGCTGATAGGTTAATTGCTGTAAGTTCAAAAATACAAAACTCAATACAAAGAGATTCTATAAAGATTAATAATTGGTGGTCGCCTATTCTTCCAAGCAATATAGATAGAAAAAGTAACTACGTCATTGCGATTGGAAGATTAGAAAAAGTTAAAGGTTTCGATTTATTAATAGAATCTTGGAAAAACATATCATCCAATTTAATTATCATAGGTAGCGGTAAAGAACATTCATACTTAACTCAGTTAATAATAAATCTCGGGCTTGATGATAGAATTCAAATAATTAATGAGGTTTCTCAAAATAAACTCATTGAATATTATCAACAAGCATCAATGTTAGTAATCTCATCAAGAAATGAAGGAGGTCCAAGAGTTGCTTTAGAAGCCTTATATTTAAAAATACCAGTTATATCGACAGATGTAGGCCATATGAGTGAAATTTTACCCAATGAACTACTAGCAGAACCAAATAATCTTGTCTCATTAACAGATCTAGTAGAAAGATTTGTTAATAACTCAAATTATAATCAAGAATCAATATATCAATATGTTGCTGAAGAGTTTTCATTAACTGTTAAAACTCGTCAGACTATGGATGTTTATAAAGAATTACTCGTATCTTAATGAGATAGCTGGATCAAGCTTTGCAGCTTTTCTTGCTGGCCAAATTCCAAAAAATAAACCAACCATGGCAGAAAAGGTAATCGAACCAATAATTGCACTAAACGGCATAGCAAAAGGCCAATCCTGAAGAGAAGCAAGTAAATATAAAATACTTGTCCCTAGAACAACTCCTATACAACCCCCAATAACACAAAGTAAAATCGCTTCAACTATAAATTGAGACATAATAGCCTTATGGGTTGCTCCTAATGCTTTTCTAAGACCTATTTCTCTTGTTCTTTCAGTTACAGATACAAGCATAATATTCATCACACCAATACCACCAACAACTAAACTAATTCCAGCAATACCTGCAATCAAAGCAGTAAAAATTCCTGTTGCTTGTCTTCTAAGGTCTGAAAACTGACTGTAATCATTAATATTAAAATCATTATCTGCACCGGGACCAATATCATGCTGTGCTCTTAAAATTCTTTCTATAGACATCATGATTTCATCTACGTTAGCGTTCTTTTTAACACCAACATTGATTGAATCTACATTTTTAGTACCAAATAATCTCTGAGCTCCAGTCATAAGAGGAACATATAACTCCTCATCTGGACTTTGCCAGCCAGTGTTGCCTTCTTCTTCAAGAACTCCTATTACTTTATATCCCGTGCCTGCAATAAGAACTTCTTTATTTAAAATATTTTGTGGGCTAGTTTTTAGCTCTTTAGGAACAGCTGAACCAAGAACTACAACTCTTTTTCTACCAAAATTTTCTTCGTCACTAAATATTCGTCCATACTCAATATCATAGCCTCTTACTTTGAAGTGAATAGGCAAATTACCACGTATTCTTTGATTAATATTTGCTGTATTAAATTTTACCTGTCTGTTTCTTGAAATATACGGTGACACCATCCAATTATGTTCTGTGTTTTTAGCAAGAGCTTCAGCGTCTTTTATATCTATAGGTATGAACCCCTTTGTGACAGCTCCTCTTTTGTTTTGTCCAGGACTAACAACAAGCGTTCTCGGGCCAAAATCATCAATCTGTGCATCTAAAGCTTTATTAGCACTCGATCCAAGACCAATAACAGCAATTACAGCTGCAGTACCTATAATAATTGCAAGGGTAGTTAAAAATGATCTAACTATGTTAGATCTGATAGACGTTAATGCAGATTTTAATGATTCTTTAATTAACATTATCCAAAACTAAACGAAGCCTGAACCCGTTCTTTAAATCTTTTTTGATAATCAAATAAACTTTTGCTTGGAAGAATGAAGACTATATCTTCTTTATTTAATCCGCTGATAATCTCAACATTAGACAAATCAGAAACACCTATTTTTACCCAGGTTAATTGAGGTCCATTTTTTGATTCTTTTATAACAATAAATCGATTAAAGTTTTCACCTTCAAGAGTTTCTTGAAGAAAATCATCAACACTTTCTTTAGACATATTTAAAATGCTTGCTGCAGAATAAACATCTTTCCTTGTTCTTAAAGACATTGTTGGAGTACTAAGAGATACTTCTTTATTAAGCACTTCAATAACAACATCTGTATTCATTCCAAGCAAAAGTAAATTTTCATCATTTTCGATATCAATTAAAACAGGAAAAGTTGTAACATTTTGTTCAATTTTTGCCTTGGGTTCTATTTTAGATACAACACCAAAGAATTCTTTATCCCTATAAGCTGCTACTTTAATAGAAACTATCTGGCCTATTGAAACCTTCCCAACATCGATTTCATCCACTAGTGCCCTTACTCTAACCTTAGCAAGATCTGCCATCGTCATTAAAACAGTTCCTCCGCCTACTGCTGATGTTGGCGATGAGATAACCTGACCTACTTCAACGGGTCTAGAAATAATGGTTCCTTGAACAGGTGATCTAACAATAGTGTCATCTAGAGCTATTTTTGCATTTTCATAGGACACTTCAGTTCTAACTAGTGTTGATTTTGCTTGAGCAAAGCTCTCTTGTATGTCCTCAAAGTCCTTGTCAGATATACTAGCATTCTTGTGAAGTTCTTTTCCTCTTTCAAATTGTGACTTAGCATTTGTTAACCTTACTTTAGCTGCTTCTAAGTCTGACTTAGCTTGATCTAATATATTTTTTGGAGTTCTTTGATCGATTTGGCCTAGAATAGAGCCTTTTTCAACCAAGTCACCAACCTCAGCACCTAAAAATAATATTTCACCTGATGCTTTAGATTTAATTTCAACGGACGAAATAGCCTCAATAATTCCAGATGCTTCAATGGATAATTCAAGTTTTTTTGTTGAAACATTTTCCTTTTTATAAAAAGTAGTTTCTTTAGGTTCTTCAACTTTTGATCCACATGAGGTAACTGCAAGCACAAGAAAGGTAAGATAAAATAATTTTTTTTGATTCATAGTTTTTAATTTGTAATATCAGATTCAATAAGCCCATCTTTAATGTTGATAATGCGTTTTGATTGCATAGCTATATCTTCTTCATGCGTTATTAATATTATAGTCTGTCCTAGCTTGTTTAGCTCTTTAAATAAATTCATTACATCATTTCCTGTTTGTGTATCTAAATTACCAGTTGGTTCATCTGCAAAAATAATACTTGGGTTATTTACCAAAGCTCTAGCAATTGCAACTCTTTGTTGCTGACCTCCTGATAACTCAGACGGTGAATGATTCATTCGATTTGTTAAACCAACTTTTTTCAAAACTTCTTCTGCCATAATTTGTGCCTCAGTTTCTTTTTTTCCGGCATACTTCAATGGCAACAAAACATTGCTTAATGCAGAATTTCTTGCCAACAAATGAAAGGATTGAAATACAAAACCAATTTCTTTATTTCTAATCATAGCTAAATCATCATCATCTAATTCATTAACTAATTTATTGTTTAGATGATAAGTTCCACTCGTTGGTGTATCTAGACAACCAATGATGTTCATAAGCGTTGTTTTGCCAGAGCCTGATGGGCCCATAATTGATAGAAACTCACCTTTTTGTACAGATAGATCAACACCTTTTAAAGCTTGAACTTTTTCTGATCCAACTTGGAATGATTTACAGAGATTTTTTGTTTCAATTATCATGCTAGTTTTTAGACAAATATTTATTTAATAGGTTCAAAAAGCTGGTGTACCTGTTTGAGCATTACCAATTATTAAAGCATGAATATCATCTGTTCCTTCATATGTTTTCACTGCTTCTAAGTTCAAGCAATGACGAATAACA
>Ga0213865_10003255_pt1 | contig 10021 bp, 16 predicted proteins | sample PICome_6_FD_160100 | JGI IMG/M metagenome (GOLD analysis project Ga0213865, IMG submission 160100) | Coastal seawater microbial communities near Pivers Island, North Carolina, United States - PICO282 | ecosystem: Environmental > Aquatic > Marine > Coastal | place: USA: North Carolina... | reverse complement strand
AAACATATAGATCTATTCGTCTAGTACTCTTTCAAAATCTTTAAGAATTTCAAAAGATGTATTACTACTGTAGATGTAGTCTATATTTTTTACAATATCTAAAGTGTCAATCATTTGTTTTTCCAGTCTACTATACTTATTTAGCCTGTATAATATTAAACTAAGTATTTTTTCTCTTTTCTAATTTAATAAATATCTTTGTAAACAGAAGTTTACGTATTATCTCATAAGGAGGACTTAATGGGAGCAAAGAAAAAAACTCGCAATGCGAGAAATAACTTCCACAATGTCGTTGAAATAAACGGCTACTTAAAGAAACAATCCACAGTCAAAATCCTACCTAGAAACAAAAATCAAGAACAATACATGCTTAAACTACTGGACAACGAGAAAGATATAATCTTCGGTGTAGGTCCAGCAGGAACCGGCAAGACCCTAATTGCGGTCCAGGTGGCTGTAAAGTTGTTCAAGGAAGGATTCGTTGATAAGATTATTGTTACTAGACCTGCTGTTTCTGTAGATGAAGATCTAGGGTTTTTGCCTGGAACTTTAGAAGAGAAAATGGCACCTTGGACTCGCCCAATTTTTGATGTTCTTAGAGAATATTTTAGTGCTAAGGAAATTGAAGGCATGTTAGAAGAAGGGGTAATAGAAATAGCACCTCTTGCTTATATGCGTGGTCGCACGTTCAAAAATGCATTTATACTAGCAGACGAAATGCAAAATGCTACACCTAATCAAATGAAAATGTTGTTAACAAGATTAGGAGAAGGATCAATGATGGCTGTAACAGGCGATCTAGCACAAGCTGATAGAATAAATGACAACGGTTTAATTGATTTTATTAACAATCTAAATCAAGATTGCAAACATTTGGATATAGTCCGGTTCGATCAAGGAGATATAGAAAGGCATCAAGCGGTTAAAGAAGTATTAGAATTATACGGAGACGCATAATGAAAGGGGCTAATTGCCCCTTTCTACTTTTTCAACAGTGATGTTTGATTTTTGCAAAAAGTCAATGCCACTAGTACTTCTGTATTCTGATGCATAATAAACTTTACTAATGCCACTTTGATAGATTAGTTTAGCACAATCTATGCAAGGCGAGTGTGTAATAAAGATACTTGCACCTTCACCGCTTTCAGGCGAACGTGCTAGTTTAGCGATTGCGTTAGACTCGGCATGCAATACCTCTGGCTTAGATTTGTTGTTTTCATCCTCACAACAATTATCCCAACCAGTTGGCATACCATTATAACCAATAGAAATAATACGATCATCCTTTACAACAATCGCACCTACATTCAACCGCTTTGCTGAACTAAGTTGTGCAAAACGTTCTGCAACGTCCATATATGCATTAATAAACTTATCCTTCATTTTCTAAAGACGTAAACGCCCTCCCATTTTTCACGACCTGCAGTTTTGTTATTTCCTACTCCTGGTCGTGTGTTTAACATCATTTTAATAGTTTCTACGTGTTTGAAACCTATTCTTTCAGCTGTTTTGATCCAGTCTTCAACGACTTTAATTGGTTCTTTTTGTCCGTAGGTTTTGTAGTCCGCGATGTTAGTAGCGAAAAGTCCTTCTCGATTGAGTCCAGTATATATTCGTTCAATGGTCGGAACAACATAACCACTAAACCAATCATCCAGCGTTTTATAACGGACCATGCATTGTGTATCTTCATCTGAATATTTCTCCAAGTTAAAGTAAGGTGGCGAGCTAAATGCTAAATCAATATCAGTAGGTTGGTATTCTTCACTTACGCTTTGTACTATATTTCCTTGAACGCCTACTGCTTCGTTTAACAAGGTATTATAATAATTTAAATATTCTACTGTTTCTGTATTAGGATCAACACCAATATAATTGTATTTCATATTACTGCAACTAATACCTAATAGTCTCCCTCCGTATCCTGCACTGTAGTCATACACATTGCCCCATAGCACTGGACACAAATATTCGGAAATTGCCCTTGCATTTTGCGGTTTGAAATTTTGAATATTTTCTCCTGTGACAAGTTCTAATGCTCGTCTCAAAGCAGTAGGGTAAACTAAGTTGTTACCTTCTCTCATTTCAAAACAAATGCGTATTGCCCGCTTTAATTTTCTATCATCAAAAAAACGGTCCTTTAAACTATTACTTCCCCTACCTTTAGGTTCAGCAGTCATCATATTTGGAAACAAAAACCTACTTAAAGGTTGGCCTCTATTATTACCTAAACTTATCCTACTATTACTTACTTTATTGTAACCAAAAGATTTAAATTCGCGAATAGCATCAATAATACCTTTTTCAGTAAAGTAAACAATTGGCACAAGGTTTATAGACCGGTATATATCAAATACCTTATTAACAGTATCTTCAGGATCTTTTTCAAAGGTTTCCTTTGTAAATTTATCTAATTGTCCATAGACAGTTTCATACCCAGTAAACTCGTCTGCCGTAATGTTAGATGGGTGCAAATTCCAAAATTTATATATCTTGTCTAGTGTATTCATCTATCCACCTAAGATACCATAGTATACTATCTTTTTCTTTTTCAAAGCTCATTACTGCTTTAGACTCTGTATCAAAATACCAACCAAATTCGCCTTTACAATTTTTTTCTGCCCATTTTAGTGTATGAGCTAGAACCCCAGGTCGATGCAAAGGAATTTGATATCTATATTCTTGTAAGTATCCTTTAGTATAGTTCATCTGCTAATGGAAAAATCTCTGCAATCACTTTAGCGCAAGCATGGGCTATTTCCATATGTTCTTTTTGTGTTCCGTTAGCACCACGTAACTCGATATAATGCATCCATGATCTTAGTGTACCATTCATATATAGTCGTGTTTTGGTAAGTCCTTCTGGTAATACAGCTCTGGCTTGTTCTTTAGCAATGCCATTTTCTATAGCCCATTTGTATGCTGTGCCTGCTGCATACATAACATTTTGTTGCATTTCTTCCCATCTATCTTGTAGTGTTTCGTCTTCAGTTTCTATCGAATTTTGTCTATTCTTTTCGTCTTGCAGTCTTGCTTCCCGTATAACGAACATGTCGCCCATTTCAGAAGGATTAGCGTACCGTTGGCTAAACTCTTGGAAACTGAAAGATCTATGTCTTACAATTTGATGTGCAATGTCGCGGGTAGTTTCAATTTCTAAACAAGCCGAGACCATTTCAAAAGGACTCCAATGCTTGTGCTTCGCAAGATAGTTGAGCAACTTGGCGCTTGTCTCGGTATTCATTTGGTTAGCAGGATTACTTACCCTAGCACAAAATGCGATAAGATCCTGCACATTGCCTAAGCCTTCTGCTTCATAATTCTCATCTGGTTTTGAATAACTTACTAATTTAACTTTCAATTCAATCTCCTTGTCCTGGTTTTTCTGAAAAATGATCTTTATATTTGTTCTGTACCCCATCCCACTTTTCTGCGTCAGCTGGTGCATCTCGTTTAATAGTTATATTTGGCCAAAACAGACTATACTTTGTATTCACTTCAAACCAATGATCGGCTTGTTCTTTATCCTGGCTTTCTAATAAGTTTGCACCTATAATTGCATCTGCAGGACATTCAGGTTCGCACACACCACAATCGATACATTCTTCTGGATTAATAACAAGCATATTTTCTCCTTCGTAGAAACAGTCCACAGGACAAACCTCTACACAGTCCATATGCTTGCATTTAATACAATTATCAGTAACTAGATAAGTCATCAAATCCTCGCAAGGCGAATCAATGTCGCCGCTAAATTAATTTCAGGATCTACAACTAATGTGTGATCTACCATACCTTGTTTAATAGTTAGTACTGCTGTGTCTTGCTGTTCTTCACTTCCGAATAGTTCAATATTATCATATAGCCAACGATATACTTCTTCCATTTCTTCTGGCCGTATTGCACCGCACAATAGTTTACGTGCTTCTTGAATCTTACCTGCTTTAAACAGTTCGACCATATCCAACTTCCAATCACTTTCGCCTGTATCACCTTCATGAGGAGCAAGGAGACTACCATCAGTTGAATTCATCTGCACCATATTAATACACTTGCGCAAATCTGGATAGGTTGCCTTAACATAAGTGTCTAGGATATCTAAGTCTGGAGTAATGCCTTCTGTAATAAGAATCTCTGCAACTCTAGCAGTAAACTCTGTTTGATCAATTTTTGCAATATGGAAGCCCTGACAACGACTATGGATAGCTGGAATAATTCTATTTGGGTAGTTGCAGGTTAAGATAAATCTTGCTGTAGTATGATATTCTTCCATTACGCCACGCAGTGCCGCCTGTGCGTTTGGACTCAAGTAATCTGCCTCATCTAGCAGCACAACCTTAAAGTCGCCAAATGGAATCATCTGTACAAAATTTACAATTTTATCTCGAACATCGTCTACTGAGTTTGTTCGAGATGCGTTAATTTCTAAGATGTCTAAATCATTAACTTCTAGCTCATTAAACAAAAGTTTTGCAAGTGTTGTCTTGCCAATGCCTGCATTGCCACTAAACAACAAGTGTGGAATAGTCTTGTCTTTAATCCAAGTCTTTACCTGCGACCGTTGTGCTTCGTCGCGAAATACATAGCCATCTACTGTTTTCGGACGATACTTTTCAACCCATAGATCTTTCATACGATACTCCTAAATGTTATCGTTATTATAGCAACAAAATGTTATGAAGTCAATGATTATTTGTACGCCAATATTCAAAAAGTTTCCAAAGTTCCCAACTAACAAATAGTATAATTGCTCCGACATAGGTTCCATATAATAATGCAATAATGCCTAAGTGGAAAAGATTTGTGAAAAGGAAAATTGCTATCCAGTCACTAGTTCGAAAATTTGTTTCCAATTATCTACCCTTGTTACGTCTTTATTTGTATAATCTTGATTGTAGTCATGTGACATTAGGATAGGACGTAATCCTGCACGTAGTCCGGCTTCACAATTAGCTGGCTTGTCTTCAACCCACCAATGTGTATCTTTATATTTACTAAGTGCTTCGTCTTTATCAGCACCAGTGGCTAAACAAATTACTCTACGTATGACACCACGCCCAAAAAATCTCTCAAGGTTCATTCGGCGCAATTCACCTGCCCAGTGATCCGTGCTTAAACTTGTAATACATTCTATGTGCCATCCTGCAGACTGGAGATCTGCTAATACATCAACACTGTCTCTTAAGGGCTTTAGAAACCCCATCCATGCACTTTCGTTAAATTGTTCTACTAGTCTGTCTGCTGTGTATTGTTCAATACCATAACGTATAGATTGTTTGTAAGCAGTAGGAGCAATTACTTCATATCCACGCTCAGACATCCATGCATCAAATCCGCTCTTCCAATCTAGCAGTACACCATCTACATCTGCAAGGATCTTGCGGTCTTTTTCGTAGTCCATTTATAAATCTCCGTCTTTACGGTTTTCACTGTAATAGACGTCAAATTCTCCTCCTGGATAACGGCTTTTAAGTTTGTTTACGTTTTCTTCTACGACTTCATTAGGATCGAGACCCAATGCGCGACAACTATTAATCCAATACCACATAATATCGCCAAGTTCTCGTTTGCAATGAAAGACAGTTTCATCATCCATTGGTTTACCTTGGAAGATACATTTTTTAACAATTTCACTAAACTCTCCTCCTTCTGATGCAATACCAATTGCACCTGTTAGTAACAATGCAGGATTAACTTTTTCGCTAATCTCAACCATTCTATGATGCATGTGTGCAACATTATTGCTTTGTTCACTTGTTACTTGTTCTACAAAGTCTTTATATTTGTTTAAATCTACGTTACTCAATTTTACCTCTTTTATCTTGCGCCAAAGTCTTCTGCTTTTACTTTGTCTGGTGCTGTACTAAACTCAGAACCAATCTGTAATGAATCTGGTTTTTCATTACTAACAGCAAGTATAGCATCAACATCTACTCTATGTAAAGTAATTTCTTCGCCGTCTACGTCACAATCAATTTTACGTGTCCAGCGACCGTGTTCAATTAAAACATATTCGCCAACTTTGTAATCATCGATATTATTAGGACCTTTTGCCCATACTCTAGCCCAACGTGGATAAACGCCTCTTGCTGTGCCGTTATCATCTCTAATGATAAGTCCGCTTTTAGTTTTTTGCTCTCCAAAATATAAATCAGTTACTAGTACGTGATCTTTAATTGGAGTTAGTTTACCCGTTACTCTCATTACTTTTCTCCAGTAGCATCAGCAATACCTCTGCGTCTTGCTCTTGCTTTTTGCACTGCTTCGACACCTTTGTCGAGAACTTTTTCTTCTGCTTGTTCAGCAGATATTTCTTGCTTTACTTCTGACATCGGTTCTTCGACAACAGAACTAACAGGTGTATCTTCGATCTTCATTGTTTGTGAGGGCGGATTCTGAGGTGTTGTTTTAACAGGTTGCTGTACTTGTACATCACCATCAGGGGTTGCTTTAGGATTACCTTCGTAGTAGGTACTCATAACTTGTTCTCTAGTACGAACAATTTTTCCACCTTTACCAATTTCGTCTCCCCTAGCATTAACCTTCATGTTACCAACTGCTGGAGTTAACTCGTTTTGACTGCGTAGTTTATCCATGTCAATTGCACGACCTTGCATTGTTCTATATGTTCTTCCCATAATATTCTCCTTTGTAAGGGTAGTTATCTTAAAAATTCTGTGGGATCTAAATTATATTCGATAGAATCTACTTTGTGTACTCCTAGCAAATATAATACGTAACTGGCTACACTAGACCCACGTCCAACACCCCATACAATGTTATTCTTACGTAGTGTATCCACCATGTATTTAAGGAATTGTAAAACATCTATCATAGCATGTGATTTAAATAATGATAATTCATAATCAACACGTTGCTTTTGTTCAGGAGTTTCACACAGACCTAATACATAATCTTCAATATCAAATTGTTTATATTCTGCTGGCATAAACCAATTAAGTCTATTATTTTGATCAAATAGATCTTGATCTACAGTTGTATCTATATTTGATTGTAGATTGTCTAAACTATCTTTGTTTGTGTTTACTATGCTGTTGTACTTATCAGCAAGTTCTTGTGGAATAAGACAGTCTTTAATATTACTAAATTTATTTTGGTAAATTAACTCTATAATATTTTGTTCGTTAACTACTGTTTGTCCAATATTATTCTTTTCGGCCACCGTCGATGACTGTTGGATTAAAGTTTTGTTTTTTAACAGAGTTTGTTTCATACCCTAAATCTTTCCATGTAACTGCACCTGTCCAAATTGTTTTAGAATTAATGCGTTGATCAAAAGTTGCTGTATCATCTCTATGCCACCATGTTTTAATTTTTTCATCATCCCAAAAACTTGTATCATGTTCAATTGTTTTTACAGACTCATTGTCTATAGTATATTTTATATTATCACCTAGTTTGCTGTCAACCGTTAAATATCCCAAATGGAAGAAATTTCCACAAATAGAGTTAAGTTTTTCAAATAATATAGTTCCTAACAGTTGATCATATGGATTTCCAGGCAATAGAATTTTGTTTACTGGCATCTTAAACCAATATGGCATAGTTTTGTCTCGTGGTGAGTATATAATTGCATTCTCACAAAGTGTATTAAAAAGATATTTGAATCTTTCAAATCCTATATTTTGATCTTGAATGTTTTTTGATTTTGGTAAAAATCCTAATGTTATGTTGTAACGATTAGGATAAACACAGTCGTCAATAACTACTGTTGAATCAAATGTTGTTCCCCATGTAAAAAGGTTTATTGTATTAGTTGACATTAATTAGACTATCCAGATCCTCTCCGTCGTTTGACTGTTGTTGCTGTTTCAACAAATCCTCTCGACTTCGTTTTTGTTGTTCGTTCATATACATAGTTAGCGTTTGCTGAACTTGTAATAACAAACTCTGATCTGAAAATCTACTTGCTGTGATATATTTTTTTTGTAGGTCGTTAATTTTTTCTTGCAACTCATCTGTTGAAAGAGTAGCAGGATCCTTTGCTAAAGGATTAAACATTTTAAGCCTCGAACTTACCTACGTAATAAACAAAAATGTTTGCACCCTGATCCGGAGACCAAATTTCAAAAACATATTTTGCTTGACTAGTACTAGTCATGTCAAAGTAACCTGCAGATAAATCTAAATTATTTGAATCTGTTAAAATATCTCCTGATGGAGAACTAAATGCAAGTTTCTTTTGATTTGCATTATTGGATCTAACTTCAAGCATCATATGGCCCATACTTTCTGAAGGAGACCAATTAGTAACTACAACAGTATTTGTATCAGGTTTTTCTGTAGTTAAAATTAATCTGCGATAATGTCCTGATTGATAATCAACAGTTGTTTCGCCTGCGATTGTTTCTGCACTTGGTGCCGCCCATGCTGTATCTTTTAAGATTGCTTTAGAAATTGTTTTATCATTAAAATTGTTTATACCTTGTGTAGCATCTGCAGACAAACCAGTTGGCGATGTTGCCTCAAGTGTTTGTACAGCCACTTTAGTATCATCTAATGCTTGCTTAATATTTGAAAAATTATCTCTAAACCCTTGAGAATCATTATCTTGCCCTGCTACAGGGTATGTTGTATCAATACCACCAGTATTAATGTTGTTACTATTTGCCATATTATATTACCTTCCTTTGTGGAAATGCAATGTATTTATCGCCAAACTGGCCTTCAACATTGTCAATTTTCAATCTATCTATTTCAAACTCAATATTTTTAAAGTCAAAACCGCTTCTTTGAATATTTTCAAGCACTGTACTACCAAAAGTTGGCTTTACATATGCAATAGGAACAGCCTTTGTGTATCCTAATGCAGTACCTGTTGCTTCTTGTGTACTACTCATCCAAAGCGGTAAAAACCCTTCGTTAATATTTATGATCGTACTGTCACCCTTAGGAAAAATCTCTTTCAGTCTTTCTTGCATATTAGTTACACTATTTGGATATAAAAACTTTCTAATTAACTGATCAACAGTAATAATATTTGTACTAACTTTGTATGATTGTGTATCTATTGTTATGCTTTTATTTGCTTTACTAATATCAACATTTTTACCAACACTACCTTTATTGTTTTCAAATTCGTCAATCAAATCTACGTATACAATTTCGTATATAGTTTCATTATTTGAGTTAGACGCTGTTGCAATTTTTATATCCCCAAATTTAAAAGTTTTTCTATTAAAATTTCTTACCATAGCAGAAACATATTCTTCTATCCTTAATGTCTCAATGCCGTGTTGTAATAACATTTTAATTTCTGTTTGTGTTCCAAATGCAGGATCGTTTGATCTATATAGAATATTTTCTGGAAAAATATTATTATCAGTAATAAAATCATAATAATATTGACGTTTTGTTTTTGGTAACAAAGGTTGTAAAAATATGTTACTAAACTGTGTAATAGTATCAGCAGTAACAGCAACTCTAAAATCTTTTTCTACAGCACTTTGTTGATAAAAGTCTCTTGCTTGTACTGTGAATCTAAATTCTCTATCAACTGTTGTAGTACCACCGTCTAATGTAAAACTGTTTAATCCAAAGTCTTCTAAGTCAATAGTTAACAATCCGTCCGCCGCCCCGGATTCAGATTCAAACTGATTAATTTTTCCTATAAGTTCTCCACCACCGGATAAAATTAACCCCGGAGGTAACACTCCGCTTATCTTAGCATATCTAACATCAGCATTTGAAATCAATGTTTCTGCTTCAATTTGTAAAGTTGATGTTTGGTTAGGTGATAGTGTTCCGAGTAATTCTGGACTAGTAAATGTAATTGTACTATCGACTTCGCCTTGGATCTTTAATATAAATTGTCTGTCGTTTACAACTGCTTCATTGGTATTAATATCTAATCTATGAGCACGAACTGTAAATGTGTATGATTGAGTTACTGCTGGCTGATACGGAACTTTACCAAACAGCACACCGTTTGCTGTATCTAAACTCATGCCAGGCGGCAAAATACTTTCAGTGCTGTCTGCATTATTAATAATTTTATAAG
>Ga0213865_10003254_pt1 | contig 10021 bp, 7 predicted proteins | sample PICome_6_FD_160100 | JGI IMG/M metagenome (GOLD analysis project Ga0213865, IMG submission 160100) | Coastal seawater microbial communities near Pivers Island, North Carolina, United States - PICO282 | ecosystem: Environmental > Aquatic > Marine > Coastal | place: USA: North Carolina | collected... | reverse complement strand
GGTATATGTTTTAAGACTGATGGAACAAAAATGTATATTGTTGGCTATCAAGGTGATGATGTAAATGAGTACAATCTAAGCACTGCATTTGATGTTACCTCTGCAACGTATAGCCAGAATTATTTAGGTGGGCATGACAATTATATTCAAGATATATTCTTCAAACCTGATGGAACAAAATATTATATAGCAGGGTCTGAAAATGAAACTATATATGAATATACTTGTAGCACTGCATGGGATATTTCTACGAGTTCAAACACTGCAACACAGGGTGTAAGTGGCAGAGTTATTAATCCATCAGGTGTCTTTTTTAAACCAGATGGCACTAAGATGTATGTTACAGGGGATTCTCAAAAAATTGTTCAATGGAATTTAAGTACTGCATGGAATCCAACTACTCTAACACATGCTCATACCCATACTTTTGCCAATTCCGAAACAGGCTTACCTCAAGGTTTATTTTTTAAAGATGATGGTACTAAAGTATATATCTTAGGTGAATCTCCAACTCAAAAAGTGTTTGAATACAACTTAAGCACTGCATGGGATTTGTCTACAATATCATATAGCTCTTATAGCTTTGATGTAAGCTCTCAATCTCCGGGCTGTAAAGGCATGACCTTCAAGCCAGATGGTAGTAAAATGTATATTGTAGGCACTGATAATGACATTGTTTATCAGTACAATACACTTAGCTATGGCACATCTTCTACATGGACAAACGGCACAGTAAATGATGAACTCTACACATTGCAACAAGCCTTGTCGGTAGAGAGCAATCGCATGGACAAGACCCAACTAGACGCTGTTGCAGACGCCAACCATTTTACATTGGGCAATAGCCTAGACTTAATGATTGCTCTCCGCATGGACACGGCTGCAAGTACACTGCCAACGTCTGATGGTGTGACGCTAAACTACGATGCGGCTGCACTGAATGAGGGTGCGGTGCTTGGTACTGACTATGACTTCTTCTTCCCTGCGAATAACAAGGTGCAGATTAAATCATTGGCTGCACAGAACTTGAAGGTAAGGGTAGTATAAGAATACTATAGCTGTTATAATAAATTAAGGATTTCCTAAATAAAATCAAGGTACTTATGTTAATAATTAGATCACCTAAAAAGGATGATATTTTTAATATTATTAATATGGCAAAATACTTTCAAGAAAATAGTTTATTTAAAAACTGTGGTTTTGATGAAAACAAAGTAAAACAAATAATTTTAAAAAGTATTGATCCAACTACACCTTATTTTATGGTAGTAGGCGAACAAGATGGAGTTATATTAGGAGCTTTTTGTGGTCAAATATCAGAATACTTTTTTAGCAAAAAACGTATAGCAACCGATTTATCTATTTATGTAAATCCAGAGGATAGACGATTTACTTTAAAATTTTTAAATAAAGCAATCGCTGAGTTTGAAACGTGGGCAAAAGAGTGGGGAGCAATTGAAGTATGTATTGCGCCTTCTTCAGGAACTTACAGTCCTTCTTTTGAAAGATATTTACAAAAGAAAAACTACAACAGAATAGGTTTTATAGCCAAGAAAGGAATATAATATGTGTGGCGGTGGCGGTGGAGCTTCGACTGCAGAAGTTGAGCAAATTGTAGATGATAAAGTAGGTACACCTTCAGAAACTGGTACTGTGACCTCTGGTACTGGTACTATGGATTTACAAACTACCTCTGTAGACCCAGTAACAGGAGAAGTTACCACAGGTACGAATACAGTAGGCTTTGGTGGTAATGAGGTGGCTGTAACTGACACTGTTAAGGGAGACACTGAAAGTCTATTAGGTGGACAGGATAAATTAGGCTCTCAGATTGATGCAGGGTTTTCAAATTTTCAGCCTGTTAGTGTAACTAATACTACAATTGATACTTCAGACTTAGCAAAAGCAGATGCTATGAACACAGGCTTTACTAATGTCTTGGCAGATACAGGAGCCATAAGAGGAGAAGTATCAGGTTTAGGAGATACCATTGGTGAGGTTAATACTGGACTAGGGGGTATACAGAATACTCTTACAGGAGTAGGCGGTTCTGGGGGTCTTGTAGGAGATGTAGGAACCATAGGAACTAATGTTACTCAGCTTGGAACAGATGTAGGGCTACTTAGTGATAATATTGGTGTCACTGCAGATAGTGGTAGTGTAACAAATCAGTTACAAGGTATAGGAAATAATATTACAAACTTAGGTTCTTCAGAATTAGATCAATCTCAGATTGGTACTAGATTTGATAATGTAGACACTGCAGTAGCAACGGCTGACCAAAATGCTACGGCTGCATTTGAGAGACTAATGGGTACTCCTGACTCAGAGCTAGGAGGAGTTCTAGGAGATATTAAGCAGAAGGTACTTGCAGGTCAGTTATCTGTTCAACAGGTAGTAGATGAAATTAAGAAAAACCAAGTACAAAACCAAGTAGATAATGCAGCTAGTCTTGGGACTCTTATTACAGGGCAAGAGACAGCGGCAAGTAACTTTGGTGATTTTACTAAGCAGTACACCACAGATACTAATTTAGCTAATAATGCTAGGGCTGACCTACAGAAGCAGATTACTGGTGGAGTAGATACTCTACAAGGTAATATTTCTGGTGCTACAGGAACACTTAGTAATCAGGTAGCTAATCAGTCAGCTACTGCAGAACAGGCGGCTGCAGATGCGGCTAAAGCTGATGCTAGAAACTTTGCACAAATTATGCGTGATTTGAATGATGTGAATAGGCAAGTAGATGGGCAACAGGCAAATGATGTACTTGCTAGATTAGATACTATAAGGAATGTTCTAAATACCCAAGGAGTTAATATAGACGAAAACATACGAAGACAGTATGCTGACTTAGCTAACTCCTTCGATCAAACTGGTAAATTAATTACTCAGAGTGTAGATAATCAGGGCAATGTAATCCGAAGAGGTATGGATGATCAGAACAATTTACTTATAGCTACCTTTGATGCAAATGGTAGAATTTTAGGACAAACTACACGAAATATAAATCAACTTCTATCGCAGATGGACAGCCTTGGATACCAACAACAAGGAAGACAATTTGGTGACCTTACTACAAGTGGATTAGGCCTAATGTCAGGGGAGCAAAATGCAGACCCTTTTATTCAACAGGCCGTAACATAGTGGAAGGTAATTATGCACCCAGATAAGATTTCTCAACAAGGGACTAACCTTGTAAAAAAGTTTGAAGGATTGCACAAAGTACATAAGGATGGTCTAGTACACAGTTATAGATGTCCTGCAGGAAAATACACGATAGGTTTTGGCGCGACTAAGGGAGTTCGCTCTGGTCAAACTATGACAAAGGAAGAGGCAGAGACACGCCTCATACATGATCTAAACGAACATGGCAAAATAGTTAAGAAGTATGTCCATGTCCCGTTGACCCAAAATCAGTATGACAGCCTAACCTCATTTGTATTTAATTTAGGTGGTGGGGCTTTCCGTAGTTCTACTCTTCTCAAGAAGCTCAATCAGGGCCTGTATGATGAAGTTCCAGAACAGCTTATGCGTTGGAACAAGGCGCGTATAGATGGTAAACTTACTCCACTACGAGGGCTAACTAGACGTAGGGCTGCAGAGGCTGCACTATTTGCAATGGATGCCAAGATGCCTTCGGATGATGGCGGTCCTGAGATGCCTCAGAAACCTACTGCAGAAGCGCCTAAGTCTCTCTTAAAGAGTAAGACAATGGCAGGGGCAGGGATTGCAGGAGCCGCCACGGGGCTAAATGAAGTTGCAGGTCAACTACAGGGATTAGTAGCCTACGCAGATAGCCTCAAGACTATATTCTTACTATGTGCAATAGGCGGTATAGCTCTAGCAGCATACGCACGATGGAAAGATAACAAGGAAGGCGTACACTAGTGTTTATTTTTAGTAAGATTAAAACTTACATTATTGGAGCTTTAGCATTGGCTATCCCTATCATTTACGTGATGGGGAAAGTCGTGGGAGCTAATAAAGAAAAGAATAAAATACTTAAAGACGATCTTCAGGCCTCAAAGAAAAAGACAGACTTTTATAAGAAAATGGCAGAGCATGAAAAAGATAGTATTACTGATCGCCCTAGTCTCATTAAGCGGCTGCGCGGAAACGGTCTATAGAACCGACTTAGAAATTTATTGCCCACCTATAGAGAATTACTCTGAAGACTTTAATGAAACACTGGCTGCAGAGCTAGATGTTTTAGATGAAGCATACGAGGCAATTCCTGAAGTGGTAACAGATTATATACTACTGCGTGATCGCATTCGCCAGTGTAATGCTGAGAAGGAAAAACTAGATGGCTAATACTTTCCAACAAACTCTCGCCAATGTTTTTACCCCGAAGGATGGTACTAAGTATGTCGATGGTAAATTAGTAGATAACTCTGGTAATGCAGTAGATGATAGTAATGCTACGGTAGGTAATGATGGTAGTATTTTTACAAGTAATTCATCAGATAGTGATGGAGGCAATAACGTAGTATCTAACATAGCCTCTGGCGTATCCAATGCAGTCTCTGGGATTGCAAATGATATTCAAATGGGAGCCTATAATCTAATTTATGACGAAGCCGAAATGATAGATAAATTCGGGAAAGATGCGTATGATAGTTATGTAACCCGTACTGAAGTTACTAGCAAAATTATGAAAGCGGTTCAGATAGGTGATCCTACAGGACTCACTGAGGAAGAATTGTTTAGATATAATCACATGAAGGATACGGGCAAAGACACTGATGGCACAAGTACGTCAGAACTTAGTGAAGTTACAGGTATAGATGTAGATGGTGAGGGAACAGAAGAAGAGCTTAGTTATGCAGAGCAAGTTCTACAGTGGGCTACTGAAACTGGTGTAATACAGAAACAAGAAGACATAGAAGCTATCTTAGCTGATCCTATGAAGTGGATGAGCGATAATAAGTTTGACCTCAAAAGTGCTATTCCTAATTTAGATGTTGATGCTGCAGGTACTTCCATAGATGCCAGTGCAGATAAGTTTAAATTAGATGATGTATCAATGGACCCTTCTACTGTAGATATCAACAATATAGCTACTGTGGATGAGGTCACAGTATCTACCCCCGTAAGCTATGATGTAACCTCTGCAGCCTCTGGTCTTACAGATGATATGATGGTGGATGCCGCTACGGGGGAAGTATCTAACACGGTAAATGCAGAAGAATACACTGTTGACCTCAAAGGCAAAGCCACAGGCATTAATGCAGATGGTTCTGTAGACTACACAGGCCAAGCCCTCAATAATTGGGCGGCACAAGATTTCTCCAACATTATTGACACTAGTACCCCTGCAGGTCGAGAACTCGCCCGACAGCTAGGGGAAGGTAACTATACAGATAAACGTGCTACTACTGCAGGTCAGATAGAAATATTAACTAAACAATTTGTTAACGATCAAGGCGAGTATGTAATTCCTGTATGGGCCAGAGGACTTGCTAAAAGTGTAAATGGTTCTCTTAATATGACAGGGGCGGCTGCAGATGCAGCAATGGCCCAAGCAATCATGTCCTCAGTAATTCAGATTGCAGACAAAGACGCAAAGTTTTTTCAAGAGCTAACCATCAAAAATTTAACAAATAGACAGGCAGCTATTATAAACAAAGCTACTGTTTTAGCTAATTTTGATACTGCTAATATGAATGCTAGACAAACGGCTGCAGTAGAAAATGCTAAAGCCTTCTTGCAGATGGACCTTAAAAATCTTACTAATGAGCAACAGGCCGAAGTAATTAACAAGGCTGCTATGGTAACGGCTCTATTTGATGATGTTAAGGCAATAAATGCAGAGAAGGCATTTGATGCTGCTAATCTAAATGATTTTGATAAGTTTTACTCTGAACTAAATGTAGCAGTGCAAAAGCATAATACTGCAGAAATTAATTCTCTAAAGAAATTTAATGCAGGGGAAATTAATGATGCAGCCCAGTTTGTATTAGACATACAAAATAGCAGGGATCAATTCTATCGAACTATGCAATATAATATTGACCGTTTTAATGCAGGATGGCGACAAGATGTTACCATGAAAGAATTTGAAACGGAGTGGGATGCCACAACTACAGATGTTAAAAATGCATTTGGCTTTACCACTGAGCTACATAATCAGATTTGGGATGATGCAGATTCCATGTTGAATATGGTAGCTAATATGTCGAAGAATGAACAGGATAGGATACTCCAACTTACGGTGGCTCAGATACAGGCACAAGCAGGGAGAAAAGGTGGTAACTCATTACTAGGTGGTATACTAAGTTTAGGCTCTGCCTTCCTAAGTACAGGTACAGGAGCCTCTATATTTGCAAAAGCCATTGGCCTTCCAGTTCCAGTTCCAACATAATAGGATAATAATATGCGTTTTGATGAGGCAGTATTAATAGCCATGCAGAAGTTTAGGACGGGGGATGTACTCTCCAAAACTAAAGAACTCAAAGAGGGTGCAGTTAGATACACTCCTGAGTATTTTGATGAGCTAGAAAAAGATATATTAGGCGAAGATGTAGAAGCTGATCTTGATCAGGAAATGGAGATAGAAGATGAAACTTAAAGCTCCTATTCCGGGCGAAAACTTAGTAGCAGATGGTCGTAATTATCCGTGGCGTAGAGCACCCGAAATGGTAGACTACGATGAAGCAGTGGAGTCCATCCTAAATAAAGTAGACGAGGATGTAGAGCTAGAAGCTGTGTTTGCCATGATGGATGTTGGGGCCGATATGGTCACAATTACCTCTACTATACTACTTAACTATATAGGTATGGGCAAAGTAAGCATAGACTTAGCTCTACTTATGGCAGGGCCTCTGTCCCGTTATCTAGAAATAAAAGCAAAGTCTGCAGGAGTAGATTTTGATCTAGGACTTGTAAATGAAAGCCGTAAGCCGATTACTGCAGAAGATATGCGTATGGCAATGGGAATTGTACAACAAGATGAAGAAGAAGCTCCTGTATTAGACTTACCCCAAGAAGCTCCTGAAGAGGAAGCTCCTGAAGATAGTTTGATGGCACAACCTCCTGTGGCCTCTGAAGAAGAACAATCTTCTATGCTAGGCATGGATGAAGAAGAAGAAGAGATTGCTAATGGCTAAAATACGTTTCTCAGATAAAGTAGCTGAAGTTCAAGGACAACTTGCTGAAGGGGGGTTTATGGATAAGCCTACTCTGGGCGATTACATGACTGTTGCCGCACAAAATCTTGCGACAGGGCTTCAGGCTGCAGAAAAAGAACGTATGATTAAAGAGAAAGAGGAACGGGCAGAGGCGGCAGCTAAAGCAGAACGCATTCGTAAAGAACAACTAGAAGAAGAAAAACAAGTTAAAAAACTTAAAGCAGCTATTAATGCAGCCTTAGATATTGAGCTTGGAAGTAAAGAGAATATAGATTGGCAATGGTCAAACATAGAAGGTGGCAGACCTTCTGTTGTCAGTAATATTTTTTCTGTATTAAATGCTAATGATGTTGATCCTTCTCAGGTATCTGGTTACGTCAATCTGATGTATGATAGAGGGGCTTTTGATGCGGCTGCTATAAAAAGAGATATATCTCTTGATACTCAGACTATAGATGATCAAACAGATTCAGCCCTTGGTACAACTACTACATCTTCTATAAAAATAGGTAGTTCCTATACTGATGATAGTAATTATTTTGTTGAGTTTGGAAAAACTAAAGTTGATTTATTTGCCCCTGCTAATGTTGCTACAGAAAGCACTTGGCAGCAATCTATAGCAGATATCCAGAATGCTACATATGGACAGCTTCGCAAAGATGCAGAAATTTCTGCTATTAAACAAAAAGCAAAAGATATGGGGTGGGTTACTGTAGGAGACAGAACTCTCAAAGAAGTAAAAGACATGAAAACTTCTACTGAAATTGAGGATTGGGCAGCTACTCAAAATCTTAATGATGAAGATACAACTACAGTAGAAGCTGTTATTGAAACTAAAAAAGACATTGAAGATAAAAAACTTTGGTTTAATCAGCCCGTTACTAAAATAATTGAATGGAGCTATGATGGTAATAGTGAAAGCAAAGGCGCAATACTAGATGCTCAAATAGGGCTACAGTTAGCCCTCAGTGAGGATGGGGACCTATCTAAAAAGAAAAGGTCCTTGGCTAAACAAAAATACGAAAAGTTAATGACCGCTAAATCCACTATAGCTCTCTTAAATGGTAAAGCTAAATTTGATGAAGTAAGTGACTTAATTCCTTTCATGGGTAAAGACGTAACTGAATTAACTAATTTAAGAGCAATGATAGTTCAGTTAGGTGCTCCTGATGATGTTCAGCAAATGATGGGGCTTATACTAAGTCAGGCTATAGAGAGACGAGACGCAGACGAACAAAAGCGTATGTTACTTCTTGAGCCTAAAAAGATAGCCTACATGGATTTTGTTAATTCTGAAGAATATAAAGAAGACTTAGTTAAAGGTGTGTCTATAGGTGATCTATCTGCCCGTTTTGAAAAACGGTGGTCACGGGGAACCAGTATTGCACAACAGCCTAAAGATTGGTTTGAAGAACCAGAAAACTTGCGTTCCTTAACTTTAGATGAAGTTAATCTTCTAATAAATGCTCAGATAGTAACAGAAAATCATCCTGCTTATGATACTATCACCAAGATTAAAACTTCGCTAGAGGGTGCACAAACAGACGATGATATAGCTGACTTGTCTACTAAAATTAGTGAAGCCGCTAATAAAGGCCCTAAAGCTCTAGAACTTCTAGCTTTAGAAACAGGTGCAGCGTCTCTTCTAACTAACGATACCTTGGCTGATCAATATAGTAAGGCTATGGCTATAGCAAATGCATACACAGAGCCTGAAGAGATAGATGAATATCAGATGGTTCTACGGGCAGCGATAGCTGAAGCAGAAGAAAATAATGTAGACTTCTCAACTATGAGTTCAGGAGATATTAATAAGTTCTTTGGGGAAGTAAAACTAAACTACGATGCCGCTAGAACAGCTACTAAAGATGAGAACTACGGCATAGCAGAGTTCCAATCTGAGCTAGTTAAATACTCATTAGCTCTAGCAAATAATCCAAATGATAAAGCTGCTAAAGATTGGTTAAATAAACAGGCTCCTATTATAGAGGCTTCTCTTCTTAGAGTATCAGGCATGAATGATGAGGCTAAGATGTTAGCTAAACTCAGAAACCGTGGCCTAGATGATACTGATGAAAATAGAAGACTTATTGCATCGGCTGATGATCTTAAAATTACTACTTCTTTCTCAGGCTTCCCAATGATCGTTAATAAACTTACTAGTGACGCCACGATTATAGGGTCAGGGGATGATACTGCAAATATTCCTGCCACAATGGATAACCTTGATAATACTCTTACGGATATGAAAAACAATCCTAATGAGTATAACTATATAGGTAAAGTCTCTGTAGGAGATGATGGCTCAGTAACCATCGATCAAGAAGGTGGTGAAAGAATTACTCTTACTGCAGATCAGGTCAGAGAGAGTGCAGAGTTTGATAAAGAACTAGCTATGTCGGAGTCAGTCCAACAAGGCATACCTATGTCACAGGGTCCGGGGTCTTACTATAGAGAAATATTAGCTGCAATATCAGATATAACCTTTGGGCTTCCCCCAGAAAGTGATAGGGCCAAAACTACTGCAGCAATAGGCTTCTTGGAAAAACTGAAGATTAATACTATACTTAAACTTTCTGCAGCGCAGGGAACTAGAGACAGTGTATGGCAGAAACAGGCTTTGAGTATTACCCTTCCAGAACGAGGGTTGTTTAAAGGTAATCAATTAGCACTTCAAGATTTTGAAAATACTCTAGCAGGGCTGACGGAAACTAAAGCTATATTAGATGATATAATGGCAGAGGCTATGACACCAGAAGGGGCTACTGATAAGTCTATAACTGCTAAGTCTGCCCGAACTCTAAAAGACATAAACTCTCTAATCCCTGTATATGAAGCGGTGATTAAAGCTCTTAAAGGGGAAAATACATCTACTGACACTACTACAG
>Ga0213865_10003253_pt1 | contig 10022 bp, 9 predicted proteins | sample PICome_6_FD_160100 | JGI IMG/M metagenome (GOLD analysis project Ga0213865, IMG submission 160100) | Coastal seawater microbial communities near Pivers Island, North Carolina, United States - PICO282 | ecosystem: Environmental > Aquatic > Marine > Coastal | place: USA: North Carolina | collected... | reverse complement strand
ACTAGTACCTGAAGTGCCATCTGTACCTGAGCTACCTGATGTACCTGTTGAGCCTGATGTACCTGAGGAACCTGATGTACCTGATGAGCCACTAGTACCTGAAGTACCATCTATACCTGAACTACCTGATGTGCCTGTTGAGCCTGATGTACCTGAGGAACCTGATGTACCTGAGCTACCTGATGTACCTGAGGAACCTGATGTACCTGATGAGCCACTAGTACCTGAAGTACCATCTGTGCCTGAAGTACCATCTGTGCCTGATGATCCTGAAGTACCTGTTGAACCTGAAGTACCTGATGATCCTGATGTACCTGTTGAACCTGATGTACCTGATGAGCCACTAGTACCTGAAGTGCCATCTGTACCTGAAGTACCATCTGTACCTGAAGTACCGTCTATACCTGAGCTGCCTGATGTACCTGAGCTGCCTGATGTACCTGTTGAACCCGATGTACCTGAGGAACCTGATGTACCTGATGAGCCACTAGTACCTGAGGTACCGTCTGTACCTGAAGTACCATCTGTACCTGAAGTACCGTCTGTACCTGAAGATCCTATAGCTCCATCTGTACCTGAAGAACCACTAGTACCACTTGAGCCTGATATACCTGAGGAACCTGATGTACCTGAGCTACCTGATGTACCTGAGGAACCTGATGTACCTGAAGTACCATCTGTACCTGAAGTACCGTCTATGCCTGAGCTGCCTGATGTACCTGTTGAACCCGATGTACCTGAGGAACCTGATGTACCTGAGCTACCTGATGTACCTGAGGAACCACTTGTACCTGATGAGCCTGAAGTACCTGAGGTACCATCTGTACCTGAGCTACCTGATGTACCTGTTGTGCCTGATGTACCTGAGGAACCTGATGTACCTGATGAGCCACTAGTACCTGAAGTGCCATCTGTACCTGAAGTACCATCTGTACCTGAGCTACCTGATGTACCTGAGGAACCTGATGTACCTGTTGAACCTGATGTACCTGATGAGCCACTAGTACCTGAAGTGCCATCTATACCTGAAGTACCATCTGTACCTGAAGTACCATCTGTACCTGAGCTACCTGATGTACCTGAGGAACCTGATGTACCTGTTGAACCTGATGTACCTGATGAGCCACTAGTACCTGAAGTGCCATCTGTACCTGAAGTACCATCTGTACCTGAAGTGCCATCTGTACCTGAAGTACCATCTGTACCTGAGCTACCTGATGTACCTGAGGAACCTGATGTACCTGTTGAACCTGATGTACCTGATGAGCCACTAGTACCTGAGGTGCCATCTGTACCTGAAGTACCATCTGTACCTGAAGTACCATCTGTACCTGAAGTACCGTCTATGCCTGAGCTGCCTGATGTACCTGAGGAACCTGATGTACCTGAGGAACCTGATGTACCTGCTGAACCTGAAGAACCAGAAGTACCTGCTTTACCAGTAGCTCCCTCATTAATTGTTACTACTTTAGTATATTCTTCTTGTACAATTAAATTTGTTTGGGGTAATTCAATAGTAACAGACTTGTTACAGACTCTATCTGTAACAATAACCTTTTCATTCTGGTTTTGTAGAATGATTTGGTTTGGTTGGTCTGATATGTTAATTGAATTACGACCCATTTATGCTTTTGTTTGGATTCTAAACCATTCAGTACCATCACTCCACACCATTATACCTTCATACTCTTTATTTATTTCATAAAAATTAGTGCTTCCATCCAAGGTTTGACTACTTGAAGGGGTTAAATATGTTCTCGTGTTAGTGCTATATGTAGAATCACTAATAAATCTTATGGCTCTATGTGTATTATTAACAGTAGTACAGTCAGGAAGGGTAAGTGTCATGTTTCCACTATCCCCACTCCAACTTAACTCAAACATCCCAGAAGAAGTGTAAGCAGATCCTGATAAGTCTATATTTACGTCTGCTTCACATGTAATTGGGGTTGGTGTTAAATACACATTTGTAGAAACGTTACCTGGGTCTGCTCCGGTACCATCTGCACCTCTTGGTCCTTGAGGACCAACCGCTGTTACCTCAACTGTTCCAATAATAGGTTGGGTTACAGTTACGGAATTTTCGCCACAATTATTATTATTCGTTATGACAATATGGCGACAAGGTGCATTTCCACATTCACAGCTCATTAGAAAGATCCTAGTGTTACGTTTTTACTTAGTCTAACTTGTCCTTCTAATAACCTTGTAACTATAGGATATTGACTACCTGTTGCTAATTCTAAATCATAGACAGCTTCATTAAAATCTAATAATGAAGATGAAGCAGCAGATATAAAAATTCCTATAGTACCTGAAGTAGGTGGGTTTAGTCCATCAGACCCATTAAAATTTAATCCAGTACCATCATCGTCTAAACTACTAGATAGTGTAATATACACAGTATCAGATCCTACTGAGGGGCGAATTTGCATTCTACCTTGATAGTTGGTTAAATCTATAGGATTATTGCTTGAATCTTTGTATGCTAACTCAAAGTCTAGAGTTGCACCTTGTTCTATTGTAAATGAGTATCTTCCAGCAGACATATTATTTTGGTATAAATATTAATAAATTGGATTATCCATGTAATAATCTCTTAAATCTTCTACAATTTCATTACGGTGATTTGAAGTAAGTGTAATTGCTTCTAGATTTTTGACTTTACGGGACGCCTTATATAAATATTTAAATCCTGAGTCTGCTTTCTTTTTTAAATCGATTTGATAATCATCACCACATACCATCATTTTGGATCTTAAACCTAAACGTGTTGTAATCATTTCCATTTGTTCATGTGTTACGTTTTGAGCTTCGTCCACAATCACACAGGAATCTAAAAATGTTCTACCTCTCATGAATGACACTGGTACAATTTCTATTTTACCATCGGCAATAAGTTTTTCAACTTTAGCTTTGTCATAAAGAGTAAATAAATTTTGATAAATAGGTTGAACCCATGGGTCCATTTTTTCTCTTAGATCACCTGGGAGGAAGCCAATTTCTTCTTTTGAGACGGTTGGTCTTGTAATAATAATTTTTTCGTAAATTCTCCTTAGTAAACCATCTAAGGCTACTTGGCATGCTAATAATGTTTTTCCAGAACCTGCTTGACCTGCTAATAATGTAATAGTATTATCTAAAATTAGCTGTTTAGCTTCTTTTTGTTCATCATTAAGCTGTATTTTAAACTTAATGGGATTTTTCACTATTTTTTTTTCTCTGAAGATGTCTTCAGCTTTGGGGGTATTGTTGAAATGGGTCATTTCTAAAATTGATTTTAACTAGTTTATCTAAACCTGCATTAACATGCACTTCATCAGGTAAGACAAGGTCAAAATCATATCTTTCGTCCAAAGGAAGGACTAAATCAACTTGTGAGCCCCATCTTATAAGTGAAAAACGCTCGTTTTGTGATACAGGAGCATTTTGGTCATTAATAAATGGAGCAATTACATTAACGTCTTCATCAGCAATTTGTACTAAAAAGTAAGTATAATCTAATTGTGGAGAATATATTTTATTTAACATTCTCTCGTTATATTTAAGATACTCCAAATTATTAGGATTAATAGCAGCATTTAAAATATCTTTTTCAATAGCCAACATTGGTTTATTAGTTGACTCAATTGGGTCTAGCCCTCTATATTGTAGTATACCGGTATATGGTATTCTATTTATATGGACATCATAAAACGACATGAATATGCCAATTACAAGTGACGGTTGATTATAGTACTTATTACCCAATACATCTTGTACAGTGTAATTCATACCTTTAATTTCTACTATAGGATCTGTAGCGTCTTGTACATATTTTTGATACAAAATTACACCATCTGCTGGGGAGTAAAAATGTTTATGATCTATGTAATTAGGGCGCATAGGGTCCCTAAAGAAGAATGTATTAGATAATTCACCTACTTCTAATTGGGAAAGTTCAGCAACTTCTCCTTCTAACCAATCTTCTAAATTTTGAGCCATTAGATAAGAGATTTTGTTTGATCTACATAGTTAAGGTGCATCATCATGCAACTTAACATAGCTCCAGATTTCATATATTCTGAAAGGTTAAAGAAAACTGGTTCAAGTCCTTCATTAAAACATATTTTTTCTAATGAATTAATTTTGGCTTTTTCAGCTTCATAATTTTCATCTGCTCTTGTCATTTCTGAAATATTAGAAGCGCATAGAATCATGTTTCCTAAACGTACTGAGTTAGTTAAGCCATTAAAGCAATCGTCAACACTTACGTCTATTATCTCAGTATATTGTGCTATTTGAGCTATTTCTTCAGGGGTGAACATTTCCGTGCAAACTAATGTTTTTTCTTTAGTTAACGGGAAAATAGAACAATCTAAATGATATAAATAGTCATCAACCATTTCTAATTTAATAATATTCATATCAAATTCTTGTTCCATCCATTCATATGCTTGGATGTCTGAACGGATTCCATATCCTCCTATATAAACATTATCATATAGATACTTTAAGTCGGCTTCTCCTTCCCATTTAAAGGGACACATATGTACTTGATAATCCATTAATTCAAAAAATGGGAGGCCAACTTTTTCTTCACCTTGTCTAGGTTCAGAGGTAAAGTTTGAAAGCACAATGTGATTTGAATTTTTTATGTGAGGTAAGTAAATACCTAAATTAGCAACATAAACTAAATCTTGATAATTACCATAAGAAGGTAAGTTACAAACTAGTGAATTACCTGCTACAAATTGGTATAAATCTAAAAATTGTCTATAAGCATTCCCTTTATTTATTTTTAAAGCTTCGGGTTCCATTTCTTGCATCCAGATGTTATTAGGATTTGCGGTATCCAAAGTAAAGGGAAAATTCATAACGAATGCCGGAATTGGCAGTTGGGATGGAGTTTCTTTCATTCTATATACTTTATTACTTTACTATAAATATGTACTAACTACTAGAGATATAAAAAGCCCCGCCGAAGCGGGGCTTTCTTTTTTATACTAAAAATCTAATTAGAGGGTATTTAAACCATTAACGTAGATCTTAGCGTAGTATTCAGGTCTTAACATCTTCTTAGCGTAACGAGTCAAGAGACCTTTTCTTGGTGTGAAGGTCGTAGGATCGTATACGAGAGGTGTCATAATTAATGGAATGTAAGGAGCAAATGTAGCACCTGTTTCCAAGAATTGTGAACCTTTGAAACCTAATAAGATGGTATTTTCAGTCATGTATGGGTTCTTGTAAACTTCATACTTGCTGTTTAAGTTACCAACTTTTTGGATACCAAACGCATAGTTCATAGTGTTAGCGTCAGCACCATCAGCAGCAGCAAATCCTGGGATTGACTCAAGAATTGTACCAATTGTTGGTGAGCAAACCATGAAGTTAGCACCTCCTCTTAAGGTTAACTGGTGAATCTTGTTAGATACCTTGTTAATCTTAGTGCCGAGGGTTTGGAACCATTGGCCTTGTGTATTAAAGAATCCGAGATCGCTATTTGAAGGAGTTTCAGCAGTACCATCATAAGCGACATTGTTAACAGCTGACCAGTACTCTGTAGTAAGAGCATTTTCAATCAACATACCAAGGATTTCCATATCAATCTCAAGAGCGATATATTCACTCATGATGCTTGTTAACTCAGCTTCAGCATCTAAGCTGTGGTAAGCATTCAAGTCTTGAGCAAACTCAGGAGTCCATACAGCCTTAAGCTTTTTAGTCTTAGCAACGATTGCTTCAGACTTCATCTTAATGTTGATTTCAGGAATATCAATTACAGTATTTTGAGCTTGTAATGAAGTGTTTCCATCTTCGAAGTCACCTCTGAATTGATCGGTAGGCTGTTGAGTGAATACAACTGTAGTATCACCAGCAGTATTAGCATCAGCATCAGCACCAACTTGAGCGAATAGTACAAAATTTGTACCATCGAATGTGTTGTAAGCAGCTGTTGCAGCACTTTGGGTAACAGCTAAAGCACCAGCGAAGTTGCTAATAAAGAAACCTCTAGCACCTTCCTCATCTGCGTAAGCATTAAGATTGGCTTTAGTAAAGGTAATTTTAACAATTTTATCATCAGTAATGGACTGAGATAATGCTGAATCGTATCCAACTTCTTGCCAAGTAGCAGAGGCTGAAGTAATATTAGCTGCAGCAACAACCGAAGAAGTTACATTTGAGGAGTAAGTCCACTTACCAGCACCATATAAACCATTAGTAGGAGCAGTATTAGTATCAGTAACACCATACATAGAGCCTGTACCGAATACATCACCACCTTCTGGGAATTTAGCGTCGTTAGCATTGTTTGCTCCAGCACCTCCATATTGGAAGTCAAGGAAGAAAACAAGACCAGAAGGTAAGCTCATTGGTTGAACGCTAACGAAATCTTTCGCTGCGATTTGACCAAATACCTTTCTTACGAGAGGTAAAGCAATACCAGCCCACTGTTCACCAGTTCCAGCTGTAAAAGTACCAACGGAAGAAGTTCCACCGCCAGTTTGTGAGGATTCGACAACAAGTTGCTTGGCTTGGTTTTCGAGAATGAGAGACATATTGTTCTTCTCAATCTCACCCAAACCTTCTAACAAGCCTGTCTTTTCCCACTTTGAAGCTAATCTAGCAGCGTCAGACTGAACTGACTTCCACTGATTAGAGCTCTCTAAAAGAGAATTTAAATTTGACATTTTGTTTTTAGTTTAAAGTTTAAAATTAATTAATACCTGCTAATTTTTTAAAGCGCGACACCATAGCATCTTCTTCAACAATACCTTCGTTTAAGTTACGTTTTGGAGCAACGCCAGCAGGCTTAGAAGCAGCACCTAATGATTCTCTAATGTTAGATTTCTTAGTTTTAGCAACTAAATTCTCATTAAGAGTTTCAAAAATAGCCTTTGCTTCTTTTACTGTTTCGGCTTTATCAAAAGCCTTTAGAACTTTAATTTTCTGATTTTCTGTTAAGTTTTTAGCTTTGAAAATCTTATTAGTGTAAAGTAATTTAGAGTTTAGAAGATTAACTTCATTAAGATCAGAACGGAGGATTTCGATAGTTTGTTTAGCTTCTTCAAGCTCTTTTTTATCTGCTTCTCTCATTTCAAATCCGGGAGTAATACCTGGTAGCTGGAAATCTCTTATGGCTGCTAAGAATTCAGCAACTCCAACACCTAATTTCTTAGCTATCATTGCTGCTTTTTTCATGTCCATACCTTCTTCCATTGCTTCCTCTCCTTCTTGAAGATCAACATCAACATCGACATCAGCATCTCCTACCTCACCTTCTGCTTCAGCACCCTCTTCTTCTTCAGCTTCGGATTCATCTGCATTAGGGCCAGGAACGAGTTCACCGTCTTCGATCATGTCTTCAATGATTTCTTCAATAAAACTTTTTAAGTCTTCTTCACTCATGTCCTCGAGATCGATTTCTTCTTCGGTTTCAGCTTCAACTTCTTCTTCAGCTTCGTAAGTTACATCAGCTTCTTCCATGGGGTCTTCACCTTCTTCCATTGGATCTTCACCTTCTTTAACTTTTTCACCTTCGTTAGTTTCATCAGCCTCTTCGAGTTCTTCTCCCTCTTCGAGTTCTAACTCAGCTAAGATTTCTTCAAGGTCGAGTTCCTCTTCGAGTTCCTCTTCTTTGACTTCCTCTTTAGCTTCGTCTTGTTTACCATAGCCTTCTTTAACCTCTTTTTCTTCTTCCATCTTTTTCTCCTTATCAACTTCAGCTAAGTCAGTTTCTTCTAACTCGTCCATTTCATTGATCTTTTGAGCAAGCATGTCTTTAAGATGAGGTGTAAAGGCTTCTTCTAAAGCGGCTTTCGCATTAGCGATAGCGACTTCTTTGACAGCTTTTGCGTCAGCAATAGCTTCCTTTAACAAATCTCTGTTTGCCATTATTCCTAAATTTTTTGGGAAAGTACGCTTATTCTGTAGAAGCGTAATAGTGATTAATATAATATGGTGCTGTATAGAATGACAGCACATTCAGGAATACATATGATAAAAAAAGAAAGGTGCGATTTCTCGCACCCCCCCTTTCATCCAGGTTCAGGTTAAAACTTATATAATAGGACACTGCCCATTATTACATAAAATTTCTGTAATAATTTCGTTTATTTTATAGTACTCGTTAGGTTGAAAAACAGTGGAATCTAACCCTTCTTTAATAGGATGAACATAAGCACCTGGTGTAGATGGAGTTGAAACAAAATCCCAGCATAACAATTCGAAATCATCTTGTACTTCTTGTACTCCACCTTCTCCTTGCTTTAAGCTACCCATTCCTCTAGAAGATACACCTACTGTGATTCCGTTTTTAAATAACTGTGTTAATATGTTGCCTGAGGGGGTTGGTAAAATTTCTATTTTACCCATTACATCATCCCCATCCCACCAAACGTCCTTAATATTATGTGAAACGTTTTTAAGGTTAATAACAGAAGAGTCTGGGTGGTCTAGTTCTCCTAAAGCTCTGTTTTCTGCTATTGGTCCCTTTTTATAGTTCTCAACTTCTCGAGCTAAAATTTCCTTTGGGTAAGACCTACCATTACCGTTTTTAGTTTCGGCAGCTTGTAATCTACCCTCAACAAGCAAATTACCGCTTTCAGTTTTAACTGCTTCGGTAATTGCTTGAGGGGAAATTTTAAAAAGTTGAGTATCTATAAGGGTTTGCATTACTTGCTAGTGTTGTAATTAGCTTCAGCGTTCATGTAATACTTTTCGTATAGAGCAATTTCTTTTTGAACGGCAGCCTTTTTATTTTCATCAATAAATTCAGCTAAATTAGAATCTTCATTAATGGTATTAAGAGTTTCTTCTAACTCTGCTTTCTTTTTACCATAAATTTCCATCATTACTTTGTTTTTAGCCATTTCACCTATTTTTTCGGCTTTTTTGACTACCTCTTCAAATTTCATTTTACCCTCTTTTTTAGGCTCTTTCTCCTCTTTTTTCATTTTTTCACCTGCTTTTTTTCCTTTTTCGTACTCATAAGCAGCTTCACCTTCTTCCATTTCTTCTTGGCCTTCGTTTTTTTCTTCTTTTTCTTCGTTTAAAAAGGCAGCAAACTTATCTTCGTAAGTGGCTTTTTTACGGTCTGCAAAAGGGTTTCCTATAGAAGGAATTCCAGCTACCGCTTCTTCTAATAATTCTTTTAAGTCATCTGATTTACTCATGTTATTTTCTTTTAAGTCTCCGTAGCCGGAGGATTTGTGTTTTCCAGTTGGTTCGCCTTGTGGCTTTAATTCTGTGTAACCTAAATCCTTAATACCAAACGCAGCATTTTTTGTGTAGTATATAGGATCTTTTTCTAAATTTTTAAGTACTATTTCTTTAGCTTTTAACATAGCCTCGGCAGGCTCATCTGCTAATAATTCAGGATCTTGTTCCATTTCAAATTTAAGACCTTTAATGTATTGGTCAAAAATTTGATTATCTAAATTTTTAGGATCCTTATAATCGTAACCAGCAGTTTCTGCTTGGTTTACTTCTTTAGTAGTCTTTTTTTCATCCGCTTTAGCTTCTTCTGTGATAAATTTATCGAATGAGGTAAAGGGATTTATTCCCGCAGAAGGCATTAAAGGAAATATGTTTTCACTAATTACACTACGCTGCTTTAGTAATTTAGCAGTTTGATTAAAAGTAGCAGCATTAGGGACAATGTTAGGAAACAAACGCTTTGCTTCCTTCATAAATACATCTTTATGTCCTTTGCCCTCTTTAAGTAAATTATATTGTTCTTGAAGTGTCTTCATGATTATAAATATCAGTCTTTATACAAATCTACATAATCAAAACCCTTAGATTTTTTTCTAAGAGATTTTTGATTAACAGGTTTATATCCAATTTTAGTGTATTGTGAAATGTTAGCAGGAGAACCTTTTTTTCTATATGCATACTTAGTCAAATACCCACCAGCTGCTCCTGATGTGCTAACTTCTTTAACTGTAGATTTTACTATGGAATATTGGTCAGGGTAATTATTCCTAAAAAATGTTCTAAAATCATTAAAGGTTGTGGCTATATTTTTTGCTTGTTGTTGA
>Ga0213865_10003252_pt1 | contig 10025 bp, 7 predicted proteins | sample PICome_6_FD_160100 | JGI IMG/M metagenome (GOLD analysis project Ga0213865, IMG submission 160100) | Coastal seawater microbial communities near Pivers Island, North Carolina, United States - PICO282 | ecosystem: Environmental > Aquatic > Marine > Coastal | place: USA: North Carolina | collected... | reverse complement strand
TCACCTCATCAAGGATATCCCAAACTTCCGGCCGCTCCTTTTCAACCAGTTTCTTGGCTTGTTTTACAGTCGAGGACAGGCCTTTGGCCTCCAAGCGGCTGTAAATGAAGGGCTTAAAGAGCTCCAACGCCATTTTCTTTGGCAAGCCGCATTGGTGCAGCTTGAGCTCAGGACCGGTCACAATCACCGAACGACCAGAGAAGTCGACGCGTTTTCCCAAGAGGTTTTGACGGAAACGACCCTGCTTGCCTTTGAGCATGTCTGACAAGGATTTCAACGGGCGTTTGTTTTGCCCGGTGATCACCCGGCCCCGACGGCCATTGTCAAACAAGGCATCAACAGATTCTTGCAACATGCGCTTTTCGTTGCGCACAATGATGTCGGGCGCGCGCAGTTCAATGAGGCGCTTTAGACGGTTGTTGCGGTTGATCACACGACGATAAAGATCGTTCAAATCAGAAGTCGCAAAGCGGCCGCCATCCAGAGGCACCAAGGGGCGCAACTCAGGTGGGATCACTGGGATCACAGTCAAGATCATCCACTCTGGACGGTTGCCAGATTCAATGAAGCTCTCAACGATTTTCAAGCGCTTGATGATCTTCTTTGGCTTCAATTCACCGGTGGCTTCTGACAGATCAACGCGCAGTTGTTCGGCTTCCGCTTCCAGATCAATCAAGGACAACATTTCACGAATGGCTTCCGCGCCAATATTGGCGGTGAAGGCATCCATGCCATAGATATCCTGCGCATCGAGGAACTCTTCTTCGTTCATCAACTGGCCATAGGTGAGGTCCGTGAGGCCCGGTTCAATGACCACATAGTTTTCGAAATACAAGATCCGCTCAAGGTCGCGCAAAGTCATATCCAGCATCAAACCAATGCGTGACGGCAGAGATTTCAAAAACCAAATATGCGCAACGGGGCTGGCCAATTCGATGTGGCCCATCCGCTCGCGGCGGACCTTCTGCAAGGTCACTTCCACGCCGCACTTCTCGCAGACAACGCCGCGATATTTCATGCGCTTATACTTGCCGCACAGACATTCATAATCTTTGATCGGGCCAAAGATACGCGCGCAGAACAGGCCGTCCCGCTCGGGTTTGAACGTGCGATAATTGATGGTTTCTGGCTTCTTAATTTCACCAAAAGACCAAGACAGGATCCGCTCAGGGCTGGCCAAAGAGACTTTGATTTCATCAAAGGCTTTGGGCGGCGCAATCGGGTTAAACGGGTTGGTTGATAGTTCCTGGTTCATCTTAAATTCCTTTTAATCAGAGGGAGGGACGGTGGGCGTAGAATGCGCGGGCGCGCAGTCTACTCCTCCACCTCCGCATCCAGGAGTTCCATATTCAGGCCAAGGCCACGGACTTCTTTGACAAGAACGTTAAACGATTCTGGAATTCCAGCTTCGAAATTATCCTCACCCTTCACGATGCTTTCATAGACTTTCGTCCGGCCAGCAACGTCATCCGATTTCACCGTCAGCATTTCTTGCAAGGTGTAAGCCGCGCCATAAGCTTCCAGCGCCCAAACTTCCATCTCCCCAAAGCGTTGACCACCAAATTGCGCTTTACCGCCCAATGGCTGCTGGGTGACCAGCGAGTATGGACCAGTAGAGCGTGCGTGAATTTTGTCATCCACAAGGTGGTGCAATTTCAGAAGATACTTGATGCCCACCGTCACAGGGCGGGCAAATTGCTCGCCTGTACGGCCATCAAACAAGACCGACTGTCCGCTTTCGCTAAAGCCTGCCCGGCGCAATGCGTCGTTCACATCTGCTTCTTTCGCACCGTCAAACACAGGCGTTGCGATTGGAACACCATTGATGACATTGCCAGCCGATTCCAGCAATGAGGCCTCATCCATGCCCTCAATACCTTCCGCATAGACGTCATCGCCGTAAGCAATCCGCATAGCGTCACGCACAGGGGTCAAGTCACCAGACCGGCGATACTCACCCAAGGCCTCATCAATCTGAATTCCCAAGCCGCGCGCGGCCCAACCCATGTGGGTTTCAAGAATTTGGCCGACGTTCATCCGTGACGGCACGCCGAGCGGGTTCAGAACGAAGTCCACAGGTGTCCCGTCACCCAAGAAAGGCATATCTTCCATTGGGACAACTTTGGAGATGACACCTTTGTTGCCGTGACGACCGGCCATTTTATCGCCCGGTTGCAGCTTGCGCTTCACCGCTACGAATACTTTGACCATTTTCATCACGCCCGGCGGGAGATCATCACCACGGCGAACTTTTTCGACCTTATCTTCAAAGCGGGCATCCAGGGTGCGTTTTTGCGCTTCATATTGTTCATTCAGCGCTTCAACGACCTGGGCATCGCCCTCTTCTTTCATGGCGAACTGCCACCAATGGCTGCGGGGTGTCTCATCCAGCAATTCAGCGCTCACAAGACCGCCCTTGGTGCCTTTTGGGCCTTTCACAGCCTCGCGGCCTTCAATCATCGACCGCAGACGTGCATAGATGTTGCGATCCAAGATGGTCAGCTCATCGTCACGGTCGCGCGCCAAACGCTCAACTTCTTCACGCTCGATCTGCAAAGCACGTTCATCTTTTTCAACGCCATGGCGATTGAACACACGCACTTCCACGATTGTGCCATAGTCACCCGGTGGCAGACGCAAAGAGGTGTCGCGCACGTCAGAGGCCTTCTCCCCGAAGATCGCCCGCAAGAGCTTTTCCTCTGGTGTCATCGGGCTTTCGCCTTTTGGTGTGATTTTACCAACCAAGATATCCGCTGGACCCACTTCCGCACCGATATACACGATGCCCGCTTCGTCCAAGTTGCGCAGAGCCTCTTCGCCAACGTTCGGAATATCACGGGTGATTTCCTCAGGGCCAAGTTTGGTGTCGCGCGCGGCCACTTCAAATTCTTCGATGTGAACCGAGGTGAACACGTCATCGCGCACAATACGCTCTGAGATCAGGATACTATCTTCATAGTTATATCCGTTCCAAGGCATAAAGGCGACAACCACGTTCTTGCCCAAGGCCAACTCACCGATATCAGTGGAGGGACCATCGGCGACCACTTCGCCTTTGCGAACATAATCGCCAACCTTCACCAAGGGGCGTTGGTTGATACAGGTATTTTGGTTTGAGCGCTGGAATTTGCGCATGCGGTAGATATCCACACCCGCATCACCAAGCTCAAGATCTTCCGTGGCCCGGATCACGATCCGCTGTGCATCCACTTGGTCGATGATACCGCCGCGCTTGGCCATGATCGCCGCACCGGAATCGCGCGCCACCACTTCTTCAATACCGGTCCCAACCAAAGGCGCTTCCGCCTTCAGCAATGGCACGGCTTGACGCTGCATGTTCGAGCCCATCAAAGCACGGTTGGCATCGTCATTTTCAAGGAATGGGATCAAGGAGGCCGCAACGGAGACCAACTGCTTTGGCGACACGTCGATCAAATCAACAGCGCTGGATTGCGCCAAAGTGTAATCACCATTTTGGCGGGTTGAGACCAGATCATTTTTGAACTTACCGTTCTCATCCAATGCCGCGTTGGCCTGCGCCACCGTGTGACGCATTTCTTCTGTGGCAGACATATATTGCACATCATCGGTCACAACACCGTCCACAACTTTGCGGTAAGGTGTTTCGATAAAGCCATATTTGTTCACACGTGCGAATGTCGCCAATGAGTTGATCAGACCAATATTCGGCCCCTCTGGCGTTTCAATAGGACACATCCGACCGTAGTGGGTGGCGTGCACGTCGCGCACTTCAAAACCAGCACGCTCACGGGTCAAACCGCCAGGGCCAAGCGCCGAGAGACGGCGTTTGTGAGTGACTTCCGACAAGGGATTGGTTTGGTCCATGAATTGTGACAACTGGCTGGAGCCAAAGAACTCACGCACAGCAGCAGCCGCAGGTTTCGCATTGATCAAATCTTGCGGCATCACAGTGTCGATTTCGACAGAGGACATCCGCTCTTTAATTGCGCGTTCCATACGCAACAGACCTACGCGATATTGGTTCTCCATCAACTCACCAACCGAGCGCACCCGGCGGTTGCCGAGGTGGTCAATATCGTCGATATCACCGCGACCATCGCGCAAATCAACCAAGGCTTTGACACAGGCAACGATATCTTCGCGGCGCAATGTGCGCACGGTATCTTCTGCATCCAAAGCCAAACGCATATTCATTTTCACCCGGCCCACGGCAGAGAGATCATAGCGCTCACTGTCAAAGAACAACGTGTCAAACAAGGCAGAGGCCGCATCCACGGTGGGCGGCTCACCCGGACGCATCACGCGGTAAATATCCATCAATGCTGTGTCGCGAGACATATTCTTGTCCATCGCCATTGTGTTGCGCATGTAGGCGCCCACATTCACATTATCGATGTCGAGCACTGGGATTGTGGTGATGCCGGCATCCAACAGATCTTTCAAAGACCCGCCGATGACTTCGCCATCTTTGTCCAGCTCCCAAGTCAACTCATCACCCGCTTCCACATAAATGGCGCCGGTTTCCTCGTTGATGATGTCTTTGGAAACGAATTTGCCAACGACTTGATCGAAAGGCACCAGAAGATCTGACACAGCCCCTTCGTCGATCAATTTCTTGACCGCGCGTGGCGTCACTTTCTTGCCGGCTTCAGCAATCATCTCGCCCGTTTTTGCATCGACCAAATCATAGGTTGGACGTGTGCCCCGCACACGCTCTGGGAAGAATTTGGTGACCCAACCGCTGCCTTTTTTGAAGGTATAATCCACGGTTTCATAATAGGCATCCATGATGCCCTCTTGGTCGAGACCCAGCGCATAAAGCAAAGTGGTCACAGGCAATTTACGGCGGCGATCGATGCGCGCGTAAACCACGTCTTTGGCGTCAAACTCAAAATCGAGCCAAGAGCCGCGGTAGGGAATAATCCGGCAAGCAAACAGCAATTTACCCGAAGAATGGGATTTGCCCTTGTCATGATCGAAGAACACACCAGGGGAGCGGTGCATCTGGGAAACAATCACCCGCTCTGTGCCATTGACCACAAATGTGCCGTTCGGTGTCATCAACGGCATATCGCCCATGAAGACGTCTTGCTCTTTGATATCTTTAACCGATTTCGCACCGGTGTCTTCATCTACATCAAACACGATCAAGCGCAGCGTCACCTTCAAGGGAGCTGCATATGTCATGTCGCGCTGTTGGCACTCTTCCACATCATATTTTGGTTTTTCCAGCTCGTATTTTACGAACTCCAAAATTGCGGTTTCGTTAAAATCTTTAATCGGGAAGACCGATTGAAAAACACCCTTGATGCCTTCGCCGTCGAGCGGCTGTAGGGAATCACCGGATTTCAAGAACAAATCATATGAGGATTTTTGAACCTCAATCAAATTTGGCATTTCTAAAACTTCACGGATTTTACCGTAATATTTGCGCAAACGTTTTTGACCTAGGAATGACATAGCCATGCGTTACGTAACCTTTCATCTCGACTGTCGCATTGCCGTCGGGGACCGGCGATGCGCACATCTGAGAACGGGTTGTGGTTCGGCCTATTCTTGAATGTCGTCCCAAAGACACTCGCCCGACCTATGAACCTACCCTGAAAGACGCCCCCATTTGGGCGCCTATCAGGAAAGATCTGCTGTCTTATCGCAAAGGCTTTCGCCCTGTAGCTTTAAGACGGCAAAGGCTGGGAGCAGAAAACTGCCCCCAGCCAATTTCAGAACAGGTCTGAAATTACTTTACTTCGACTTCAGCGCCAGCAGCTTCGAGCTTGGCTTTGATGTCGTCAGCTTCAGCTTTGTCGACGCCTTCTTTGACAGCTTTGCCGCCAGCATCTACCAATTCTTTAGCTTCTTTCAGACCCAGGCCAGTGATGGCGCGGACTTCTTTGATGACGTTGATTTTAGATGCGCCAGCAGCAACAAGAATTACGTTGAATTCTGTTTGCTCTTCAGCTGCACCGCCAGCATCGCCAGCAGGACCAGCCATCATGACAGCGCCGCCAGCAGCGGGCTCAATGCCATATTCATCTTTCAGAATAGTTTTCAGTTCTTGTGCTTCGAGCAGTGTCAGACCAACGATGTCTTCTGCAAGTTTTTTCAGATCAGCCATTTTAGACTCTTTCCAATTAATAAGTGTGTTCCAACGACGGGTTTAAACCCACGAGGATGTTTGGTTGCTTAAGCAGCCTTCTCTTCGATGGTCGAGAGAATGCTTGCGATATTGCTTGCAGGTGCGCCAATGGCCCCGGCGATGTTGCTGGCAGGTGCACCAATGCAACCCACGATGGAAGCAATAAGCTCCTCGCGACTTGGCATTGCGGCAACAGCTTTGACACCGGCGACGTCCAATGCGTTTTCGCCCATCGCACCACCCAGGATATCCAGCTTTGGATTGCCTTTTGAGTACGCCTCAACCACTTTGGCAGCAGCCACAGGGTCTTCGGAATAAGCGAGAACGGTCATACCCGTCAGAAGGTCTGCGATGCTTGCGCAAGGCTTCCCATCAAGGGCGATTTTGGCGAGCCTATTTTTGGCAACACGCACAGACCCACCAACTTCACGCATTTGCGCGCGCAGGTCCTGCATTTCAGCAACTGTCATACCCTCGTAGCGGCTAACCACCACGACGCCAGAGCTTTCAAAGATTTGACCGAGTTCTTCGACCAACTTCCCTTTCAGTGCTCTATCCACAGTTTCACTCCAAATTATGAGGGGCTTTTAAGGTCCCCTCGGCTCAGTTCTGTGGCAGTTTCCCGCCACGTTAGAGTCCATGATATGAGACCAAAGCCAAAATCACCCGAAGGAACCCTTCCGGAAATTCGTCCTAATCTCCATCTCAGGCAGGAAATTAAGCCTCACGGCACCCACCATCTCGGACAGAATGACACCCCGGTCACAAAGTGCCAGGGGGTCGAGGGTTCGTTTAGGGGATTCGCAAGGATTGGGCAAGGGCTCAAATGGTTTTTGGCCAAAGACTAAAATCGACGCGCCCTGCGGACGCCACAAACGAAAAATGGCGGACCCAAGAGCCCGCCATTTTTATGAATACAAGAGACAGTGCGGCTTATTGGCCTGTCGCGCTGTCAACGTTCAAAGTTACGCTTGGGCCCATTGTTGAGCTCAAAACGATTTTCTTCATGTAAGCGCCTTTGGAACCCGACGGTTTGGCTTTGGAGACTGCATCCACGAAGGAGCGCACGTTTTCAGCCAATTTCGCATCATCAAAGGATACTTTGCCGATGCCCGCGTGAATAACGCCAGCTTTTTCGACTTTGAATTGAACCTGACCACCTTTAGCCGCTTCAACCGCTTCTTTGACATCCATCGTCACCGTCCCAATTTTCGGGTTTGGCATCAGGTTGCGTGGGCCCAACACTTTGCCCAAACGACCCACGACGGGCATCATATCCGGTGTCGCGATGAAGCGATCAAAGTCGATCTTGCCGCCTTGCACGATTTCCATCAGATCTTCTGCGCCAACAACATCTGCACCGGCAGCCAAAGCTTCTTCAGCTTTCGGGCCACGGGCAAAGACAGCAACCCGAACGGATTTACCTGTGCCGTTGGGCAGGTTCACTGTGCCGCGAACCATTTGATCGGCGTGACGTGGGTCAACACCAAGGTTCATCGCGATCTCAAGTGATTCATCAAATTTCGCAGTCGCGACGCTTTTGATCAGCGCCACAGCCTCTTCAACTGTGACCATGGATTTGCCAGCGAATGCAGCGCGTGCGGTGGTGGTGCGTTTTCCGTATTTTGCCATCTTACTTCACCTCTATGCCCATAGACCGAGCTGAGCCCAGGATGATTTGCATTGCGCCTTCGATATCGTTGGCATTCAGATCTTTCATTTTCGCTTCAGCGATTTCTTTCACCTGAGCGACTGTAACGGTTGCCACAGTTTCACGACCTGGATTTTCCGCACCGCGTGGGCGGTTGCGCTTGCCAACAGGCTTCAGGCCCGCGGCTTTCTTCAGGTAGTAAGACGCCGGCGGTGTCTTAACTTCCATGGAGAAAGATTTGTCCTGGTAATATGTAATCACAGTCGGGCAAGGTGCACCTTGCTCCATATCGGCTGTTTTTGCGTTAAACGCTTTACAGAATTCCATGATGTTGATCCCGCGTTGACCCAATGCAGGGCCCACTGGCGGGGAGGGGTTTGCTGCACCTGCAGGAATCTGCAGTTTCATCGTACCAGCGATTTTTTTAGCCATTTCGGCTGCTCCTTTTTCAAACACCCATGATCGCGATCACTGGGCTATGTTGATGTGGTCCGGCCTGTCACGCGTGACAGAAACCTCCCACATGCCCCAACGGGCAGATTGCGCCAGAGGCGCAGATCGCTCAGACCTGTTTTGAGACCTGAGTGAATTCCAATTCCACGGGGGTGGCGCGGCCAAAAATGGACACGGTCACTTTCAAGCGTTGGTTCTCATCATCGACTTCTTCGACGTTGCCGTCAAAGCCTTCAAAGTGCCCACCGTTGATTTTAACTTGCTCACCGATGTCAAAATGAATCAATGTGCGCGGTGTATCTTCACCCTCTTGAACGCGGTTCAAGATTTGGTTCACCTCGGCATCGCGCATCGGCATGGGGCGACCCTGTGGGCCCAAAAATCCAGTGACGCGATTGATGGAGGTGATCAGGTGATAGGCCTCGTCAGACAGCTCCATCCGCACCAAAACATAGCCCGGCATGAAGCGGCGCTCTGTGGTCACTTTCTTACCACGGCGCACCTCGATTATCTCTTCCGTAGGAACCAAAACCTCTTCGATTTGCTCTTCCATATTGGAATCGATAGCCGACTGGCGAATGGCCTCTGCGATCTTCTTTTCGTAGTTCGACAGAACACTTACGGAATACCATCTTTTTGCCATTTTATGGCCCTTCACCTTGATCGGGCCTGGCCCGAAAATTCAAACGTCAACGCATTCGGCGCTAAATGAAAACGGGCGTGAGGCCGAATCGCCGCACGCCATGAGTTGTTCGTAAGCCCAGTACCCTCCATGGCCCCTATTTTCAAGAGCCGGCATCGGACTTGTTTAGAACATGCCTAAGACAGAGCGCAGCCCCAAGCGGATCACAGCATCGATGCCAGAGAAGAAAATCGCAGCAATGATCGCCAGAACCAAGACCATCGCAGTGGTGATCAAAACCTCGCGGCGGGTGGGCCACACAACCTTTGTGATCTCCGCCCGTGTCTGCTGGATAAATTGAAATGGGTTCGTGCGCGCCATGATGATCCTCAGAACATTAGTGATTAAGCGCAGATACGCTGACTTGAGCGGTGTTTCAACCCTTTGAAACACATCATTCGAGAACTGTGATCTCGTGGGCTCGGCCAAGCGCGTCAATATCTTGGCCATAGGCCGCCTGGCTTTCGCGCACCAGCGCTTCCGGCCAAGGCGCAAACTTGGGATAGACGTCAGAAATGGGGAAATCTTCCCGCGCAACCGCACCCAGGCGCCCGCCGTAACCTGCCGCATGCCAGGTGCAGCAGGCGTTTACGGCCCGCTCCGAGAGGCCGGCGTGCAGGCGTTTTTCCAGCAGTGATGGAATTTCAGGGCGCGGCTGGCCGATTAGCCTGTCCAGAACCTGTGGAAACACCCTGTGATAGTCCTCATATCGCCATATCGAAACCTGAGCCACGCCCGGGATTTTGGCCATGGGGCGCAGGATATCGGACCATTTGACCGCCGTCGGATCCAATCCTTTTGAGAACCGCTCCCAAGTCTGGAACCGCCCCGAGAGCAGCAATTGATTGTAGACAGAGACATAATAAGAGCAAGGTTCCCGCACGGCCATGGCGATGTGCAACGGATTGGGCGCGACAAGTTGGGCCAGACGGGTCAAGCGCTCAATGGCTTTGGGATACATCATCTCCCGATTGGGGCCATTCATCAAATCTTTGAACCCGCCAATGATGTTTTCTTCCGAAATCAAAAGTCGTGGTTGGCCAGCCGCCAAATCCGCAAGTTTTCTTTTTTGTTGTTGATTTTTCTCTTTTCGTCCCAATGCTTTCCAGAGAGTTCCGAAT
>Ga0213865_10003247_pt1 | contig 10039 bp, 10 predicted proteins | sample PICome_6_FD_160100 | JGI IMG/M metagenome (GOLD analysis project Ga0213865, IMG submission 160100) | Coastal seawater microbial communities near Pivers Island, North Carolina, United States - PICO282 | ecosystem: Environmental > Aquatic > Marine > Coastal | place: USA: North Carolina... | reverse complement strand
AATTTACCTTCCGTTATCTCAATCTTTATTCGAAATTAGATTTGTAGAGCACGAATCTCCTTTTTACCAGTTATCAAATCTTCCAACATATACTTTGCAATGTGAGTTATTTGAATATTCTGGAGAAACAATTAATACTGGTTTCCAAAACTTAGATGATTTAAATGAATATGTTGCACAGCAAAAAACACTAATCATTAATGGCTCTAATGGTAATCAATTTAAAATTAATGAGACTGTAAAGCAAGAAATTTCTTCTGAGCCTGGAGAATTTGTAACTGGTCGTGTTGTCAAATATACTAATGTAGATTCTAATACAACGGAATTAATACTAACAGACTGGGCAACAACCAATGGAAAAGTTCAAGACTTTGTAGTTGGTGGATTAAATATTATTGGCGAGGAGTCTGGAGCAGAATGGTCTATTGCTAACGTATATGATGTCAATGATGCGCCTTCGTCTAATGCATTTGCAAATGACGGACAAGCACAAAACCAAGATTTTGAATTAGAAGCAGATGGAATTATTGACTTTACTGAGACCAATCCATTTGGTGAGATTGGAGGTTAATTATGTTAAATGAACATTTTTATCATGCTTCTATTAGAAGAACTATTGCTGCTTTTGGTACTATCTTTAATGATATTAAAATTGTCAGAAAAGATTCTGCCGGAGAAGTAAAACAAATTTCAAGGGTTCCATTAGCATATGGACCTAAGCAAAAGTTTTTGGCAAGATTAGATACTCAACCTGATTTAACAGATCAAAGAGTGGCAATTAAATTACCTCGTATGTCGTTTGAAATTACTGGTTTGACATATGATTCTACAACTAAACTTCCTAAAATGAATAAAGTTACTCGCCAGAATACTCTTGGTGATTATACTACTAGAAATACGCTATATACTTATGCCCCATATACGATGAGTATTCAATTAGCTATTATGGTAAAAAATCAAGATGATGGTCTTCAAATTGTAGAACAAATTATTCCATATTTTCAGCCAGATTATACAATTACAATTAATGAAGTTCCAGATATGAATATCAAAAATGATATTCCTATTGTATTGAGTGCTGTAAACCTTACAGAAGACTATGAAGGCGATTTTCTTACTCGTAGAGCAATCATATATACTTTAGATTTTGATCTTAGAGTAAGATTCTATGGTCCTATTAAAGAACAAAAGGTCATTCAGCTAACTGATGTTGATATGCTAGAAGGAGCAGTAGATGACTTTGGCTTCTTAGAAGAATATATTGCTGATGGTACATCTGCTGATGGCGATATTGATGCTGTAGTAGAAGGTAAAGACGAAACTGATGATGGAGCAATTACATAATGGATAAGAATAAAGACGATATTGATGACGATTATGATTTTGCTCGATCAAAGTACTATAATTTAGTTGAAAAAGGTGATGAGGCAATTGATCTCATGATGGAATTAGCAAGAGAGTCTGAGCACCCTCGTGCTTTTGAAGTATTATCTAATATGATGAAACAGAATGCTGAAATAGCAGACCGTCTAATGGAACTCCAAAAGAAAAAGAAAGAAGTTCACTTAAAAGACGCAAAAGCACTTCCAAGTAAAATGACTCAAAATAATGTTTATGTAGGTTCTTCAACAGATCTACAAAGAATGTTATTAAAGAAGATGGAAGAGCAAGATGTCATCGAATCTGAAGAATAATGAACTAGGCTATCTTGGTAATCCAAACGTTAAGCGCGATGGTGTTGAACAAGAATGGTCTGAGCTAGAAATAAAAGAATACGCAAAATGTATGAAAGATCCTTCTTATTTTGCGCGTACATATTTAAAGGTTATTTCTCTTGATAAGGGTTTAGTTCCATTTAATTTATATCCATATCAAGAAGAAATGTTTAAGCATTTCAACGATAATAGATTCTCTGTTGTTTTAGCATGTAGACAATCTGGTAAATCTATTAGCTCTGTTGCATATCTTTTATGGTATGCTATTTTTAATCCAGAAAAAACAATTGCAATTCTTGCTAACAAAGGTTCTACTGCTAGAGAAATGCTAGCACGTATTACTCTTATGCTTGAAAATATGCCATTCTTTTTACAGCCAGGAGCAAAAGCTTTAAACAAAAGCTCTATTGAATTTTCCAACAACTCTAGAATTATAGCTGCAGCCACCTCAGGGTCTTCTATTCGTGGTATGTCTGTAAATTTACTATTTTTAGACGAATTTGCATTTGTTGAAAATGACGCTGAGTTCTATACTTCAACATACCCAGTTGTATCTTCTGGTGAGTCTACCCGAGTAATTATTACTAGTACAGCAAATGGTGTTGGTAATGTATATCATAAAATCTGGGAAGGCGCAGTTCAATCAACTAATGAGTATAAACCTTTTAGAGTAGATTGGTGGGACGTTCCAGGTCGTGATGAAGCTTGGAGACAAACAACAATTAACAATACATCTGAATTACAATTCCAGCAAGAATTCGGTAATACTTTTCACGGAACTGGTAATACTCTTATTGCTCCAGAGATTTTACTTAAGCTCCAAGCAATAGAACCAATTGGCAGAGTTGATAATTTACGGATTTATAAAGAACCTGAAGAACTTCATGAATATATGATATTTGTTGATGTTGCAAAAGGAAGAGGTCAAGACTATTCTGTTTTTAATATTATAGATATGTCTGTTAGACCATTTGAACAAGTAGCAGTCTATCAAGATAATACAATATCGCCATTATTGCTACCTGATATAATCTACAAATACGCTAATATGTACAATGAAGCATATGTCATTGTAGAAAATAATGACCAAGGTTCAGTTGTTTGTAATGGTTTGTATTATGATTTAGAATATGAGAATGTGTTTGTTGAGTCTGCAGTAAAAGCCAATGCAATTGGTGTTACAATGACTCGTAAAGTAAAAAGAATAGGTTGCTCAAATATGAAAGATTTAATTGAGCAACAAAAATTAATAATTAATGATGCAGAAACTATTTTAGAATTATCTACCTTTGAAGCTAGAGGAAACTCTTTTGAAGCTTCTTCTGGTAATCATGATGATATTGTCATGAGTTTAGTTTTATTTGGTTGGTTTTCAACCAATGCATTTTTCGCCGAGCTTACGGATATTGATATGAAGTCTTTATTATACTCAGAAAGAATTAAAGCTATGGAAGAAGAAATTGTTCCAGTTGGCTTTTTTGATGATGGTAGAGAAGATAAGTATGAAACAGATAGTGATGGTACCGTCTGGGAGTCAGTAAATACTGGAATTTACTAATATTATAAATATATACGAGTGACTAACAATTCGTATTATGAAATCATATAATAACCCAAGCTTATAATCTTTTTTTGGAGAGGAATAAAAATGGCTTTTCAAGTATCACCAGGAGTTCAGGTCAAAGAGATTGACCTAACGAATGTGATTCCAGCGGTATCCACATCAATTGGTGGTTTTGCTGGCGCATTCAACTGGGGACCAGTTGAAGAGATTCGTACAGTTGGTTCTGAGAAAGAACTTGCGGCGATCTTTGGAACCCCAGATAATAACACCGCGAAATACTTTTTAACAGCTGCTAGCTTCTTAACATATGGTAACGCATTGAAAACTGTTCGTGTAGAAGCGAATGGTATGCTTAATGCTACTACTGGTGGAAGCGGCCTATTAGTTAAAAATCGCGATCATTTAGACGACGTAACAACAACAGGTAACGAATGGATTGCTAAATATCCAGGTGTTCTAGGTAACTCACTAGCAGTTGAAGTATGTCCTGCAGATAGTGCATCTTTCACAGGATGGGCTCATGCAGGTGAATTCGACGCAGCACCAGGAACATCTGATTGGGCATCTGATAGAAGCTGTTCAAACGACGAAATGCATATTGTAGTCATCGATGAAGATGGCGCATGGACAGGAACACCAGGTACTGTTCTAGAAACATGGGCATTTGTATCACAAGCTTCTGACGCACGTTCTGCACAGGGCACATCAAACTACTATAAAGATGTTATCAATGGTAACTCTGCTTATGTTTGGTGGGGAGACCATGCAGCTCTATTCACCAATGCAGGTTCTACTACAGCAACAGTAGCTGGAGACTTCTTAGGAGGTATTACAGCAGCGGTTGTAGCTGAATCATTAGCAGATGGCGCTGATAATAATGCACCAACAGTTGGTGAATTACAATTAGGATTCGATCTATTCGAAGATGCCGAAACTGTTGACGTTAACCTATTGTTCTCTGTACCAGCAGCGAATGGTGGTGACGACGTTACTTTAGCTAATGACCTATTAGCCATTGCAACAGCACGTAAAGATGTAGTTGCATTTATTTCGCCTCCAATCGAGGACACAGTTGGAACATCTACACCAGCAGCCGATGTGAAAGCTTTTGCTGATCAGCTGACATCTACATCATATGGTGTGATTGATTCAACAGCACTTAAAGTATACGACAAATATAATGACGTATATCGCTGGATTCCAGCAGCTGGCCACATGGCTGGTCTATGTGCTAATACAGACCAAGTTGCAGATGCATGGTTCTCACCAGCAGGCTTCAACCGTGGTCAAATCTTGGGTATCACTAAGATTGCTTTCAATCCTAAGCAAGCAGATCGTGATACGCTTTATAAAGCACGTATCAACCCAATCGTATCTTTCCCTGGACAGGGTACAGTACTATATGGCGATAAAACAGCACAAGCTAAACCTTCTGCATTTGATCGCATCAATGTACGTCGCCTATTCATCACATTGGAAAAAGCGATTGCAACTGCTGCTAAATATCAACTCTTTGAATTCAATGACGAATTTACCCGTGCAATGTTCCGCAACATGGTAGAACCATTCTTGCGTGACGTCAAGGGTCGTCGTGGTATTACTGACTTTGCAGTTGTTTGTGATGCAACAAATAACACTGGTGAAGTTGTAGATACAAACCGCTTTGTAGCGGATATCTATATCAAGCCAGCTCGTTCAATTAACTTCATCACATTGAACTTCATCGCGACACGTACAGGCGTTGAATTCTCTGAAATTATTGGTCAATAAGGAGAATAAACAATGGCTATCTTAGGCGTAGATGATTTCAAATCAAAACTAGTCGGTGGTGGTGCACGTTCCAACTTATTCAAAGTTGAAATGGGTTTCCCTGCTGGTATCGCTGGTGCAGCCGAATCAGAAGTTGGTGGCTTTTTAATTAAAGCAGCACAGCTTCCAGCTTCAGTTATTGCACCTATTACAGTTCCATTCCGTGGTCGTCAACTTCAAATTGCGGGTGACCGTACATTTGAACCTTGGTCAATCACAGTATTGAACGACACAAACTTCTTACTACGTGATGCTTTTGAGCGTTGGATGAACTATATCAACTCTCATAACGCTAACACAGGCGAAGTTACACCATCTAACTATTTTGCTGATGCATCTGTTTATCAGCTAGATAAAGATGGAAATGAAGTCAAAGGTTATACATTCCGTGGCATGTGGCCAACGAATGTTGCAGCAATTGATGTATCATTTGATAACGAAAATGCTATTGAAGAGTTCACAGTTGAACTTCAAGTACAGTACTGGGAATCAAACACCACTACTTAATAGCATATAAATAATAGCAGAGGGGATAAAACCCCTCTGTTTATTATAAAGTAGGAATATTTAAATGGCTGAATTTTTTGGTTTCGAGATAAAACGAAAAAGTGAAGAAGAAAAAGAAGAACAAAAGAAACAATCTTTTGTTGCTCCTTTAGAAGATGATGGTTCTAGCTATATTCAGGCCGGAGGTTACTTTGGTCAATATGTTGACTTGTCCGGAACCGATGGTGCTAAAAACGAAGCTGATCTAATTCGTCGTTATAGAGATATTGCTCAGCATCCTGAATGCGATGCAGCAATTGAAGATATTGTAAATGAATCTATTGTTTCTGATTATACCTCTGCTCCTGTCGAAATACTTCTTGATGAGTTAAAACAGCCCGAAAGTGTTAAAAAGCTAATTAGAGCAGAATTTGAGAATATTGTTTCTCTTCTACAATTTAACCATTATGGGCATGAAACTTTCCGTAAATGGTACGTAGACGGTAGATTATTTTACCATATCATCATAGATGAAAGTAATCCTAAAAAGGGTATTTTAGAACTCCGTCCAATTGATCCAACCAGAATCCGCAAAGTAAAAGAAATTGATTCTGAAAAAGATCCTAAAACCGGTGCAGATATTATTAAAAGCATCGATGAATATTACCTTTACCAAGATAGCTCAATGAGCAAATCTAATCAAGGTTTAAAAATCTCAAAGGATTCAATCCAATATACTACATCTGGCTTATTAGATTCTTCTCGCAAGAAAGTTCTTTCATATTTACATAAAGCAATTAAGCCTGTAAATCAACTACGTATGATGGAAGATTCATTGGTAATTTATAGGTTATCAAGAGCTCCAGAACGTAGAATTTTCTATATTGATGTAGGTAACCTTCCAAAAGGTAAATCAGAAGAATATTTACGTGGTATTATGAATCAATACCGCAATAAACTAGTATACGATGCAAATACAGGTGAGATTAAAGACGACCGTAAGCATATGTCAATGCTAGAAGATTTCTGGCTTCCTCGTAGAGAGGGCGGGCGTGGTACCGAGATCTCCACCTTGCCTGGAGGCGAAAACCTCGGCCAGATTGATGATATTATTTACTTCCAAAAGAAGTTATATAAATCATTAAATGTTCCAGTAAATAGACTAGAACAAGAGGCACAATTCTCATTAGGTAGAGCTACAGAGATTTCTCGTGACGAAGTTAAATTTCAGAAATTTATTAACCGCCTACGTAAAAAATTCTCATGGTTGTTCTTAGATCTTCTTAAAACTCAGCTTCTACTAAAAGGTATTATTACTGAAGCCGATTGGAGAGAAATTAAAGAAAACGTTGCAGTAGACTATATTAAAGATTCTCATTTTGCTGAACTAAAAGATGCTGAAATTTTAAGAGATAGATTAGAATTACTGGCGCAACTAGATGAATACGTTGGTAACTATTTCTCTAAAGAGTGGGTACGCAAAAACATCTTAATGCAGAATGACGACGAAATAGAACTAATGGATGCACAAATTGAGGATGAAAGAGATTCAGGTCAGATTCCAGATGAAGATGATCTTGAAATTTAATTTATTATAAATATACTAAAAGGTGAGTAAATGACTGACACAATTGATTTAATTAACGCATTAGCAAGTGGTAAAACCGCGGATGCTAATAATACATTTAATGATTTAATGTCTAGTAAGATTAGTGCAGCGCTTGATGCTAAAAAAATCGAACTAGCTAATGATGTTTATAATGGTGTAACAGATAGTATTGAACAGGAAATTGGGACAGATGAAGTTCAAGGAACTGAGACAGAAATTAACCCTGAGTGAAGCTTCTGAAAAAGAGGTTAAAACACTTAAGGTTGGTAAAAAATCTAAAGCTGTTATTAAGCAGAAAGGTTCCAAGTTTTCTGTTTATATCGATGGCACTTTGCTAGACGATAAATATAAAAATGCTAAAGAAGCAGAAAAGGCTGCAAAGGAATTTGCAGATTTAATGGGAGCATAAGTTAATGAAACTTATTACAGAACATCTTGAGGACAACCTCAGCTATATTACTGAAGAAAAGAACGGTAAAAAGAATACCGTCATTGAAGGTATCTTTATGCAGGCCGAATCTAAAAATAGAAACGGGCGCATTTATCCTCGTGATGTGATGGAAAGTGCAGTTAATAAATATGTTACAGAACAGGTTTCCAAAGGTAGAGCTGTTGGTGAGTTGAATCACCCAGAAGGTCCTACTATTAATTTGGATAAAGTATCTCATCGTATTACCGAACTATCATGGGACGGTAATAATGTGATGGGAAAAGCACTCGTACTTGATACTCCAATGGGTCAAATCGTAAAAGGATTGGTCGAAGGCGGAGTTCAATTGGGTGTTTCTAGTCGTGGTATGGGTACTCTTGTGAACAAAAACGGAGTAAATGTTGTAGGTAAAGATTTTATCTTAGCAACAGTTGACATTGTTCAAGACCCCTCGGCCCCTGAAGCTTTCGTAAATGGGATTATGGAAGGCGTTGAATGGGTTTGGGATAATGGTCTGCTCAAAGCACAAGAGATTGAAAAATATGAGACTGAAATCAAAAAGGCATCTTCATCCCAATTGGCAGAAAGCCAATTGAAGGTGTGGCAAGATTTCCTCTCAAAACTTTAACTCTATGAATCAAGGAGTAAAATATGTCTGAAGAGACCAAAAACCTAGAGTTGGATCTCATCGAAGACGTTTCTGAAGTAGAGCTCCAAGATGAAGACCTCGTTGAAGACGTTGAAGTTGAGACTGAGGAAGACATCGCGGAAGATGCTGTCGAAGCAGACGCTGAAGAAGTAGTAGCTGAAGAAGTTATTGAAGAATCAGCAACGCCGAAGACTAAGGCTGGTATTATTAATGCCATGTACAAAGAAATGTCCAAAATGAAAAAAGCCGACTTAACAGCCGCCTATGAAAAATTTATGGGTAACGATGACGAAGAAGGCGACGATGACGACGATGATGACGAAGAAGAAATGAAGGAAACTAAAGGTAAAGTAAAAGAAGGCTATGACTTCGAAGCTGACCTTGAAGCCCTAGTATCTTCTGATGAAACATTGTCTGAAGGATTCCAAGAAAAAGCAGCTACAATCTTTGAAGCAGCAGTAAAAACAAAAGTTGCTGGTGAGATTGATCGTCTAGAAGCTGAATATGCTCAGCACCTAGAAGAAGAAACAGCTGGTATTCGTGACGAACTAGTAGAAAAGGTAGATGGGTACCTTAACTATGTCGTTGAGAATTGGATGGAAGAAAATCGTGTAGCAATTGAAAATGGTTTACGCACAGAGATTGCAGAATCATTTATGGAAGCACTAAAAGGTGTATTCACTGAACACTATATCGAAGTACCAGAATCAAAAACTGATATGGTTGACGATCTAGCTGAGCAAGTTGAAGAGCTTGAAGCACAACTAACAAAAGCTACAGAAGACAATATTCGTTTAAACGAATCTGTTGCAGATTTTCGTCGTACAGAAATTTTAGCAGAAGCATCTAAAGATCTAGCTGTTACTGAAGCTGAAAAGCTAAAGACACTAGCTGAAGATGTTGACTTCGAAGATGCAGAAACTTTCGCTAAGAAAGTAGCTACATTAAAAGAGTCATACTTTGCTAAAGAAACCGTAACAGAGAGTGTTGAAGAAGCAGAAGTTTCTATGAATGCAGAAGGTGAAGAAATTGAAGTTTCACCAATCATGGAAAAATATCTAGCAGCGCTTTCTAAGTCTAAAAAATAATATCCATTAGGAGATAACTAAAATGTTCAATGCAGAAAATGCACAACAGAAATGGCAGCCGATCCTAGAGAACGCTGACGTTCCTGCTATTCAGGACAACTATCGTAAGTCCGTAACAGCAGTACTTCTAGAAAACCAAGAAAAAGCAATGCGTGAAGAGCGCGCGGCATTTGGTTCTCTAAACGAAACTGCAGCTAACGCAACTGGTGGTGGAATTGATACATTCGACCCAGTTCTTATTTCACTTGTACGCCGTGCAATGCCTAACCTAATGGCATACGACGTTGCTGGTGTTCAGCCAATGTCTGGCCCAACTGGTCTTATCTTCGCGATGAAATCACGTTACAGCACACAAGGTGGTGCAGAAGCGCTATTTGGCGAAGCAGATACAGCACACTCAGGTGCGGGCTCTCACGCAGGTACATCTGACTCACTAGGTTCATACGGTACTGATGCCGATACTAACGACATTGAAGATTCATTCGCAACAGGCGCAGGTATGGCAACAGCAGCTGCTGAAGCTCTTGGTAACACAGGCAACGCATTCGGCGAGATGGCGTTCTCAATCGAGAAAACATCCGTAACTGCGAAATCACGTGCACTAAAAGCTGAGTACACAATGGAACTAGCACAAGACCTTAAAGCAATCCACGGTCTTGACGCTGAATCAGAACTAGCAAACATCTTGT
>Ga0213865_10003246_pt1 | contig 10039 bp, 9 predicted proteins | sample PICome_6_FD_160100 | JGI IMG/M metagenome (GOLD analysis project Ga0213865, IMG submission 160100) | Coastal seawater microbial communities near Pivers Island, North Carolina, United States - PICO282 | ecosystem: Environmental > Aquatic > Marine > Coastal | place: USA: North Carolina | collected... | reverse complement strand
TGCCGATTAAACTGTAACCTGCAGTTTTCGCCTCGGTCACCACACTGTTGGCCAAGGCCTTGACTTGACGATTAGAGTTGCCCGAAGCGACGATCATAGTGTCCATTATTCCAGTGAGCTCGCGCACATCAATCGCGGTGATATCAGTGGCTTTGATATCCTCTAGGGCAGCTGTAACAATAGTCTTCAAGGTCTGGTCATCTGGAGTTTGATTCATAACAGTCAGTTACTCATATAATTGGTATTGTTTAATATAGTTGGCCACTGCCACAGGTAACATGTCAGCAGTGCAATTGCCCTTTTCTAGCTTGTCACGCACAGCGGTTGAAGATAGATCCAAATTAACCCTATCACAGAAGTAAATATGACCTTGGGCACAGCGCTTTACAACATTTATATCATCACGGCGATTTTGGCTTATCCAACCTGCCAGCGGCTCTTGGTTAGGCAGCGCCCAGCCGGGGCGAGAGCAGACAACAATGTGACAGTGGTCAAGCAATTCCCGCCAGCGTTGCCAGCCATTGATGCCTGCCAGTGTATCCATGCCCATGCAAAAAAATAGTGGCACCTGAGTACCGATTTCCCTACGCACCTGCACTAGGGTATCGATGCTATAACTGGGCCCTTGCCGTTGAAGTTCTATGTCATCGGCTCGCAGCACGGATTGCCCTTTGAGAGCCAGCTCCAGCATCGCCAACCGCTGCGCTGCTGAGACCTTGGGTAGTGCGCGGTGAGGGGGCAGGGCACAGGGAAGCATACGCATTTGCGCTACCCCCAAGTGCTCTGCCAATGTGCTAGCTACCCGCAGATGGCCGTGGTGGACCGGATTAAAAGTGCCGCCAAAAATCCCTACTGCTTCACTAATGACGGATTTGCCCATCACCCAATACAACCCACTTCTGGCTAGTTAGACCCTCGAGGCCAACCGGGCCGCGGGCGTGTATTTTATCGGTGGAAATACCTATCTCTGCACCCAGCCCGTACTCAAATCCATCGGCGAAGCGAGTGGAGGCGTTGACCATGACCGAACTGGAATCCACTTCAGCAATAAACTTTTGCCCGCGGTCAGTATCTTCGGTGACGATTGATTCGGTATGCCCAGAACCGTATTGATTGATATGCGCAATCGCCTCCTCAATACCGGAAACTATTTTCACCGCCAATACAGGGGCTAAATATTCCTGATACCAATCTTCCTCTGTAGCCTTATTAAGGCCCGATACAATGGCGCAAGATTTGGCACAACCACGCAACTCAACCTGCTTTTCAGCATAAATTGCCGCTAACTCTGGTAAAAGACTTTCAGCTAGTGACTTATCAATTAATAGTGACTCCATGGCATTACATACCCCATAGCGATGGGTTTTAGCGTTAATCGCAATCGCCACAGCTTTGTCTCTGTCTGCTTCGCCGTCAATATACACATGGCAGTTACCGTCCAGGTGCTTAATAACAGGCACCCGTGCATCTGAACTAATGCGTTCAATCAGACTTTTACCGCCGCGGGGCACTATGACATCCACATACTCAGTCATGGCAATTAATTCACCCACCGCAGCGCGGTCAGTGGTGGCCACCACCTGCACTGCAGTCTCTGGCAGTCCGGCATCAGCCAGTCCTTGGGAGATACAACGGGCAATAGCTTGATTGGACTCAATCGCCTCACTACCACCGCGCAAAATGGTGGCATTGCCAGACTTTAAACAAAGACTCGCCGCATCAATGGTTACATTGGGACGCGACTCATAAATAATGCCCACTACACCCAGAGGCACACGCATTTTGCTTAGGTTAATGCCGCTAGGTCTTTTGCCCAAATCAGTGAGCTCACCCACTGGATCGGGCAGAGCCACTACTTGAGCTAGACCCTCAATCATGCCATCAATGCGCTCATTGTTGAGCTCAAGGCGATCCAAAAGCGCCGCATCTAAGCCACTTGCGCGCCCCTTTTCCATATCGATTTGATTGGCCTGTATCAGGCTATCGCGCTGTTGTTCCAGACAGTCAGCAATGGCTTTTAAGGCATTATTTTTAATCTCGGCGGAGCTGGACGCCAAGATGCGCGAGGCCTCCTTGGCAGCACTGCCCAGATCATTCATATACTGTTTAATATTCATGCTTTTAAATATAGGTACTATTTTTGAGAGCCATTATACGATAGCGCTATAGCAAAGTGCTATCGTAGGGATATGGCAGGAAAAGCGCTATCGCAGCAATATGGCAGTATTTAACAGGTGAGGTGGATTATTTTTAAACAAGCCTCGTATACTTAACGGTTATTTAGTTGAGTTTAAAGCCAATGCAAGATGCGGTAGAGAAACTGGTCAGCAATAAAAAATGGTTAGTGCTAACCGGTGCCGGTATCAGTGCCCAGTCAGGTGTGCCAACCTACCGCGACAAAAACGGCGTTTGGCAACGCAAACCCCCCGTCACCCACCAGCAATTTATGCAAGATCATCAAGCGCGACAGCGTTTCTGGTTACGCAATATGGTGGGTTGGCGATTTATGTCTCAAGCTGAGCCCAATCATGCTCATCGCGCTTTGGCTGAACTAGAAAAGTGCAATGCGCTGGATCATGTGGTGACACAGAATGTTGACGGTCTGCACCAACAGGCGGGCAGTTATAAGGTAACTGATTTGCATGGGCGTATTGATAGGGTTAGCTGTATGGCCTGTGGTGCATCACAGTCGAGAAAAACTCTTCAAAACTGGCTGGAACAAAATAATCCAGACTATGTTCAACTATCTGGTCATCTTGGGCCCGATGGCGATGCTGAAATAGATGACCTAGATTATTCCGATCTTGTGGTGCCCCCCTGTGAAAAATGTGGCGGCATACTCAAGCCCGATGCGGTCTTTTATGGCGATTCGGTGCCCAAACAGCGCCTTGCCAAAGTTGAGGAGCTTATGCAGAAAGCCCAGGGCTTGGTGGTAGTAGGTTCATCCCTAACAGTGTTTTCTGGATACCGTTTTTGCCTATGGGCACAACAGCAGGGTAAACCGATTGTGATTCTTAATGAGGGTCAGACTAGAGCCGACCCAATGGCTACTATCAATTACCGCGGGCCCTGCTCGCCGGCGTTGCAGCTTTGGCAACAAACTGTTGAGAAGCACTTGATTTAACAACTAGCCTAGTTGACGGTTAACCACATCTGCCAACGCCTCTATATGGGCACTGTCGCTATTAAGGCAGGGAATATAGTGATAGGCCTCGCCACCCGCTTCCATAAAGATCTCTCGCCCTTCCATATTGATCTCTTCAATAGTCTCTAAACAATCTGAAGAGAATCCGGGGCAGATCACCGCTAAGTGCTTAGTGCCCTGTTCTGGCAATTGCTCAAGGGTTTCGTCTGTGTAGGGCTGTAGCCATGGCTCGCGGCCAAAGCGCGACTGGAAGGTTGTCATCACTTTGTCTTCGGGCAGATTCAATGATTCACGCACCAGCCTTGTGGTCTGATGACAGAAGCAGTGGTAAGGATCACCGTTTTTAAGATAGCGCTCCGGTGTGCCATGATAGGAAAACATAAATTTATCGGGCTCACCCTGCTCTTTTATATGGCGTCTAATACTGGCGCAAATAGCTTCTATATAAGCCGGGTTTTGGTGATAGCCGCCAATAAAATGTAATTCCGGCACCCAGCGCAATTGGGTAAAGCATTGGGCTAGGGCATCAAAGGTTGAGCCTGTAGTGGCACCCGAATACTGAGGGTACAGAGGCAAGACAGTGATATTGCGCACATTTTGCTCTGTTAAGCGTTTAATTGCAGATTCCATGGAGGGATTGCCATAGCGCATACCCAGCACCACTGGCACATCCTTTTTATACTTCTCTGATAACAACTGCTGAACACCCTCTACCTGAGCGCGACTGTGTACCAGTAGCGGTGAGCCCTCCTCTGTCCATACGCTTCTATACAGCTTGGCTGATCGGCGCGGACGAATGCGCAAGATAATTAGATTTAGAATTAGCCACCAAATTAGGCGCGGTATTTCAACCACCCGTGGGTCGCTTAAAAACTCTTTAAGGTAACGGCGCAGCTCTGTTGTCTGTGGCGCATCGGGCGTACCCAGATTACACAGTATTACCCCTTGCTTGGGCGATGGACCTTGGTGGTCATACTCGGTTTGACCTTGATACTTCATAGGACGGTTTCCAGATAGGGGTAAATTAGTTAGTTATTCGAAATCCTACTGTAAGAGGTTTACTCGAACAAATGAATTTTTAGTTAATTTATTCCTTTTATATTTCATATCCTATACTCAATCTAGAACGGATCAGACTTTGTGGGACACAGATCTCTCGCACAAAAACATAATTAAGGGATTAATATGAAACTCAGAATAGAACCATTGAAAGTTGCTAAAGATGAGTCCTTCGAACAGGACGTTTTGGACAGAAAAGACTTTGGGCAGTCCCTGCTAAATTTGATTACAAAATCTGAAAATGAATTGGTGATCTCAATTGATGGACAGTGGGGAGATGGTAAAAGCACCTTTGTTCAGATGTGGCAGGGTATGCTCACAGATGCTGAAATACCTAATATCTATATTGATGCATTTGCCAGCGATTATATTGATGATCCTTTTTTAGCAGTCGCCAGTGCTATCACAACATATATTGATGAAGATAACTCCAAAGGCAACAAAAAATCAGACAAATTTGTGCAAAAGGCAAAAGAGGTAGGGTCGCGGCTATTACCTTGGGGCACTAAGATCGCGGTTAAAGCGGTTACTGCAGGACTGATAAATGGTAGTGGTATTGAACAACTTGTGACTGTTAAAAAAGACATTGCCAATGATCTTGCTACCACAACTAGCGATTTTGTCGGTAAACAGCTAGAGGCACATAAGGAAGACCAGCGGCTATTTGAAGACTTTAAAAAAGAATTAACCAAGATAACTGACGGCAAAAAGTTGGTGATCATTATTGATGAGCTTGACCGCTGCAAGCCTACCTATGCTCTTGGGCTACTGGAGAAAATCAAACATCTATTTTCCGCGGAAAATGTATTCTTTGTGTTAGTGATGCACAAACAGGAATTAGAAAAGTCGATTAAATGCATTTACGGTGATATTGATGCCCATGCTTATCTGCAAAAATTTATTCATATTCAAACTGCCCTCCCCAAGAAAACCGATGGACACGATAACGACTTAAAAAAATACGCTCAGCATCTTTTTAAGTTACATAATATTGAGACTTGGGGGCATGAACGGACACTGTTAGATTATGTGGAGCATCTAGCAAGACACTTCAATCTATCACTGCGCCAACTTGAAAAGGTTTTTACCAACCTTGCGCTTTTTTATGCTTATGTGGCTAAAAATAATTATCCAAACCCGCCAATCACTGTCTTTCTAGCGGTAATAAAAGTCGTTAAGCCCGCCGTCAATCAAGCTCTTCTAGATAAAACTATGACCTATAGTCAACTTTGCGAACAGATAAAATTCTCAGAGGCAGAGATATGGTGCAAAAAGTTACTTGCATGGCTGAGATATGCAATCCTACCAGAAGATGAATACAGCCAGCTTGACCCCAATGACCCAGCAAGAACTTACCAGCATCATGAAGTTAGATTTAATCTAGAAAGACTTAGCATTATGACTTGGCTTATCCGTAAGGTGAACCTAATCACTACTTAGTCTAAGTCTTTGTTAGGCTGTGAAAATCTTTTACGACACTGATGCAAACTAAGTTAACCACGGCTCTTATAAAAACCAGATACTAGTGACATAGAAATTCACTACCTCACCTTGGGCAACTCTCCCCAGCGCGTGGTATAGGCCGGCGATAGATGTTCGCGCTTAATGGCCCATTGCTTTTTAATGCCCTGCCCGGCAAAAAATAAACCGCCCTTATTTTTGCGGTTCACTTGGTCCATTAGGTTCATCAGCTTATTGCTTCTAGCAGCATCGCCGCGATTACCTGCAGAATGGGTATTAAGCACATCGAATATATCCGGCTGATAGATGCCTGACGCATAAAAATCTGAGAGCATAACGCCACATTTAGCGTAGTGATAATCATCGCGCCATATCTGTTTCAGTAGCTTGACCGCCAGTGCAATTAAATCTCGGGTATTGTCAGTGGCATTGACTAACTCACTGGAAGCGGCATTGGAATACTGTGGTCTATCGGTACTAAATGGGCTGGTGCGAATAAATACCGTTAGCACTTTGGCCTGTTGTCGTTCTTTGCGCAGTTTCTCTCCGGCGCGCACCGTATGCTCACAGACTGCCTCGCGCATCTGGTTAAAGGTAGTTACTCTCTGACCAAATGAGCGACTGCAGACAATTTGCTTTTTGGCTGCAGGTATTTCTTCAAGGGCTATACAGGACTCGCCATTAAGCTCTCTAACGGTGCGCTCTACTACCACTGAAAATTGCTTTCGAATCAGCTTTTCCGGACTATCGGCCAAATCCAGTGCAGTTCTAACCCCCATAGCATTAAGTCTTTTGCCGAGGCGCCTACCTATACCCCAGATTTCTTCAACCGGTACCAGTTCCATTAGCCGGCGCTGCCGCTGTGGACTGGTTAGATCCACCACGCCCTGAGTGGCAGGGAATTTTTTGGCTGCATAGTTAGCTAATTTAGCCAATGTCTTAGAGGGAGCAATACCAACACAGACGGGAATACCGATCCACTGGCCAATGGCCTGTTTAATATTTTCGCCATATTGCTGTAGAGGCATAATCGCTTGGGTATTACTTAAGTCGAGAAAAGCTTCATCGATTGAATAGATCTCTACGCTGGGCACCATACTTTCCAGTGTATTCATTACCCGTGCGCTCATATCTGCATAGAGCGCAAAATTAGAGGAGAAGACTTTGATTTTATGGGTGCGAATTTCCTGTTGAATTTTAAACACTGGCACACCCATTTTAATGCCCAGTGCTTTCGCCTCTTTAGAGCGCGCTATCACACAGCCATCATTATTAGATAACACAACCACCGGCCTATGGCGTAAATCGGGTCGAAACAGTTTTTCGCAACTGGCATAGAAGTTATTGCAGTCAACCAATGCGAAAATATTACTCATAGGGATTATCTATTTGCGCTGGGTATTGCGAATTACACTGATCACTACCCCAAAGATAGTTAACTCACAGCCCTCGGGGATATCGATGGGTGTGTAGGCAGCGTTTCTGGGTATTAATCGCACACAGGGTTTCAGTTGCAGTTCTTTTACGGTGAGCTCACTGTTGATCTCAGCAATAATAATATCCCCTTGCTTGGCCTTAACTGAGCGGTCGACCACCAGAATATCATCGGCATAGATACCGGCTTCGATCATGGAGTCACCTTCAACGCGGACAAAAAAAGTCGCATTGGGACGCTTAATACAGAGCTCGTTTAAATCTAACGTCTGCTCAATATAGTCCTGTGCTGGTGAGGGGAACCCCGCCGAAACGGGCTCCGTAAATAGGGGAATTTTTAGGCATTTCGCCGCCGCCACATCGAGAGCGCTAATGCCGCTTAATAGCGAGACACGCATTAAAACCTCAGGGAAAATAGACTGATAACTGTATATTTATACAGTATCTAATAAATATGAAGTATTTACAAGTGCAACAGCAGTTTCAGCATATGGGCGGTTAGTCTGAGTCAAAAATCTCTTGTGCCTGCAGAGAGTCTGGCGCCATAGAAATGGTTTTTTTACTTGTAGGATCAAGGGGGATCGCTAAAATAGCGAGCCTTCTAACAGATCCATTATTAGCCGCAAGCGGGAAGTTAAATGCTATGAGCGATAGCAGTCTAGTCAGTAAAATCAATCAACGGCGCACCTTTGCGATTATCTCCCACCCGGATGCCGGCAAAACCACCATCACGGAGAAATTATTGCTGCTGGGCAATTTAATTCAGGTGGCGGGCACCGTTAAGGGACGCAAGAGTGATCGTCATGCCACCTCTGACTGGATGAGTATGGAGAAGGAGCGAGGAATCTCGGTGACCTCCTCGGTGATGCAGTTTCCCTACAGCGACTGCGTGGTCAATTTGCTGGATACCCCAGGCCACGAGGACTTTTCTGAGGATACCTACCGCACCCTAACCGCCGTAGACTCGTCATTGATGGTGATTGATGGCGCTAAAGGGGTGGAAGACAGGACCATTAAATTAATGGAGGTCTGTCGTCTGCGGGATACGCCGATTATATCCTTTATCAATAAAATGGACCGCGATATTCGCGATCCTATTGACCTACTTGATGAGGTTGAGGCTGTACTGAATATCAGTGCAGCACCGATTAATTGGCCCATTGGTATGGGGCGCGGGTTTCGCGGTGTTTACAATCTGTATACCGATACCATCCATGTGTATACCCAGGGCAGGGGTCATACGCTCAGTGATGATATCCAGGTTCAGGGGTTGGAGTCGGCCGAGGCTCGCGAAGCCTTGGGAGACTATGCCGATGATGTGTTGGAAGAGCTGGAATTGGTCAAAGGGGCCACCCACAAATTTGATAAGCAGGAATTTCTGTCCGGCAAACTGACACCGGTATTTTTTGGCACCGCACTAGGCAACTTTGGAGTGCGGGAAATGCTCGATGACTTTGTGCGCTGGGCGCCCCAGCCACAACCGAGACAGACCCTAGATAGGGAAGTATCGGCAGAGGAGAGTAAGTTCAGTGGCTTTGTCTTTAAAATTCAGGCCAATATGGACCCCAAGCACCGCGACCGGATCGCCTTCTTGCGTATTTGCTCAGGCAAGTACACCAAGGGCATGAAGATCAAGCATGTGCGCACTGGTAAAGATATGCGAATTGCCGATGCCTTTAGCTTTAAGGCTGGGGAGCGGATTTCGGTTGAGGAAGCTGCTGCTGGCGATATTATCGGTCTGCACAACCATGGTTCGATTCAAATTGGCGATACCTTTACCGAGGGTGAGGCGTTAAAGTTCACTGGCATTCCCCACTTTGCACCGGAACTGTTTAAGCGAATCCGCTTAAAAGATCCCCTGAGGACCAAACAATTACAGAATGGCATCCGCCAGCTCTCGGAAGAGGGCAGTACTCAGGTTTTCTTCCCGTTTCGCAACAATGATATTATTGTCGGTGCAGTGGGCCAGTTGCAATTTGATGTCGTGGCTTTCCGACTGCGCGAGGAGTATGGTGTCGAAGCTATTTACGAGTCAGTTAATGTACATACAGCACGCTGGGTAGCATCGTCGGACCACAAAGAATTACAGCGCTTTAAGGATAAAGCCGAAGAGAATTTAGCCCTGGATGGCGGAGGTCATCTCACCTACTTGGCACCTACTAGGGTCAACCTGTCGCTTGCCGAGGAGCGCTATCCAGAGATTGCCTTTAGTTCAACCCGCGAACATTAAAAAGTAAAAAAATAGAGGGTTTTAGTATGAGTGACGCGCAATCTAGTATTTCAATGGACCAGTGTCCGCAGCATCTGCGCGGCAATCGCAGCGCCTTAACTAGGTGGTGTGGACGGACATTTTTTAGTTTGATGGGTTGGAGACTTGAGGGGCAAATCACCGATGCTGAGCGGGTTATTTTGACCGCCGCTCCCCACACCTCAAACTGGGATGCTGTACTGGGTTTTGCCGCTGCGCTGGGTCTCAATGTACGGCTATTTTGGTTGGGCAAACACAGTATTTTTATCCCTGGTTTCCAATGGTTAATGCGTTGGCTAGGGGGTATCCCGGTTAATCGAAAAAACCCTGAAGACGTGATGGAATATGTCAATCAAGCGGTTGAAAAGCATCAGGGTTTGGTGATTATTGTGGCCCCAGAGGGCACCAGAAAAAAGGCAGAAAAGTGGAAAACCGGCTTTTTGCGGATTGCCAAAATGAATGACTGCAAGATTCAGCTCGGCGCGTTAGATTTTCCCACTAAGCGGATTATCATAGGCGATGTTTTTGAACCCAGCGGCGATAATCACGCCGATCTGGAAACTATTAAGGACTGGTACAAACAGTACAAGGGCAGGTTTCCAGACCAGTTTTAGACTGTAGGATTGGTTATATGGAGATAACTTTTACACATCAGCTTTTAGTTGCCACTGCTTTTTTTGTCGGTTTGATCT
>Ga0213865_10003244_pt1 | contig 10042 bp, 9 predicted proteins | sample PICome_6_FD_160100 | JGI IMG/M metagenome (GOLD analysis project Ga0213865, IMG submission 160100) | Coastal seawater microbial communities near Pivers Island, North Carolina, United States - PICO282 | ecosystem: Environmental > Aquatic > Marine > Coastal | place: USA: North Carolina | collected... | reverse complement strand
AAATGAGGGAATAATTTTGTTTATTTTTTTATTATTATTCATTATACTACTCCTAAAAAAATCTAAACAATATTCTTTGGAAAGTAGTGTTGAAGTAAACGATATTGATTTAGAATCTAATTTTAAAATCTTATTTTGGTTTATAATTGGTAGTGTTTGTCTTTATTATGGATCTGAATGGTTAGTTAATGGAGCAATTTATTTAGCTAAAAGTATTGGAATTAGTGAAGCTGTTGTTTCGGTGTCTTTAGTTGCTTTTGGAACGAGTGTTCCAGAACTTTCGGCATCTGTTATTGCTATCATAAAAAAAGAGAAAGCTATTTCACTGGGAAATTTAATTGGATCAAATATTTTTAATATTGGTTCTGTTCTAGGACTAACAGCAATTGTAAATTCTATTGAAGTTTATGACAAACTTATTTTATCTAGGGATGTTTTATGGATGATTGTTTTTGCAGCTATTATTTTACCTTTAGTTTTGATTAAAAAAAGGAATAAATTACAATTTAAAGAAGGTTTCTTACTAATTATACTCTATAGTATATTTATGATTGTAGTTTTTAGATAAGTTAATTTAACTCAAATTCAGCCAGTTGTTCTACATTTTGAATACTAAACGAAGTTGGTAACTCAATCTCTACCCCCAATAGGCTTAAAATCGAACTTAGCTCAGAAGACAATTCAAAACCTTGTTCTGATTCAGCTCTAACTAATCCAATTGATTCAACGTAATAATAAGATGTTGTAATTATATTTTGAGGTTCAAGAATTGATACAGTTTGTGGAAAACCAAAAAGTGTAAAGGTTCCAGTCACTGACAAAGAAAATACAAACTTACCTTCAAAGACATTTAAATATTCATCGCCATTAATATTTATGGAATCATGATAATTAGTTTTTGAAGTGAATATTTCATAGCTTAAATCAATAGGCAATTCAATATCTTGGATATCAAACGTATTTGTAATTGTTTCATCTTGAAAATACATGAAAGCTTCATTTTCTGCGTTTAAGTCAACAAGGGTTATATTATTTAGGATGAAGTTGTCTAAGCCTAAATTGGCTAAATTTTCTGGCAAAGTAATACTTCCATCGTAGACTAATTTTCTAGGTGAATCATATAAGTTACCATTTGTTAATATCATATTCATAGACCCGTTGGCTAATCCATCATCATTTACTGAAAGTGAAAAATAATCCTCAAACTCTTCATCAATATAAACAGAATCGGTTGCAGTAAAGTTCATTTCAGAATCAAATTCACTTATGCTATTAACATCATATACCCAATATCCACTTCTAGGAACAAAATTTTCACTTGTTCCTGGGTTATTATTCATATCGGTTGAAGATCCTAAAGGTTCATTTTCACAGGTTAGTAAAAAACAACAAACGGAAATGGCTATTAGTCTTGATTTCATGTTTTATTTTAAAAATACAAAATTCAGTAAAATGAAAGGCTACTATTATGAAGAAAAAGATTTTTACTTCTTGTTCATTTTTTTTATGTAAAGCTCTAATGCCATACTCATTGACGGAGTTTCTTTTGTTGGAGCAGATATGTCAACGCGTAAACCTTTATTTTCAACAGCTTTTATTGTGGAATTTCCAAATACAGCAATTCGAGTATTATTCTGTTTGAAATCTGGGAAATTATGAAATAAAGATTCAATACCAGAAGGGCTGAAGAATACTAAAACATCATAATATACATTAGCTAAGTCTGATAAATCACTAATCACAGTTTTATAAAACACAGCTTGCTTCCAATTAACTTCTAATTCGTCCATAGCTTTTGGAACAGAAGATTTTAACTTATCTGAAGAGGGTAGCAAAAATGTTTCGCTTTTGTGTTTAGCTATGACTGGAATTAAATCTGAAAACATACGTTTTCCCACATAAATTTTACGCTTTCTGTAAACAACATATTTTTGTAAGTAGTAGGCGACAGCTTCAGATTGGCAAAAATACTTCATAGTATCAGGGACTTTGAATCGCATTGATTCAGCAACTCTAAAAAAGTGATCTACAGCATTTCTACTAGTTAAAATTACAGCTGTGTATTTTGAAAAATCAACTTTTTGTAGTCTAATCTCTTTAGTTGTAACATTTTCAACATGTATGAAAGGTCGAAAATCTATTTTTACTTTTTGACTCTGTTGAAGATCAAAATATGGTGAATTTTCTACCTTTGGTTCTGGTTGAGAAACAAGTATCGTTTTTACTTTCATAGAATGAGGTGCTATAAGTAATTATAGTTTTTTAGTTGGTCGTAAATTATAACGTAAGGGCCAATTTCCAGGGTGCAAATATACAAAATAAAATACAAGAAATTACTTAATACAAAATTAAGATTTGTTTGAATGGTCTTTAGCATTCCAATTAAAATGGTTGTAGCAATTAAAACTACACTTATAATTATCCATCTGATATCAAAATTTAATCCAAAAACCAATAATAGGTTAATTGGCAACAACATAATTCCAATGAAATTTATCGTAGAAACTTGTTGAAAAATTAAAATACTAATTGTTTTATGAAGATCGAATAGGTAACCAGTTAGAAGTTTTAATATTAATTTTAAAACCAAAAAAATTGTAAAAGCGATAGAAATAGCAGCAAATTTATTTGTATTAATTTCAATTAAATTAATAAAGCTACCATATAGAATATATGTGTATGTAGTACAATTTATAATAAAATTTAGAAAAAGAATAAAATCGAAGATATCTAAAAACCTATGTTCTTTTAAATAAATTCTCAAATAGTTCGAATTGGCAAATAATCTTATTAGATCGGAAAATCTACGTCTATTAATTTTTTTTACAATTAAAATAATTAGCAAACTTAACAATGAAGAAATTACATAACCGTCATTTGAAATTACATCCCGAATCATATACAAAATTAGAAAGAAAATTTGTATTATTATATTCTTTAAAAGAACTAATTTTTACTGACACTTAATCTAGTGAGGAAGACATTAATTATTATACCTACTTTTAATGAAATCGATAATATTGAAAGATTAATTCGTGCAATTTTAACGATTTATAAATCTCCTCACATCTTGGTTGTAGATGATAATTCACCAGACCTAACTAGTGAATTAGTTTCTTCACTTCAAGTTGAATTCAAAGAAAATCTTTTTTTGCTCAATCGTCCAATCAAAGAGGGATTAGGAAAAGCATACATAGATGGATTTAAATGGGGTTTAAAAAGAGATTATAATTATTTTATTCAAATGGATGCTGATTTTTCTCATGACCCAAAATCACTAATCGACTTATTTTCTTCGTGTGAGGTTAGTGGCAATGATTTAACTGTAGGATCGAGATACATTGAAGGAATAAACGTAATTAATTGGCCAATTTCCAGGATTCTACTATCATATTTTGCTTCTTTTTATGTAAGAATTATAACTGGTATGCCAATTAAAGACCCTACTGCTGGATTCGTTTGTTACAAAAGAACTGTTCTGGAAACTTTAAATTTAGATAAAATAAAATTTATTGGCTATGCTTTTCAAATTGAAATGAAATTTAAAGCATTTAATAAAAAATTCAAAGTCAAAGAAATACCTATTATCTTTACAGACAGAATTAAAGGTGAATCCAAGCTAACAAAGGGTATTATTTTTGAAGCTGTATCAGGTGTAATTTTGTTGAAGTTACAACAAATTTTAGGTAAAATTTAAATGCAAAAAAATTCGATTTTAATTAAAAATGCGCGAATTGTTAATGAAGGCTCTATAACAAATAGGGATTTACTAATAGAAGGAAAAAAAATCTCAAATATTGATTCATCAATAAGCGTAAAAAATAATATTACCAAAGTCATTGACGCTGATGGTAAATTCCTTATTCCAGGTATGATTGATGACCAAGTTCATTTTAGAGAACCTGGATTAACTCATAAAGCTAATATATCTACCGAGTCCAGGGCTGCAATTGCTGGTGGTATAACTTCTTTCATTGAAATGCCCAATACTATTCCTAATGCAACAACAATTTCTGAGCTAAATAAAAAATTTGATATTGCTTCAAATACTTCATATGCAAATTATTCTTTCATGTTTGGAGGAACCAATGATAACTTGGATGAAATATTGAAAGTTGATTCCAAAAAAGTTGCTGCATTAAAATTATTTTTAGGTTCGTCAACAGGAAATATGTTAGTTGATAATCCTAAAGTATTGGAAGAAATTTTTTCTAAAACAGATTTATTAATTGCTGTACATTGCGAGGATGAACAAACCATTCGGAATAATACAAATAAATACATAAAACAATTTGGTGATAACATACCAATTAAAATGCATCCTGTAATAAGAAGTGAAGAGTCCTGCTATTTGTCCTCTTCAAGGGCCATTGAGCTTGCGAAAAAAACAGGTGCAAGACTTCATGTTTTTCATCTCTCTACAGCTAAAGAGATGTCATTATTTTCAAATAACCAATCTTTAATGGATAAGAAAATTACTGCTGAAGTATGTATTCACCATTTGTGGTTTTCAGATGAAGATTATGAATCTAAAGGAACTTTAATTAAGTGGAATCCGGCAGTAAAAAAATCATCCGATCGTCAAGCGCTTTGGGATGCACTTTTGAATGATAAAATTGACGTAATTGCTACAGATCATGCGCCTCATACGCTGGATGAAAAATCAAATTCATATTTAAAAGCACCATCGGGTGGTCCTCTAGTTCAACATGCTGTTGTTGCCTTAATGGAATCGTATCAAAAGGGAAGAATTTCTTTAGAAAAATTAGTTGAGAAAATGTGTCACAACCCAGCGATTTTATTTCAAATCGAAAAAAGAGGTTTTGTTAGAGAAGGTTACTATGCTGATTTAATCTTAGTTGATCCTAATGATCCATGGACTGTAAATAAAAATAATATTTTGTACAAGTGCGGTTGGTCTCCATTCGAAGGTGTCACATTTAACTCTAAAATTACGCATACTTTCTTAAATGGATCTTTGGTTTATCATAATAATAAGTTTTCAAAGGATAAGGCCGCAATGCAATTAACTTTTAATAGATGAGAATTCTGTTTTACTTAGTCATTTCTTTACAAATGTATTCTTGTTTTGAGAATGTGACATATGAAAAACCTGAAAATTTAATACCAAAGGATAAAATGGTAGAAATATTATCTGAATTTATAATAATAAATTCAGCTCAAGGAAATAATAAAAAAGTAATTGAAAATCAAATTAAATACCCTGTCAAATATATATATAATAAATATTCAATTGATAGTGCACAATTTGATGAAAGTAATGCTTATTACTCAGCAAATGTTGAAATTTACAGTTCGATTTATGATAGTGTAAAGTTAAGGTTAGAGAAAAGAAAAGAAGCGATTGAAAATAAAATTAAAAAAAGAAAAAAAACTTCAGATTCAATTAAAAATAATGAAAGGAAAAGATCAGATAGGAATAAGTTTATTTCCAGGAAGATTTTTCCTGGGAATAAAATTGACACGACTTTTCGAAAGTCTCAAGAATTGAAGTGAATTCAAAATTCAAATTTTTTTTAATTTTTTTTGAACTATAATTAAAATTCCTAGTTAGAGTTTTACACAATGCTTTACTAAGTTTTCTTTCTTTATTAAAGAATTTTGATGATACCAAATCAAACACAAGAGCAATTTTAAGTTTAGATTTAGATACAAATGTTGATTTGTTTTTCATACCTAAATTGCTAGAAACCATATCAATTACTTTTTTGTAACTAAGATTTTTATTTACAAGAATATACCTTTCATTTTCAATTTTTGAATTCATTAAGCGGATCATAATATTTGCAATGTCTCTAACATCCACATATCCAGTTTTACCGCATGTGTGAAATCTTTTTTTATTAGTTACCATTTTAATGATGGTGCCAAAAGCAGATTTTGAAAATCCTGGACCAATAATTACTCCTGGATTGATAATTACAGACTTTACACCCTCCTGAACACCACGCCAAACTTCCATTTCAGCACCATATTTTGATATAGCATAAGCACTTTTATGTTTATTTCCATCCCAGTAATTATTCTCATCGATTTCTTTAATGTTATAGCCTAATGTAGCAACACTGCTTACGTGGCATAATTTTTTAATTTTATTATTAATACATAAATTGACAATATTTGCTGTTCCTCTAATGTTTACCCTTCTGAGGGTTTCATACCTTGAAGGGTCAAAACTAATATATGCAGCACAGTGATAAACAAATGATATATCTTTAAAAGCATCCTGAAGTTGTGATAGATTATTCAAATCAGCTTCAATCCATTCAATTTTTTTGAACAGTTCATTAAAGTCTTTAGAATAAAATTTGAATAATAATTTAACTCGTTCAATATCTGAGTCAGCTCTATGAGTTGCTCTTATTACATTATTTTCTAATGTTAATTGATAGATTAGATGACTACCAACAAGACCTGTTCCACCAGTAACTAATATCATAACACGAAATTACTGATTTTTCTTTTTTCGTCATTGTGTAATCTTTTATATTTGTTTATAAAATATATAAAAGTGAACAATTTTATTGATGAATTGAAATGGCGAGAAATGATTCATGATTCAATGCCAGGCGCAGAGCTTCATTTGAAAGAAAAAATGCGTAGCGCATATGTTGGATTTGATCCAACGGCTGATTCATTACACATTGGAAATTTAGTTCCAATAATGCTTTTGGCGCATTTCCAACGCTGTGGACATAAGCCAATAGCCCTTGTAGGAGGTGCAACTGGAATGATTGGCGATCCATCTGGGAAGTCGGTTGAGAGAAATTTATTAGATGAATCAACACTTCGTCACAACCAAAAAGCTATAAAAAATCAATTGTCTTATTTTTTAGATTTTGAAAATAATAAACCAAATTCAGCATTAATCGTAAATAATTATGATTGGATGAAGAATTTTAATTTTTTAGACTTTATCCGTGATATTGGAAAACATATTTCCGTTAATTATATGATTGCTAAAGACTCAGTTAAATCCAGAATATCTTCCGATAATAGTGAAGGTATGAGTTTTACGGAATTCACATACCAGCTTGTACAAGGATATGATTTCTTTCATTTGTATGAATCCTATAATTGTACTATTCAAATGGGGGGTAGTGATCAGTGGGGTAACATTACAACTGGTACTGAGCTAATAAGGAGAAAAGCCAGAGGGAAAGGTTTTGCAATTACATGTCCTTTAATTACAAAATCAGATGGTTCAAAATTTGGCAAAAGTGAAGGTGGAAATATTTGGCTTGATGCAAAACGAACTTCACCTTATAAATTTTATCAATATTGGCTAAATTCAAGCGATGAAGATGCTGAAAAATATATAAAGATTTTCACTTTTTTAGAGCAAAATGAAATATCTGAAATAGTAAATGAACATAACATTAATCCACATTTACGAAAATTGCAAGTTCGACTAGCACGGGAAATCACAACAATGGTTCATGGATCATCAAATTGCGAAAATGCTGAAAAAGCATCATGTATTTTATATAGTAAAGAATTCAAAAATGATATTAAATCTGTTGATGAAGCAACATTTTTGGATATTTTTGAAGGTGTGCCACAAGCTAATATACCAAAAGCAAAAATTGAGAAGGGATTAGATATGATTGCTGCTTTATCTTCTGAAACAGGATTCCTAAACTCTAATGGAGAAGCAAGGCGATCCTTAAAAGAGAATTCAATTTCTGTTAATAAAGATAAAGTTGATCAAGATTATATATTAAATAATTCAGATTTAATTAATGACTCTTACATTGTTATTAATCGAGGCAAACGCAGTACTTTTATTATTAGAGCAGTCTAATTTATGTGACCATTAAATTACAGCCTCTTATATCTGATTGATCAAATCTTCCCAAAACCTCGAATTGTCCATCTACATGTAATTTCCCTAGATCCATTGTTGCAATAAATGGACACGAATTTATATTTGCTAAATCAATTATATTTATACCTCCAGTTTTAGTTAATGGTAATATTGATTGTGGATCTTCAGTATCTCTTATTAGTATTTTCATCCATGGTGGAGTAGAAAACAGACCATTTTTTTTCGAGTAAGCTTGCGATAGTAGCTCTGTCATTCCATATTCACTGTGAATATTATTTACTCCAAAACCATTTTTTAATAATTTGTGAAGTTCAGATTTAATTAATTCTTTACGCTTACCTTTCATACCCCCAGTTTCCATAATAATAGTATGATTCAAATTAAATTTATGGTATTCAATTAAGTCTAATAGGGCATATGAAACACCGATTAAAATAGTTTTACGTTTTTCTTTTTCGAGGTTTAAAATAGTTTCTTTTAATTCATCAATTTCGTCCAAATAAAATCTACTCTCGGGGAATTTAGATTGTTCAATCATTTTATTTACCATGTAAACTAACGATGAATTATTTCTCTCTAAATAGCTCGGTAAAAGTCCTAAAATTGTATAATCATTTATATCTCCATAGAAAACTTTAAAACAGTTCATAAAACTTTTTTCATATAAATCTAAATCAGTAACGTAATGTTTACTTAAATTAGATCCTGTTGTACCACTACTAGTAAAGATTTTACTTGTTTTTTTTGAACTTATTTTGATTTCATGGGATTTAAAAAAGTCAATAGGTAAAAAAGGAATATCCTTTAAGTCTTTAATTTCGGAAGGGTGTTTACAAAGTAGATCACAAAATGATCTGTAAACCAAGTTATTTTCAAACTGAAATTTAAAGATTTCGAGTACTTTTTTTTCAAAGTCTGAAGGGCCACTAATATCAAAAATTAATTCAGGATTCATTTTTTTATATTACAACAAAGGTATAAAATTCAAAGAGCGCTACCTTGGTAACGCTCTTTGAAATAAAATGTAGACTATTTAAATTAGTTTATTATTAGTTTCTTTGTAGTAATTATGTCATTTTGTTTTATTTTAATAACATACATTCCTGCTTTTAAATTACTAACATCTAGTCTGTTATTGTTAATTTCAGAGCTTATAATAACTTTTCCAAGTATATCGTAAACATCAGCTATAATCTGTCCAGAAACATTAGTTGTGACATTAACAAATCCTTTATTTGTTGGATTAGGATAAAGCCCAATAGTTTGATTTGAGCTTAATATTTCATCAGTAGATAATGTTTCATTGAAAGTCTGAGATATTGATAAATTATCTATTAAAATAGTTTCATCTGACGAAGAACTAGCTTGCCTTAAACCAAATTGAGTAATACTTGTTCCAGGATCAGACTCATCATCTCCTAAAATTGATGCATCAGTCTCAGAACTAGCATTAACCCACAATTGTGCAATATTTTGATCTTGATCATATTTTACTGTCACTCTATATATTGTATCAAAGTTTAAGTCATCAGCCCAGACTGCATCAGCAGTTGATCCTTTAGATGAAATTCCAACAGTGAAATCATTACCCTCATTGTTAGCTGCAACTATATCAATTCTAGCTCTATAGTTAAATCCATCGTCTTTGAAAATTGCAAAATATTCATAATCTCCGCCCGAGATAGGCTCTCCAGGATTGTTTACAGAAAAGTCAAAGGCATAATATAATACTCCTTGAACTGGGCTGAATGAAACGCTTGCATCTTCTGATAATGTCCCATCATTTGTGATAACAACTTTACCATTGTAAACTTGTAAATCTCCCTCGGCACCAGAAAAATTGTTCCAATTAGATGACGAAATTAGAGAGCCATCATCGTAATCAAAGGAATCATTGTAAGGTAAGCCTAATGATGGATTACAATTAGGGCTGCTTATTGATCTGGTAAAATCACAAGAACTATTCGAACTATCTCCTGTAAAAGTGACAACAAAATCTGTGTTTTCAGCTACGCCACTAACTATAATTGTGCCTTCTGCAACTGTTGATGGATCATCTCCAGAAACAGTTCCCACACCACCAGTATCAATTGTATAATTAGTAGTTCCTCCACCAGTGTAATCAAAAGTTGTTGTGTATGTGTCAGTATCTTCAGAAGTATTTGAATCACATGTTGAGGAGATCGTATCAAC
>Ga0213865_10003240_pt1 | contig 10048 bp, 7 predicted proteins | sample PICome_6_FD_160100 | JGI IMG/M metagenome (GOLD analysis project Ga0213865, IMG submission 160100) | Coastal seawater microbial communities near Pivers Island, North Carolina, United States - PICO282 | ecosystem: Environmental > Aquatic > Marine > Coastal | place: USA: North Carolina | collected... | reverse complement strand
ATTTACCTATCCTTACGTTTAATGTATTTATGTGAATTAATTTTATGCGTATTTAATTTAACAAGCCGGCTGCTTGGTCAAATCTAAACTGCATAGTCTGTTGTAAGTTGTAAGGAATTACGACAATATCAGCTTCAACTTGTATTCCGCTTTCGTAACTATCAACTAATATTCTTGCTACATCGACCCTAGGATCATAGTTTAAAATAGTTGTAACATCATCTAAAATAGCTTCACGCAATTCTTCAGTGAATGGTTCAAATAGTACATCCCAAATAATTGTACCAAAACTAGGATCACTTAATTTCTCACCTTTTCTGATATGAAAATGATTTACAATATCTTGCTTGATAAGATCAAAATTATATAGTGTAAAACTATCACGACTAATATCTGTCGTAGAAAATCCTCTATAAGCAACAGTGTTTCTGCTTAAATTTTCTGTTTTAGCTGGCGCAACAGTAACCCTCTTATATAGATTTTTTTCTAAATTACTCATAGTAATATTTACCTTTCAGCTTGAATGCCGCTCCTAAACCAAGCACTTTCATCTCTACGTCTTTCAATTAGACCTTGCAACGGACGTCCTCCTGCATTTACATAAAGAAGCATTTTTTCTGCAATAGTGTTGTTATCTCTAGTACCATTTTCAGTTACTTGACTCAATGCTCCAGTACCTAAATTATATGAGAAACTGGTTAGTCCATCAATTTGAGGATCAGTCCAATTATATCCGTTGTCTTGGCCGTAACGAATAACTTCTTGTCTAAATCTATTTACTTCGTCTCCGAGTCTGCGTTCTGCTTCCTCTTCAGTTATAACTTCATTTGCGCTCAATGCACGAGTTCCATAACCGATACTGTATTGTGCATAATCCCAAAATGCTGTTGCAGAAAACCCTTCTTTAGATTTGAGAAAGTCAATCAAATCGCTCGGCGCTTGTCCTACAAAACTTGTGCCGCCGCCGGTGCCGCCTCTTTGATCTGGTCCTCTTGGATCTGTTGCATCAGGACCTAGTGGATCTACTGTTGAGTTAGAGCTTCCTGTTGTTGGTGTTGAGCCTGCTGTTACTACAGCACCTTCTCCTGCTATTCTACTTCTTTGCTGAGAATTAAATGCTCTAGTATCTCCGCCTTTTGCAAACGTGTCAGGTGTTAATGGTCTAAATGGCGTATCTGTCATTGCTCCTGGAGATTCTCTATCAGTTTCAGGAGTTTTAAATGCCAAAGGATTCATATTTTCATGTTGCGGCCACGGTTCATGCTGCGGAGCTCTACACAAAATACTTTGATAAATTTCTGCATTTTCTGATCCAGGTGGAATATAACTTAAACTGATTGTAGGTAAATGTACAACTTCTACTGCATCTTCTGGATTAGTTGCATCGGTTGCTAGTATTGCAGCTATAGAAACTGACGGATCACCGCCTGCATTAGCAGAACCGCTAAGTCCGCTATTCCAATGGATTTGGCCTGCATCGCCTGCAATAATACCTGCACCTTGTATATTCACGTTTGATCCTGAATTATGATAAGAACTTTGTCCAGCAATGACATGATGCGTAGTACCAGCTTCTTGATGAATTGTAGTGGCAGATATAATTGTAGTATCATCGGCTGATTGTGTTCTAATATTAGAATCTGAAATTAAATGCACTTCGCCTGTGATTTTTTCTCTTCTATATCCTTCTATAGTTCCTTCTACATTACCTTTTGCAAAATATCTAATATCACCATCGCCACCGTCACCTCCGATAGATCTCATATTTAAACTTGCATTTGTAAGATAATGTATTCCAACAGCAACATCGTGAATACTACTATCACTTTTGCGGTACCAGCTAAATCCGCTAGTTTCGTGTGTCATAGCATCTGAACGCTGATATCTACTTTTATTAGTATGGAAATGATAGTCATCTTTTACAAGAACTTTCATTTTATTTTCAACAACTGTGTCTGAAAAATCATGTACAGTTAATTTATAATCTTTACCAACATCAATATTTGTGTTAAACACACTTTCTATTTGTACTCTGCCACTTTCGTTGCCGTTAATATCTTGCTGTTGTTCGCCACTGTATCTTGCAGTAGCTTTCATATTAATATTTCTGCCCGCTTCCATATTAATATCACGTTCTGCTGTTATATTAAGATCAGCAGCAGTCATTAAACTTATACTATCATCTGCATGAATATCAATTTTACCATCACTTGTTAATTCTACCCATGCAGTACCTCTGCTGTTAATAATATAAATTAAGTCTTCTGAATTATGTAAAAGGATTTGATGCCCTGTGCGTGTTCTCAAACGCACTAATTCATTATGCGGAATAGTTTGATCACCTTGAACATCATTTGCTTCAACGTTTGCATATTCAGGCGGGCCGTCTTCTGCATGTACTCTGCGAATAAATTTGTCATCGCCGTCATCAAATACTAAACTACTTCCGCCCAATCTATTATAAAATTGTTCTGCTTTAGATCCTTGATTTCCGTAAGCATATTTAGGAGCACCTGGACGCTTGTCTAATGGACCCGGACTACTAAATCCAAAAACCATACTAGGAATATCTCTCCTAGCACTACTTGTAGTTGTACCTCTGATTTCGTCTTTGTAGATTCCTTGTGTTTCTAGTACTTGGAAGAAATCTTTGTTATATGGTTTTTTAAATTTAGTAGGATCTTTGCCTTCGCCGGTTTCAACTCTTTTGTTGTATTCTCCAACTGGTAATTTGAGATTGCGCAAAGCACTCGGAGTTGCTTCAGTAGTTGCCTTTGTGCTTGCTCTACCATCAGGAAGCATAAAGTTCATAAACTGGTCCTGAACGCAACCTATCCAATAGCCTTGCGATGCATTATCTTCTAGGAAAATTACAATAACTTTTGTTCCTACATCAGGCGGCACCATCCAAAAACCATAACTTTTTTGGGTGAAATCATAGCCGTCATTTGGCTGTGTTCCTCTTTGCGGAGTTACTCCGTAAAAAGGACTCAAATATCTTACAGTATGTGTTTGACCAGTTCTTTCTGGATTATTACCAGTAGAAGTATATTTTAATAATTCAACTTCTAGCGTACCCATATATGTTGTATCTAGATGATTTACCACAATGGCTTCGTAGGGGCCGCCTGCTCCGTAACTACTGGTATTAGGACTGGTTCTCGTTAATTCTGCCATATATTATAAGTATCCTTGCTCTCTTGCGTAAGCTCTCTCGCCTGGTGTTAATCTTGCTTGAGCTTCTCCACCACCAATATCTGTGTTAAAACTTCTTAATGCTTCTACACTATCTATATCAGATTGTGTATATCTTTCACCTGATGAATTTGTAAATCTTCCTTCTTCGGCATCAGTTTGCCCGTATGCAGTAGATGGGTTTGCTCTCGCTTCTGGGTCTGTAGATGGAATGCTATTTACACTTCCTGATGTTCTGCCATTAAATGATGCAGGTGCTGTTCCTCTAACACCTTTTAGATTACGTGTTCCGCCTCCGAGACCAGGTCCAGATCCGCCGCCGCTTCCTGCTGCTCCGTCGCCTGCTGTACTAAAAACTTTTCTACCAGTAAGGAAATCGTATCTATCTTCTGTCGGTCTAACTGGTACGTATGGCCTTGTGCTACTGACTTGAGACAATCTTTGCTGTGCTGCGTCAGGTGCTTGAGGTGCTGTTGCTTCTGTTGCACCAGATGCAGTATTTGTTATGCCTCCTGCGTCACTCGTTCTCGGAACAACAAAGGTTCTGCCTCCGATGTTCCTTAATACTTCAGTTGCTTGATCATAAGCACCTTGAAATATTCTCGATCCTTCTGCTAATCCTGCACTTGCTAAAGCTCTCGGGTCTAATAAATCTGGATTTCCTCCGAAAGACGATACTGCATTTGCAAGTGTTGTTGTTGAAAAATCTATATTAGCAAGATCTGTAACTACGCCACCATTAATACGCACAGCATTACTATCGCCTATAATTGCTGCATCGGCAAATTGTCTTGCAATAGTTGCAGCACTAGTCGGAGTTAATCTTGCTTGATCATCAGAACCGTATGTGCCATTAACAATTTCTGCGCCAGCTGTTTGGGCAGCAGATAATATTTCATTATACCTAGATAAATTTACTTGAGAATTAGGAGGAACTACAGCAAATTCTGTAAATCCTTGACCTCTTAAATTTTCTATCATAGAACTAAGATTTGCTGCACTATTTGTGCCTGCTGTATCTTCGCTTCCTATTGCTAATAATGCTCTCATTTTATCCACTCATTATCTGTCTTAACCAAGCAGGCGCTCCTGCACTTGAAGCACTTGATGTTCCCCAATATCTAGCACCGTATCCACGTTGTCCAGGCTGAAGACTATTTCCATCAGCTATATCAATATGATAGGTCTGATCGCTCATATAACCGTTGCCTGCTCCTACGCCCGTTGCACCTGCTGCTTTTGCTGCACGGATAAAGGTTTGAACTATTGATAATTCTTCAGGATCATTGACTCTTAATCTACGGTCGCCATCATACAATGCAACATCTGCTGCAAAACCTGCATCGTGCCTTCTAGATCCTGTACGTCTTCCATTTGGATAAACATCTTGTCCGCCACTGGTTATTACAACTCTTACTGCGGCAGCTTCAGCAGCAGATTGTAAAACTTGTAGTAGTTGGGGATTTACTGCTTGATTTCGTGTTTTTCCGCTAAATCCTGACACATATTCTATATTAGGCGGAGTAGTTCCTGTAGGTGCGCCTGTAGCAGTTATATTAGGAGTGCCGCCAGTTGTTCTGCTTCCTACATTTCCTTGCCCGCTTGCACCTGTGCCAGTTCCTGCATCGTCACTAGTTCTTTCACTATCTCTGCCTCCGACAGGGCCGCCAACGCCGCCAAATGCATCTAATTCTTCGCTTAAATTTCCTGTTCCGTCACTGCTTTCACGGACTGTTTGTGTATCACCTGTGCCTTCATCACTTTGTGCCCTTCTACGCATTACACTTAATGTTTGTGTAAAGACACCATCTTTAAATTTATTAAGAATACTTATTACTTCATATAACCCACTAAATTGTCTTTGTAATCTACTAAAAGTCATAAGTCCTGTGCTTGCATCATAATCATACGGTAATCTAAAATTAATTAAAATAAACGATTCTTGATTAAGTGTTTCGATAGTACCGCCTGTTGTAACACCGGGCGCTCCTGGAACTGCACTATCTGTAAAGTTGCCCATGCCGCTATCTGGTATAAAATAAGGATCTCCCCAAATTTCTAACTCTGCATTAATTAGATCTGTGACAGACTCTGTCAATGCTTTACTGAACATATTTGCAACTTGTATCTTATTTTGATCTATTCTTCCTGCACGGAATCCGCCGCCGCTATTTCCGCTATGATCAATACTGTCTATTTGACGAGGGATACCTTCGTTCGGATCGTCTGGAGTGCCTGCACCAACACCTTCTGGAGCTCTTACAATAGGAGGGTGTGGCCCTGTATCTACAGTTTCTGTAGTTGCACCTGCTACATTACCTGCATTACGCTGACCCATATCGGCTGCCATAGCTTCAAAAAACGCCATCTTATAATTAATATTAAAATCAATAACATCTTCGTTTAAACCTGTATAAAGATAATTGAATGTTTTAAGTGCATTTGATTTAAGTATTGGCGTAGCTGTAGATCTTCTAGTAGGTCCCTGGAAAAAAGACTCGTCAGCTAAAAATGGTTTTACTTGATAAACATATATTTGCGGATCGTTACCTGTTTGTTGTGCAGTGCTTGGATCTAATTCAACATAAGTTTTTAAATCTACTTTAAACCACTGATACTGTCCTTGCTGATTAGGTCCTTCTATAATTTGTCTTCCATATTCACTATGCACAATTGCGTCTGTAATTGTTTCTAATATTCTTGTACCTTGTGTAATTTGGAAATTTCTTGTTACATCTGCCATTTGAGCAGATTCTGCATTACGCTGTACTGGTCTTAAAACATTTTCAATATCAATACTCAGATCAGCAAATGCACTAGGTCTATCACCTTCTTCATTTACATCTAATGTAAGCCTTGATTGTCCGATTGTGCTTATATTTGCAGGATTATTTGCCCAAGCTTTTAAACTTTCAAAAAGACCGCCGCCGCTTGTTGATGCTGCTGTAATACCGGCAAGATTAGTTGTATCTACTTGCGCAGGGCCTGTAGCAAGATTTCCGCTTTGAAATCTTGCAGTTGCATCATCTACTGCTTCTTGTATATCTTTGCCCTGTGGAGGAAAACATATAACATATCTGTCACCTTGGGAAATTATACCTGTGTCTTCTTGAGTTGCTACTCTTGAATTCATTACATTTGAAAGAGAATTAATAGGATTAGTTTGCAATAATTCTGCTACTGTTTCTCCATTTATATTGCTGTCCTGCTTAACTTCTTGTATTTGATCGATAATGCTTTGTTCATTATAAGGTATAGCTTCAATTGAATATTTAGATCCACCGCCATCTACATCAAACTGAATATCAGTGAACATAAAAGGAATATATTTAGGAGAAACTCCTGAGTCTATTTGATTACCGGCACTATCATAACCTACAAACTTTAATTCAAGCACATAAGGAGCAGAAGTAAAATTTCGATATCCATTTGTTACTGCGGCTGCGGCACAAGATTCTAGAAATTGTCCCATTGAATAGGGTTCAATAATAGTAAATGTAATACCGGTAGAATTTGTAGGACCAGTTGTTTGATTGTGGGTAATTAAACTATCTATTTCTAAGTCTTCTATAAAATATTCACCATGTGGTCCAAATATATCTTCAGTCGCAGTAGTTTGTCTTTTGGTGTAATTTCCGCCTGCGCTACTTAAAATTACAGTGCTTAATCCGGAGCTTCTATAGGTAGCATTAGGACTGTTTGTTTGTGATCTAGTTAAAATACCTAAACTTATAATATAGTTATGGCTAGATAAATTCCTTAACGGATTAGGTAGTCTAGATGTGCTAAAAGCATTAGTAGTTGGACTTCCTAAAACAACTCCGCTTGTTCCTCCCGAACCTTGCCCTAACTGAACCGGATTATTAGAGTTTGGTGAAAACAAAGCCAACAAACTTTGATCAGCACTGCCACTTGATACTGCACCTAATAATTGTGTTACAGGGCCTACTATATTTCCAACCGCTGGATTAAGTACGCTAACTGCCTGTGTTAATCCAGGCAATGATGTTTGAATAGAACTTATTGCATCTGCATAAGGACCTGTAATGCTATCAAATTTACTTTGTAAATTTTGAAAAGTATTAGTTATAGATTGAGGAGAAAATCCAGTTGCAGCATTTATAGCATTGTTAGCAAGATCTGATATCTGCTGATTATTTAAAATCTCTCTACCTGTAGGTAAATCAAAAGTCCTTATCGACGATGCTGCTGCTGTTAAATCTCTGGATGCAGATCTGAGGAAACTAGTAAGTGCCATTTAACCTCCTATAATCTGTTGTAGATTTCTCTTTTTAGGAATATAAATTTGTGTGCCTGCAACAAAGTCCCAAATAGGATCTTTTAATACATCTAAATTTCTTTGTGCAAATACCCACCATAAGTCTTTTGTACCATATACATAACTGCTTAACAAATCTGGACGATAGGTATAAGCATTAATAATTGTGTATAATACATCATCTTCTTCTGCAGGAATAGGAATAATATTTAGAAGATCTAGATATCCAGAGCCTGTAATTCTTGTTTTTGCATAAGGACTATAAACACTATTTGCCATTAGATAAATCCTTCCCCTGATCCTACATGGCCGCCTTTCGAATATGTATCTAAGCTAAATTGACTGCGAGTTCTTCTGCTGTACTGTACTAATAGATTTACAGCAAGAAGTGTTTGTGTAGGGACATAATTTATTTTTCCGCCATCTGCTGGATATGTGCAGGGTATGTAATCAACTTCGGATCCTAAGTCCATTGTAAAACTTTGTACTACAACAGGTATATTATTTAGAACATGTTCGCCATATCCATTTAATCTACAAATTAAAGGAGGATTTCCTAAAAATGGATTATTGGCATAAAACATTTTAGTCATAGTTCTTAAAAATCCTAAACAAGCTAAAAAGTATTGTGCATCTTCTTCGTTTTCATTAAAAAATTCACCACTGATACTGATAGTATCAACTTGGCTGTTTTGATAGGCTTGGTAAGGATAATTTGTGTGTGTTGGCTGGACCTGTGAATAGTTTGCACTTGCACCAAATAGCACTGTAGGATTAAAAGGAAATACCATACTTTGATGAGTGCTTGCAAAGGGTGCAAATGTAGTGGTATTTTGTATCACTCCTGGAACACTTAAACGCACCCTCCAGTCGTTTGCTGCTGTGCCTGCGCCAGATGTAAAACTAGGACCTGCTTGTGCAACTGCTCCTGACGAAGTGCTTGTAACAGGTTCGCCGCCAGGTAATAAACCTTGTCGAAAATTTTCATCTGCTGCACCGGAAAATCTATCAAATATTCCGCCTAAATTAGTTGTTGCGGCACCGCCTATAAATTCTCTTGCAACATTTTGTACTACATTAGGAAATACTCTTTCAATTTGATCACTTACTTGACCTGCAATATTAGTAACCCTGTTGATAGTATTAATTGTTCTGCCAATTGGAGAACGTTGAATTGCTGCTGAAGCTGCACCGCCTGTGAGAGCATCTAGCCCTGTAACAGCCTGTGTAACTTTACTTAAACCTGAAGCTAATCCGCTGAATCCACCAAACATGTCATTCTCCTATACATTATTTAGTTGACAAAATTAAGCACGTATATTATTATAAATATAAATGTATCGGAGCAATTATGAAAAAGAGAAACTACCTTAACAACAGAGATATTTTAAAAGAAATACACAAATCAAAAAATACATATAATAGTTTTACAGATCCTGATTACGCACATTTTGATATTATTTTACCAAGCGTAGAAAAAATTAATATTAGAACTATTGCAGAAGCAAAACGCAACAAAGCAAAACGTCTTTCGACTGAAGCATACGAAACACGCAAAATGGCAGGTGAAAAAGTTAAACAAGCTGACTGCGAAGTAGATTATAAATCAATTACTAAAGAAGAATTGATATTCCGTATTATGACATTTGATCATATTCCAGAGGAACCAGGACGTAAAAAGAATCCTAAAACAATTGCTGATACTAAAACAAAACTAAACTTTCCTCCTTTCCAGCACTATAAATTTGATGACAATGGAGAACTTGTCTGTGTAGGAAAAAGTCATTGGGTAGGCGGTATGGAAAATGGTTATTTTTCAAAAGATCACGGCAGAGCAACAAATAATCTTGCTATGATGTGGATGAAACTAGTAGATCGTTATGCTACAAGAGGTAATGTTCGCGGTTACACATACAATGACGAAATGAAAGGTCAGGCAATACTGCAACTTTCGCAAATTGGATTGCAGTTTGACGAATCAAAGTCTAATAATCCATTTGCATATTATACTGCTGCTGTTACTAACAGTTTTGTCCGTGTTATTAATCTTGAAAAACGTAATCAAAACATACGTGATGACATATTAGAAATGAATGATCTAAATCCAAGTTACACAAGACAGCACCAAGGCGAATGGGAAGCTGCTGTAAAACGTAACGAAGAAGCAAATATGACGGCGGTATCTAATGCAAAAAAGTGATTGACAGGTGTTAAGTTCTCGTGTATATTTAAACTGAAGGAGAACACACATTGTTTAAGAAAGCTGCTGTTTTTACAGACATTCACTTTGGCTTAAAAAGTAATAGCCGAGTCCATAATCAAGACTGCGAAGAATTTGTAGATTGGTATATCGAAACTGCAAAAGCGCACGGTTGCGAAACTGGTATCTTTTGTGGGGATTGGAATCACAATCGAAACAGTCTTAACTTGACAACTATGGATGCAGGTATTAGGGCACTAGAAAAACTAGGTGCTGCTTTTGATAAGTTTTATATGTTTGCTGGCAATCATGACTTGTACTACAAAGACAAGCGTGATGTTAAAAGTACAGAGTGGGCAAAGCATATTCCAGGA
>Ga0213865_10003239_pt1 | contig 10049 bp, 14 predicted proteins | sample PICome_6_FD_160100 | JGI IMG/M metagenome (GOLD analysis project Ga0213865, IMG submission 160100) | Coastal seawater microbial communities near Pivers Island, North Carolina, United States - PICO282 | ecosystem: Environmental > Aquatic > Marine > Coastal | place: USA: North Carolina... | reverse complement strand
TGTTTTATTAACACGAATGGGTGTTCCGGTTTCAACATCATTTTTAGTCTTATCAGTATTTGCTAGCACCTTTGTATTAGAGAAGATGCTAATGAAATCAATTATGGGCTATGGTGTTGCTGCAGCATTTGCTTATGCTGTGTGGTTTGCTATCCATAAGTATTTTGGTAAATGGTACGACGAAACTCAACCAGTATCTGAAAATAATAAAAAGTTTTGGCGTATAGCCCAATGGGTTGCGACCGGTGGATTATGGTTTACTTGGCTATCGCATGATATTGCTAACATTGCAGTATTCTTACCACGTGCAATTCCTATAGACCTAATGGTGTTTATCAGTATTGTGTTTATTGCCGGCTTGTTTTTTATGTTTAGAGAAAAGGGTGGTAAAATACAAAAAATTGTTTTGGAAAAACATAATACTCGATATGTTCGTTCTGCTACATTGATTGATTTATTCTATTGGCTATGTTTGTATTTCTTTAAAGAACTAAATGATATTCCTATGAGTACAACTTGGGTCTTTGTTGGTTTACTTGCAGGTCGTGAGCTTGCAATGGCAACTTATTTCGGTAAGAAGAAAACCAAATCAGTCTTTCCATTAGTTGCTAAAGATTTTGGTAAGATGATGGTAGGGCTTGGTGCGTCTGTTGCTCTTGTTTTACTAATTCACTATGTAATTAATCCGCAATAAATTAGTTCATATAAACACTAAAGGGGGCTTTATCGCCCCCTTTTTCTTTCCCGTATTTTCACTGGCTAATTATTTTTTATTCCAAATATGCCATAAAATGGCTAAAGCAACTAAACCAACCAGACCTTGTTCACTAAAGTTACCAAGCAACCCGAGAATGTTTGCTGTAACATTGACGTCTGGCCAAAATGGAATATTCATCCCGTCGAAAAGGATTTCAAGGACGATGCCTAGTCCGATTAGGCTTACACCTGCTTCAGCTAAAGCTCCAGCCCATGATTTTACTTTATTGAGGATTTCCATCTAATATCTCCTATATTGTTTTTGGAAAAGTATGGCGGTATATACTTGTATACTCTGCCATAATTTTATTTAGCAATGTAATAATTTACATTTTGGTTACTTTTTAATCACTGTAACATAAAAGATACAGAGAAAAAAAGTGCATAAAAATGCATTTTAGGGGTTTACAAACTATGCATAATAGTATATGTTGTAAGAGTAAATAGAATCGGAGATAAGAAAATGAAATACACAGTTTACCAAATCCGCTACACAGAAGATGAAATCTCTGGAATTAATGCTGGCACTAAAAGCATGAAGCGTGAAATTCGTGATGATATGGCCATGGATTTTCGTGGAGAGAAAATGGTTGATCTTGTTGAAAAAGCTTTGTATGAAAATTTTTACACTGCGGTTTCTTTTATTGAAGCTACTTGTTTAGATGAAGTTTTTCAAGTTGGTAACATTGGCCCTGAGTCTCAGATTACTCGTTTAGGTCGGATGGCTTCTATCTCAGTTGGCGATCTTATCGAAGACGAAGATGGTAACCGCCACGTTGTAGCAAACTTTGGTTTCAAAGAAGTTGCATAAAAATGCATTTTAGGGGTTTACAAGATCCCTAAAATATACTATATTAGTTATGTAAAGAGAATCGGAAGGATATAAAAATGGAATTCACTTACTCAGATGATTGCTTCTCAGACCTTCATAAAGATGTTTATGGGTTTCGTCCTCGTGGAGTTTTAATGGATGAGTGGAATGATCGTACTCCTCGCCAAAAACAAGAGCTATGGAATGCTCTTTGTGATCAGCTTGAGGAGAATACCGCTCGTGAAAAAAAGATTGAAGAAATGAAAGTTGATGAATTCAAAGAACGCATTCATCAAGCCCAAACCTGGGGCGCTCATGATTACTGGGATGCTTTACGTTGGATTACGGGTTGTGAAACTTTTTATCACATCCAAGATGTAGAACATTTTGTTTGGGAACAAGGTATATTATTCACTAAGTATGGTCAGCAGCTTGTTAAAGACCTTGCTAAAGTAGTAGAATATAAGGAGTATGCATAATGGGTACTGCAGTTGGTTGTGCAATTTTCTTTGTACTTTTAATTTTATTTACAGCTATTATAGAAGGAGTTAAATAATGTGGTTTGTAGAGGGAATTTGGAATTGGAATACCGGTGAGAAAGAACGGTATGAAGGATTAACAGAAGAACAGTCTCGTGCAGTTCATCAAACAATGTTTGCTTCTGGTTTTTCAATGATTCGTTCAGGAAAGATGGTCTGATGGGTATTGCAGTTAATTCTTCAAGAACCGATTCTTATATCGGAACATTTTTTAAAGAAAATAAAGATGATATGGAACAGTTAGATACTGTTAGAAAAATTGTATCTAACTTAAATAAAGATTTAAGAATTGCTGGTAAAGATTACCAATTCTATGTTAAATGTCAGGGTCGTGGATCCAGACTAGGTAATCCTAAATATAATATGTGTCTCCCTCTTAGTGTGGCAGATAAAATGGATGCATATATCTATCGAAGATAAAAATAACTTTCCTTTTGTTTGATATAACTTGTATGGAGGTGTATTTCACCTCCATTTTTTTATATAAATAGTATGGTAAAATATAATTGGTTGGAAATCTAATGTCAAATGAAACCTCATTAAGCGATTTTTTTAAAGAGCTGGCTCTTGAAAAAGAAAAAGCTGAAGCAGAAAAAATAAGAATAGCTGAAGAAAAGGCTAATGAGCCTACATTTTCGGATTTCTTTAAACTTATCTCCGAAGAAAAACAGCAGAATATTAACTATGATAAAAAAAGATTAGAAGATGATTTAAAAGGTAAAACTTTAGAAGTAGAGTTAACCGAGAAAGTTGAAAATATAAATGAAAATGTATTGAATGAGGATCTTCTTTCTAATTTTAAAAAGTTAAGCGAAGCTCAATCTCATAAAAGAAGTATAAGTGAAGCTCAGCTTGGTTTATTTGGTGGTGATACAGAAGAAAATAATGATGATCCGCTAACACCACTTGATCAAGATTTTGTAACACATGAAGATTTAGCAAAGCACTATAAAACATTTATTCAAAGAGTACAGCACCAAATGTCCACAATCGGCGGAGGTGGTGAAACTAAGTTAAGAAAATTAGATGATGTAGATAGATCAACAATTGCGGATAATAAGTATTTAAAATATAATGCAGCTACGGGTAAATTTGTTTTTAGTACTGTCTCATCAGCAGATCAGACAGCAAGTCATATTGTTAGTACTACTCTTGTTACTACATCTTCCTATACTGCTTCAGTAGATGATCACTATATTGGAGTAAATTATTCTGGAACGTGTACTATCACTCTTCCTAGCGGAATAAGTAATGGTGAACAATTAGTTATAAAAGATGAATCTGGTTCAGCAAGTATAAACCCAATTGTAGTATCCGGTACAGTTGATAATGATACTGGAGGATTTACTCTCCAAATAAACAACGGATCAATTTCACTCATTTATAGAAACGGATGGAGAATCGTATGAGTTATCTTTTTGTCAATAACCAAGAAATTAAAAATGATTCTGGTAATCCTATCCCGATCACCGGTACTGTAACAAATACTGGTGGTGATATTGCAGTTTCAAACTTTCCTGCATCTCAAACAGTTGATGGTACAGTAGCATTAGATGCTTCATCTTTAGCTGCATTAGAAAATACTACAGTAGATATTAATAATTTCCCATCTGTTCAAACAGTTGATGGAACTATGTTCTTAGATAGTACAAATATTACGGCACTACAATCCGTAACAGCCACAATATCTAATTTTCCAGCAACCCAAACAGTTGCAGGTACGGTTACTCTTGACGCTACAAGTTTAGCTGCTTTAGAGACAATAAATGCTAATGTTACAGGGACCGTTTCTTTAGATTCGGGTAGTCTGGTTTCATTAGAAAATGTTACAGTAAATGTTGGTTCTTCTGTTGAAATTAATAACGATACGGGTAATCCTATTCCGGTATCTGGTACGGTTGCACTAGATTCAGATACAAAAGCTGCTCTTGAAAATACCACAGTAAATGTTACATTTCCTGCATCTCAAACCATAGATGGAACAGTTGCTATTGATGCTACATCTCTTGCAGCTCTTGAAACAATCACAGTAGATACAATTACCAATCCAGTAACTGTAGATACAATAGCAAATCCAATTATAGTGGATGTAATTAACAACCCTGTTGCAGTAACTGGAACATTTTTCCAAGCAACACAACCCATATCTGGTACGGTTACTGTTCAAGATGGTGGTAATAGTATAACAGTAGATGGTACGGTTTCGGTAAACCAACCAGTAGCTATTACAGATAACGATTCTTCAATTACTGTTGATGGTACCGTAGCAATTAATAATTTCCCATCAACTCAAACAGTAGATGGTACAGTAGCATTAGATGCAACTTCTTTAGCGGCCCTTGAAACTACTACAGTAGACACAATCACTAATCCAGTAACCATTATAGATGGTGGTGGAACAATTACTGTAGATGGTATTATGACACCATATCTTATTGGTATTGCTCAAGGTCTTGTTTCGGGCACATCTTCTATTAATAAGTTTGGATACAGAGAATCTATTCCAAGTTCATATCAAACCATATGGGATGGTACCACCGATTATGCTTATGCCGCAGCAGGCACTGTATTAGCTGTAGCTGATGATACAGGATCTGATAATAATGGTACGGTTGAAGTTCAAGGTTTAGATCAAAACTATGCACCAATAACAGAAACTTTAACAATCGGTGGAGCTGCATCATCTAACCAGTTTCTCAGAGTGTTTAGAGCAAGTATGATTACTTCAAATACGGGATCTACAAACGTTGATGAGATTAGAATTAAGAGAGCAACTACAGATCTTGCAATTATATTAGCTGGTGCTGGACAAACTCTTATGTCTCTATATACAATTCCAGCAGGTAAAACTGGCTATCTTATTAAACTACAAGGTAATGTAGATGCAAATAATGATGCTTTATTTAGACTCATATCAAGACCACTTAATGGTTCTTTTAACGTAAAAGGACAATTTGGAGTATTTGCTTCTGGGTTTACAGTTGATTATCCTATTCCATTAGTGTTTACTGAAAAAACTGATTTACAAGTTGTTGCAAAATCTCAAAATAATGTTGGTGGTGGGGCAACCTTTGATCTTATCTTAAAGGATAACTAATGTTAAATTTTAAAGGTTTCATATCTGAAGGAGTTAAGCTCAAACTCATTCGTGGCAAAGACATGGATGTTTTGAAGATGTGGAATAAAGGTGATAAAAAGTGGGTTGAACTTAGGGGTAAGAGTGGATTTGAAACGAAGTATGATCCAAAAGACCCACTACATAAGGCAATCACTGCTCTTGGAAAGTCTGCAAGTATATCAGACTTTATGAATGGGGATGAGGTAAGTATTAATCCAAAACATGCAGATGGTAAAAAGGCACTAAAGATGATTAAAGGACTAATGAAATGAAAAGCTTTAATACATTTTTAGTTGAGGCCTCAGGTAAAGGACTAACAATCTTTGACATAGATGAAACTATGTTTATAACTAAGGCAGAAGTAAAGGTTGTTAAAGATGGAAAAGTTGTTAAAAAATTAAACAATCAGGAATTTAATACATATAAGAAAAAATCTGGAGAAAAGTTTGATTTTGGGGAGTTTAAAAGTGCAGAAGTGTTTAATAAAACTTCAACACCGATTGCCAGAATGATTAATAAAGTAAAGGCAATACTGAAAAATGCAACTAAGGCTGGTTCAAAGGTTATTATTGTAACGGCAAGACCAGATTTTGATGACAAAAAATTATTTCTTGATACATTTAAAAAACAAGGGATTGATATAGATAAAATTTTTGTGGAACGCGCTGGAAATTTAGGTTCTGGCCCTGCTGCGGATAATAAGAAAGTTATTTTTAAAAAGTACTTAGATACAAAAATATATAAAAGAATTAGACTGTTTGATGATGCAAATTCAAACTTAAAAATGTTTCTAAGTTTACAAAAAGAATATCCAGAAGTATCTTTTGAGGCATTTCTGGCAAAACATAATGGATCAGTTAAGAGGGTAAGATGAAAAGCTTCAAACAATTTCAAAACATCGAAGAGATGGTGCAGTATCATGTAGAAAATGTATTCAGAGTTGGTTCTGAACATTATTTTGAAACATTTAATAAAGCAGTTGATGAAAATGATAAGTTTTAAACAAACCATAAATGAACAAAAAAATACCCATATGACTCATATTGAAGATAGAGTCATCTATGGTGGAGTAAAAGGTACACGTGAAGCAATCTTTGCTCTTAGAGATTTAAGAGATATGCTTGGTGGAACCAAGAAAGGAAATGTAAGTGTTAAATGGGATGGCGCTCCTGCTGTTTTTGCTGGTATTGATCCGAGTGATGATAAATTTTTCGTTGCCAAAAAAGGAATATTCAACAAAAACCCTAAAGTCTATAAATCTACAGCTGACGTCGATGCTGATACTTCTGGTGATCTTGCTGATAAGCTCAAAGACGCACTTAAATATCTGCCTTCACTTGGAATCAAAGGTGTTGTTCAAGGAGACTTCTTATTCAGCAACAATGATTTGTCCAGTCAAACTATAGATGGAAAAAAGTATGTCACTTTTCACCCTAATACAATTATTTATGCGGTCCCAGAAGGAACTGCAGCAGCCAAAGAAATCAGATCGGCAAAAATTGGAATCGTCTGGCATACTACATACACTGGCTCGTCTTTTGAAACGATGAAAGCAAGTTATGGTGTGGATACATCAAAGTTTAAAAAATCAAAATCTGTCTGGTCTCAAGATGCAATGTTAAGAGATATGACTAAAGTAACAATGTCAAAAAAGGATACGGAGGAAGTAAATGAACGTCTTTCGGAAATTGGGAAACTCTTTAACCAAATATCTAGTAGCACCCTTAAAGAAATTGAGTCCAACGACGAACTTTCGCAGACAATCGAAACCTACAACAACTCCTTTGTCAGGAAAGGCGAAATTATTAAAGACACTCGAAGACATGCCGACGGGCTCATTAAGTGGATCAAAGACAAATACGAAAAAGAAATCCTCAAACGCAAGTCAGAACGCGGCAAAGATGCGCAAGTTAAAAAGAGAGAGGAAATCTTAAAATTTTTCTCTCCTCAGAATAAACAAAATCTGATAAAGGTGTTTGAATTACAAAAACTAATTGTTTTAGTAAAATTAAAACTTATAAATATACTTAATAATATTAAAAAGATCGACACATTTGTACAAACTACAAAAGGATTTAAGACGACAGGTCACGAAGGTTATGTAGCAATTGATAGACTTGGTGGTGATGCGGTAAAGATTGTTGATAGAATGGAATTTTCATATAACAACTTTTCGCCAAATATTTTAAAGGGATGGGATAAACCAGGAAGAAGCTGATGTTAAAATTTAAAGATTTAATTACTGTAGATTACGCTCCCGGTGAGCCTGATGAAATCAAATATAGAAGACATAGAAAAAGAAGAACTGGATTAGACGGTGGTGTAGACGAGTCTCCGGATGAAGCTTTGTCTATGGCTCAAAGATTAAAGAAAGCTCGTGATTTTAAAAGGAATCGTGCCAAGATTGCTCTTGGTAGAAAGAGAGCTGCTCGACGTGTTGCGAGTAAAGAAGTTTTGCAAAAGAGAGCAAAAAGAGCTGCCCGCAATAAAATCTTACTTAAGATAACAAAAGATATTCCTCGTGGAGAATTAACTATAGCACGTAAGGCTGAAATTGAAAAAAGACTTGATAAGCCTGAAATGAAAACACGTATTGATCGTCTAGCTAAGAAAATGTTTCCACTTATTCGTAAAGCAGAAATGCAGAGAAAAAGAGGTGGATCTTCTGAATGATTAATTCATTTTCCCAGTTTTTAGTAGAAGAAGAAAAGATTGCTTATTTTGCCTTTGGTAGAATGAATCCGCCTACTATTGGCCATGGAAAACTTATGGATAAGTTGTCTTCTACTGCTGGTCGCAATCCCTATTTTCTTTATCTCTCACAATCTAATGATAAAAAAGATAACCCTTTAGAATATACTAGCAAGGTTAAGTATATTCGTAAAATGTTTCCAAAGCACGCCAGACAAGTTCTTGTTAATAAGAAAGTAAAAACACCATTTGATGCTTTAACTGATTTATATGATCGTGGTTATAGAAAGATTGTTATGGTTGCTGGTTCAGACCGCTTAGATGAATATAAAGTAAGGCTGAATAATTATAATGGTAAAAAAGGAAAGCATGGCTTTTATAATTTTCCAGATGGGATTCAAATAGTATCAGCAGGACAAAGAGATCCTGATGCCAAAGGAGCTGAAGGTGCTTCTGGAACTAAGCAAAGAGGTTATGCTTCAGATAATAACTTTACTTCTTTTTCTCAGGGCCTACCTGATAAAATGTCTAATACTGATGCAAAGAAGCTTTTTAATGATATTAGAAAAGGTATGGGATTAAAAGAAGAAACAGAATTTAGAAATTCTATTCAACTAGAACCCATTTCTGATATAAGAGAAAAGTATATAAACGGTGAACTTTTTAACGAAGGCGATATGGTTGAGGTTAAAGAATCTGGTGAAAAAGGTATAGTGATTTATAAAGGATCCAATTATCTTATAGTTGAAAAAGAAGACGGCTCTGCAATGAGAAAATGGTTAGATTCAGTTAAAATGTATCAAGCTAAGAGCAAAGATTCTATGTATGATAATAGACCAGATTGGGGAACTGATGCTTCTAATAAGAAAGCAAAAGAAATGACTCCAGGTCAGACTTCTGAAGCGGAAGATCCGGATATTAAAGATAGACCAGGCGTACAACCAAAAGGTTATTATGCTGGTATTAAAACAAAATCTACAAAACTTGCGAGAGCAAGACATTTTGCTAAACATGGTAAAAAAGCAGATGACGATAGAAGTGCTTATAAACCAGCACCAGGTGATGCTACAGCAAAAACAAAAACAAGTAAACATACTTTAAAGTTTAAACAAATGTATGGTGAAGATGCAATTAAAATTGCACAAGCCAAGATTGACAGAGAAAAAGAAACTGATAAACTTAAGCATGATAGAATGTTAGATCGCGCTAGATTGGCAAGAGCAAGAGCAAAGAATAGGGCAACAAAATGATTAAATTTAAAGCTTATGTAAACGAAGACGCAACAGCGGGTCTTAAGAAAAAGGCAGAAAAATCTGGTATGCCTCTTGGTATACTAAGACAGGTTTATAATCGTGGAGTTGCTGCTTGGAAAACTGGACACAGACCTGGTACTACACCAGAACAGTGGGGTTTTGCAAGAGTTAATTCTTTTGTAACTAAATCATCAGGAACATGGGGCAAGGCAGACAAGGATCTGGCTGCAAAAGTAAGAGGGTCAAAATGAAATCTATAGAAGAAAAGTTAGCAGCAAATCAATTAGATAGATTAGCTAAACATTGGTCTGGTATGAAAGGTAAGAGAATCCAACCTACGGATGCTATTAAACTTTCTGCTATGGTAGCAAAATTTGGTAAAGATGAGTTAGAGCAACTAGCTGCTAAAGATATACCATTCCTTTCTATGGCTGCCATAAACAATCTTATGATTAAACATAATTATAATGCAGCTAAAATAAAAGGTCTTATGAAAGAAGATACCGAACTTCTTTATGATCTTTATATGTTTGAAGATGTTGATGCAGGAGAGTATGATTATGAGGGTGATATGGCTAAGACCCAGCTTGTTACTATCTCAGACGCTGCTGAAGAACTGCATGATATGCTAGAAGACGATGAGAATATGCCTGAGTGGTGTCAAAATAAAATTACTAAGGCAATGGATTATCTTGATTCTGTAAGAGATTATATGCTTGCAAAAGATACTGGAGAAGAACCTGGTAATGAGAATCCAAATGAATCAGTAAAACTTGATGAAGTAGCCACTCCAGCAATGAAAAAAGCTGGTAATGAGTTAAGTGCTTATGCAAAGAAAAGTGGTGGGATAGATAAAGCTGACTTTATGAAAGCAGCAAATA
>Ga0213865_10003237_pt1 | contig 10056 bp, 10 predicted proteins | sample PICome_6_FD_160100 | JGI IMG/M metagenome (GOLD analysis project Ga0213865, IMG submission 160100) | Coastal seawater microbial communities near Pivers Island, North Carolina, United States - PICO282 | ecosystem: Environmental > Aquatic > Marine > Coastal | place: USA: North Carolina... | reverse complement strand
CAGGATTTTAAGCGCGACACATCTGAGTCCACGGATCAGGTGCGCTTGATGACCGTGCATGGTGCCAAAGGTTTGGAGGCTCCAATTGTAGTTTTGCCAGACATGTATAATTTACGAAATGCCAGCAGTGGTAGAGTGTTAGATCAGCTTGTAAATCTACCAACTGTTGGACCCGTTTGGTTTCCAACTAAAGCCTATCATAACGAGAAAACACAGCTTTCCAGAGAAAATAATTCTAGGAAGATACAAGCTGAACGTGAACGCCTTCTCTATGTTGCTTTGACACGCGCCAAAGAAAGGCTGATCGTGTGTACTGATAAAGCGCAAGGGGATCGAGCACAAGCTGGCCCATGGTCGTGGTTTAATCGTTGCCTCGATGTTGCTACTAAGAATGGTAAATCTACCAATTTTGAACTGGAGGAACTGGGGTGGCCGCTGAGCAGCGGTTTCCAGATAGGTTCCCCCCCCCAAATTGGCGAGGGTGTTCAATCTGCCACTCAAGATAAGCACCAATCGTTGCTGAAATTTAGTCCTCTTGAAACTGAGATCTCAAAGTTAGTATTAAATCCCTCAGGATACGGAAACGTTAGTGCTCCATTCACAGAGTCTAACTTGCCTCCGAAAGGTCGAGAATTAGCCCTCTTGAGGGGTACGCTAATGCATGCTGCGTTAGAGCATTTGCCTGGGGTTCCGTCACTTAACTGGCCAGAGCGTTTGGAGAGCTTTTACTCTTTCCAAGCGCCAGACGTTGAGTCCAAGCTAAGGAATTCATGGGTTAAAGAAACCATCTCTGCATTAGGTAATCCTAAACTTGCTGCGTTTTTCACGGGTGATAGCTTATCTGAGGTAAGTGTTGCGGGCATGATTGGCGATCAACTAGCCGTTGGCCAGATTGATCGGCTGTTTGTTGATAGCGAAACCGCTACGGTTAACATTCTAGATTATAAAACTAACCGACCGCCTCCCGTTGACGCAAAAAAAGTTAGCAGTAATTATCTGAATCAAATGCGAGACTACGCCAGCTTGGTTGCGCCAATATATCCAGGTTATTCCATAAAAGCCTGGCTGTTCTGGACTTATACCGGCGAGCTAATGGATGTAACCGGTCTTTGATTGACACCGCGTTGCGGTGTTCCTACTTCATACTTGAATTTGAAATTTAGGAGTAGTGCATGCCTCAGGCAATTAATGATCAAGAGTTTAAATCTGACGTGTTGTCCTCATCAAAGCCCGTTTTAGTAGATTTTTGGGCGGAATGGTGTGGTCCATGTAAAATGATAGCCCCAGTGCTTGAAGAACTTGATGCAGAGATGGGTGATCAGGTGGATATTCGGAAATTGAATATAGATGAGAACCAAGAGACCCCTATGTCCTACGGAATACGCTCTATTCCAACACTACTTCTCATTAAAGATGGAGAAGTCAAAGGCACAAAGGTTGGTGCAGTCTCGAAAGGTGAGTTAAAATCTTGGATTGAGTCTCAGGTATAAGGTTAACGGAGCTTGGGATGAGCAAGGTCATGGCCCGCTCGGTGGGCCTTGGTTTTCAAGTATTCATGGTTGTGAGTATGCGGCTCTATTTCAAGTGGAACCCTATCCACAACCTGAATGCCCTCTGCTTCAAGCCCCAAAACTTTTTGAGGGTTATTTGTCATTAGGCGAATAGAGCTTAGGCCCATATGCTTGAGCAGAGCAGCTGCCATGGCAAAATCCCGCTCATCTGCTTCAAAACCTAGCGTGGCATCTGCATCAATTGTATCCAATCCTGCGTCTTGTAGCGCGTACGCACGCAACTTGTTTCTCAAACCAGTATCACGGCCTTCTTGAGGTAAATACAACAGGCATCCCTGACCTGCTTCCTGAATCGAATTGAGCGCTTGGTGGAGTTGAGGGCCGCAATCGCACCTCAAAGAACCGAAAACATCACCTGTTAAGCATGACGAATGAAGCCTTACTAGCGGGACATCAGTTGGTCGTGGATCCCCAAGAGTGAGCGCAAGAAGTTCCTGCTGCCCACCTGGATGGTCGAATAGTAAAGCCTGAGTGTCAAGGCGATGACCAGCTATTTCAAGAGGTAAGTCAACTGTAGAAAGTCTGCGTAATTCAGCAATAGAGTCACTCAATGGAAGCTCATCGGAGCGCAAAGATATCAAGGAATTATCGGCTGAGCTGAGAGGCCATAAATAAAAGGCAGGTATAAGACGGCCTTGCTTGGCGAGATTAATGAGCGGTTTCGCAAAATTTGGCGCTGGCTTTGATGGGACGGATATTTTAACATTAGACCCCATAATAAACTGCATGACCCCTTTATCTGCATGTTTGCCGATAGGAATCGCTCTGGGTATATTTGGATCACCTAGCCCCAACATTGCCGCCCTTGGCCCTGATATTAGCGCGTATCCTCCAATTACAGGTTCAGGTAGGGTCAAGGAATCAATGGCCTGACAAGCCCACCAATCATTACCTTCCGATAATTGTATTGGGCGACCTTGTTGGAGCTCGTGGATAGCACGGTCTTGCCCTGGTTCTAGATTTATAAAACGCATTTGTTGTTACATGGGGCTAATTGATCGACAAAAAAAGCCAAAACTTTAGGTTTTCTTAGTGATGGGGTCCTGGCAAAGGACCAAATATCTATCCAAGAGAATACGTTTATGACTTTTTCAGTTTCCTCACTCACTTCTACAATTTTGTTGTTAACCACTTTATCTGTCCTGACTGCCTGCGAGGATGACGGAAAGGAGTTGGTGTCGACACTTACATTAAACGCTGCTGCCAAGTACGACTATGATGGCAAGTATGCTAGTGATGCCCTTAATAAAGCTTTTGCAGCTTCACCCGATGGTGCCTTTGCAGCTGCGCACAGCTTCCCGACAGAGGATCTTGCGGCCGCCGCCGCCTTAATCAACTGCAACGACCGAGTTTTAGTGGGCCAGCTCGAGTGCGTCGTTTATGACCTTAATGGTTCAATAATTGCCGGTGGACCAATGAGACTGCGCCGCAAGTAGGATCACCAAATAGCTTTGGTAGTGTTTGTATTTTGCGTTGTTTTTTATTGCACAAGCTTCCCTATTTTATTAAATAATTAACAATAATTAGTAGGGTCTATGTATAACGTAATGAAAACTATCAGTTTATACACGCTTGTTGGGTTATGTTTTTTTGGTTTTAGTCCACATGTTCAGGCCCAATTTTCTAGTATTTTTTCTTCGACGCAAGGTGCGACAGCTGCACCTGTATTGCCTGAATGTCCTCCTCTTCTCGCTGGAAGACCTGAGGGCCTAACTCCTTCAGGCCAGCCTTGGGAAGAAGGAATTAACTGTGCATTTGAACCGGCTACTTCAAACATAAGTGGGCTAGGTCCAACTAACACCGTAGATTCTGATTTTTATAATGAGGATTTGATTGCTCGAAGATCAAACGTTGAAAAAGCTGCCTCGTCCGTAGAGGCGCTAGTGAGCTTTGGTGAGGAACAACTTAATTCGGCAGTTTCAAACTCGACAGGGAGAGTGGGTTTTTCCTACATTAATCGCCCGAATTATTATGGTGCTTCCAATGGATTTGAGGGTTACTCTGCGCTGTTTGATGTTCAAATTGGTACCGGTGGATTTCTCAACAATGAGGACGGTCTGGGCTGGAAGCTCATAACGCTCGATTTTATAGAAGGGCGAGTATCGCTGAATTGGACTGGGGAGCAGAAGTTTAGTGGCACAACAGAAGGATTGAGTGCTAACTCTAACCAGACACATTTCGAGGCAGATCTAGTTTATAATATGCCAGTGTCCGCATATGAATTCGAGTTATCAGTGCCTACTAATCGCACGAATGGTTGGACCCTTACTGCATCGGAAAAAAGGGAATTTCCAATGGCTACTGGCACATTGCAGACTACTATAGGGCTTACTCATGCATCAGCAGACTGGATGAACTCTTACTATGGCATTAGTGCAAGTGAAGCCAGTGCAAGTGGTTTGAGTGTCTACAATCCTGGAGCTGGATTGCGAGATCTTTTTGCTGAGGCAAAGATCGAAATTCCCGTTACTGAAGTTATGGGAATAGAATTGCGAGGAGGGGCGCGTCGAATACTGGGCCCAGCGGAGAAGTCCCCTCAGGTCGACAGTGTGGGGTCCTCAAGTGATTTTAGTATGGGTCTATCTTTTTATTATAGATACTAACAGCTAATCACGGGCAGCGGATATTGCCCAATGTCTGCATCAATGCCTCTTATGATACCTAAAGCCAGAAAAAAACTTCTAGTCCACCGTGCGCATGGCCAGAGTTGGCATGATGAGTACGACTGGATGAGGGCTGAAAACTGGCAAGAAGTCATGGATGACCCCAGTGCTTTGTCTATTGAGATTAGAAGTCACTTAGTGGCTGAAAATAACTTTTTTGGATCATACTGGAGCAAAAGTGAGGACATCAAAAATGTTTTGTTCGAAGAACTCAAAGGTAGAGTAAAGCAGCGTGACAATACATTGCCAATGACGAATGTAAACTTCGCTTATTGGTATGAGTTTAGGGAAGGACAACAATACCCGCTTCTTAAGCGAGCTCCGGTTTCCGATCCAAGTTTACATGAATTAGTTTGGGATCAAAATTTTGCAGCCAAGGATGTTAGTTATTATTCGTTAGGCTTAGCTGTGCCGGACCCTAGCGATAAGCTTATCATAATTGGGGAAGATACTCGAGGCTCTGAACAGTTCACTCTTAGGTTTTATGATATGGTGTCTAAGAGTTTTCTCCCAGACCAATTGATTAATGCTGGGGCTTCTGCTGTTTGGGATGCGACTGGTGGGAGTATATTTTACCTGCAATTTGATGAAAGTCACCGACCCTTTAGAGTCGTAAGGCATATTCTTGGGACAGCCACTAACGCCGACCAGATAGTATATGAAGAAAAAGATCCCGGCTTCTACGTTGACTTATCTAAGACTGAGTCAGGCGATTTCGTGGTGATACAAACCGGCGACCATATAACTTCAGAACTTCATTTAATAAACGCTAAGAAGCCTGGCTCTTTTCCTCAATTAGTTGCAAAAAGAAAGCCAGGCCATGAATACTCCCTCACGCATGTGGGGGATTGGTTTTATATCCTGACCAATCAAGGAGGTAACTCTATTGATTTTGAAATCTGCCGAGCTCCCGTCGAGACGCCTAACCCTTCATCATGGGAATGCATAATACCGCATGAAGAAGGACGATTAATTCTGAGCATCTTCAGCACTTCTAAGTATCTTATTCGATTGGAGAGGCGCGAGGCCTTGCCTCATTTAGTTATAAGGCATTTAGAATCTGGGAATGAAACGTTTATAGAATTTGACCAGCCAGCATTTGCTCTAGGGGCCACGGCATCTTCAGGCAAACATGACGATCAGACTATCAGGTTTACCTATTCCAGCCCCTCAACCCCTAGCACTACATATGATCTGAACTTAGAAACTGGAGATAGAACCTTACGAAAAGTCCAGGAGGTCCCAAGCGGTCATGATCCTGGTGCTTACGCTGTTGAGCGATATTTTGTTGCTGCACGTGATGGTGCAAAGATTCCCCTGACCGTGCTTCGCCGTAAGGATATAGACGGGGCTGTGCCAGCATACTTATACGGGTACGGCTCATATGGCTACTCAATTCCATCCGGATTTTCTGCAAATGCGTTTTCGTTAGTCGATCGGGGTATGGTCTATGCGGTTGCACATATTCGTGGCGGAAGTGAACAGGGCTACAATTGGTATTTGAATGGTAAAAGTGGGCAAAAACAAAATACATTTAATGACTTTGAAGATTGCGCTCTTTTTTTAATTGATGAGGAAATTACTGAGAAAGGTAAAATTGCCATAGAGGGTGGTAGTGCAGGTGGTTTACTTATCGGCGCAGTGATTAATCAAGCACCGGATTTATTTGGCGCTGCGGTAGCCCATGTACCTTTTGTTGACGTTCTGAATACTATCTCTGATGCTACCTTGCCTCTAACCCCAATGGAGTGGAATGAATGGGGTAATCCAATCGAGGACGCGGAGGCGTTTTCTAATATTTTGGCCTACAGTCCATACGATCAAGTTACTTCGCAAGCTTATCCTCCACTTATGGTTACTGCTGGAATTTCAGATCCCCGGGTCACCTATTGGGAGCCTGCAAAGTGGGTGGCAAAGTTGCGAGATAAAAAAACGAACGATGCAGCTCTTATTTTAAAAATAAATATGGACGCTGGCCATGGCGGTAAGTCGGGTCGGTTTGAACACTTGAGAGAAAAAGCTGAAGCATATGGCTTCATTCTTCAAGAGTTAGGAATTGAGATCTAATTCCGGTTCCACGGATGTAACAGAGTCAGAATTAAGGTTCAGTCCTGGAATGTTTGGCATTTCAACCTGGTCAAAAAGTTCTCCAAACAAAAATGGTAGGGTGTATCCTAGTCCAGCCACTACACCGAATAACACGAGCCACCTAAGCCATGACGACATTCGACGCAAAACTTGTTCGACTAGAAACCAGGTTAGTAATCCAAAAGCAAAAGCGGTTCCACCAGGTAGATCATTCACTGATTTCGCAACACTCATAACCCAATCAGTGAGAGTTTTGATAAAACCTTGAAAATCAATATTTTCCATACAAAGTCCCTGACGATTAGCCCGTTAGTGTCTTAAATCGAGTTAAAGCACTTTATTCGATTACTAGTAGATCTAAGCTTAAGGGAACTTGGAAGTTTTTATAGCTAAATCAGTCAAAAAACTGCCAAAATTTCTAAGTTGTGGTCTCTGTGTCAGTCAAACCTTGACATGTACTAAGTTGTCCTAGCTTGATTAAGTAATGCCAAGCCGCGAAGAATATTATTGGGAAACTACTTCACTTTCAGACATGACTGCGGAGCAATGGGAAGCTCTTTGTGATGGATGTGGTCGCTGCTGTTTGCTGAAGTTGGAGGATATTGAACAGGATGAAAATTCCGAGGAGCGATTTGTTTACACGTCAGTTGCGTGTAAATTGATGGATTGCAGCACAGGCTATTGTAGCTCTTACTCTAACCGACTGTCCTTTGTGCCAGATTGCCTGGTCTTAACACCTGAAACAATCCACAAACAGAAGCACTGGATGCCTGAAACCTGTGCATATCGTCGACTTGCCGAGGATCGCACGCTGCCAGACTGGCATCCACTAATAACTGGCGAAGCGACATCGACTAAAGAAGCTGGTTATAGTATTGCAGGTTGGTGTCAGTCTGAAGACGACCTAGAAAGTGATAACGAGCTAACTCAGCATATTTGTCCGCCTTTTCACTTTGCAGACGTGCCAACTTAAGCGCTGATTTCTTGTCCTAAACTATCCATGCTTGGGCGTAATGTCCGGGGTAGGCCATTTCTCAGCGATGCCCCTTTATCACACGCTTCAACAATACTCCCAGACTTTGCGTCAAACCTTGCTAGAAGCATCAAGGCGCTCTCACGAATTATATGACCAATCTGTTCGCGACTAAACTTTATGTCGGTATTAAAAATAGGAGAAAATAGAAGCCAGTATGTGAGCATCCCTATATAAAACTCGCTTGCAGCAGCGGGTTCAGCAATATCAATTATTCCTCGCTCTGAATATGCCCGCAAGATTTCAGTTAGTTGTGCTTTGATTGGATCGCGACCATGGCGATAAACAACTTCTTTTAATTCTGGAAAGCGCTCTCCTTCTGCTATTATAAGCCTAAAAAGAGACAGTGTTTGCTCATTTTGCAGTAGCTCTGCAAACGACTGGGACAGATCAATAATGGACTGCAGAGGTTCTTTTGAACATTCTGAGTCTGGGACAAACTCTGTCCAAGCTCGGTTGAATGGTGCCATGTAGGCAATAGCGATTTCGCTGAATAGCTCATCTTTTGATTCAAAATGCTTGTAAAGCGTGGCTGTTGAAACATCTGCTTTCTCAGCAATGTTCACCATGCTCGCACTGGCAAAGCTGCTAGATGTGAATACCTTTAGAGCGGCAGATAGTATGGCTGCTCTTTTGTTTTCTCGCACAGTTTGCCGGTAGCTTTGAATATTCATTACGATAATTGTTTAGTGATCATATGGGTGAAAAGAAATGGCCCGTTTATTTAGAAAAGGCACTTGTCAATCTAATTTAGAGCTAAGCAAATGGGTGTTTTCAGGTTTTGAGCGTCATGGTATTCTCCAGGTCCAAGTACGCAAGTCAGAAAAATGTTTCCCACTCAAGCGTTGATGGCCACTGCGATGTAGGGAAATAAAATCAAATGCATCAAACTTAACTGAAACCAGGCCAAAAAATTTATCGCTTTGGGCGGTGTCTATTTCTTTCGGGCCAGGCCAAAATTCAGCAGTTTGTGGTTCGCCTGGCGCGGCTCGAGACTGATAATCTAATTGTTGTTTGGGAGTTAAGCTACTGTAAAGAGATTTAGTTCTTTTGGTACCAGACTCCGTGATTGCTTGACCCTGTATGCTCAGTTGGATCAGCCTTTTCGGGCAGTAAAGTAGAATAGCAGCCCGATCGTCTGAAGTCCTAAACGCCGCCCACTTTGAGCTTCTAGAGTCCGTGTAAAATGATAGAGTGGCGGAAGCTTGATCAAAATGCCGCCAAATCACAGTTTTGGAAACACAACCATCTGAAAAATAGGTGAGGCCGCCGGAGTGCCATGCATCTCGTATGTCTGAGACGGCATTGGATAGCGCACTCTCCAACCAGGATTTCGCGTGCGCCGTGGTTTTGAAAAGTGGAGTTGTCATGCTGATAACTTGGTTAAGTTTCTTTGGAAGGACAATACCTTCATGGGAAATTGTGGTTGTTTGGGTCTTGAGAACAGCTTTATAACTCCAATATATCGGCAAGATGAATTTAAACGTCAGCAACAGTTCAAAGGAAACCAGTCCATCTGGTGGTGTCGTTCTAGAGGAGCGACCGAAAACAAAGCGCCCGCAGCGCTACAAGGTGATTATGCTAAACGACGATTACACTCCTATGGAGTTTGTGGTTTACGTCTTAGAGCGTTTTTTTCAGAAAAATGAGGCAGCAGCGACTCAAATAATGTTGCAAATACATCAAACCGGCATGGGCATTTGCGGTGTTTATACGCTTGAAATAGCAGAGACAAAGCTAACTCAAACCATGGACCTTGCTCAAAAAAATGATCATCCTTTGCAATTACGGTTAGAAAAAGACTAAAATACTCCGGTTTGCCGCGACCTTTTTGACAAGTGTCTTGAAATCCCAACCCAGACAACAGACATCCACCTCATGCTCTCTGAAATATTACAAGAAACACTCCGCCGTTCATTAATGCTTGCAGGTCAACGAGGCCATGAGTTTGCGACCTTAGAGCACTTACTTCTAGCGCTAACGGAAGATGACGATGCTCTAAAGGTGTTCCAAGCTTGCGATATTGACGTCGATGACTTGGCTGAAGAAGTTCGAACATTTATTGATACAGAATTACAATCTATCCAAGTGTCGGGACAGGTTGAGGAGCCGCAGCCAACTGCAAGCTTTCATAGAGTTTTCCGTCGAGCAGTCCTTCATATGCAATCTGCAGGAAAAGGAGAGGCTACAGGCGCTAACGTTTTGATTGCTTTGTACCAAGAGAAGGAAAGCCATGCGGTATTCATGCTTCAACAAAGAGGCATGAGCAGGCTTGATGCGGTGAATTTTGTCTCCCACGGAATCGCGAAGGTACCCGGATTGTCAGAAAGCCGAGATGTAGTTGGAGCGGAAGCAGAGCTGGGTGACGGCACAGAGGGTGGACCAAGAGGAAAAAGCCCGTTGGCTGCGTATTGTCATGATCTGAATCAAAAAGCGCGTGACGGTAAAATTGATCCTTTAATTGGTCGCGGGCTTGAGCTCGAGCGCACGATACAAGTTTTGTGCCGCCGCACTAAGAATAACCCACTTTACGTTGGTGATCCGGGGGTCGGTAAAACGGCGCTTGCGGAGGGTTTGGCTCGCAGAATTGTTGAAGATGATGTTCCCGAGGTTTTGAATGATGCCGAAATTTTCACTTTAGACATGGGGCTACTACTTGCGGGAACGCGCTACCGCGGCGATTTTGAGGAACGGTTAAGTG
>Ga0213865_10003234_pt1 | contig 10062 bp, 8 predicted proteins | sample PICome_6_FD_160100 | JGI IMG/M metagenome (GOLD analysis project Ga0213865, IMG submission 160100) | Coastal seawater microbial communities near Pivers Island, North Carolina, United States - PICO282 | ecosystem: Environmental > Aquatic > Marine > Coastal | place: USA: North Carolina | collected... | reverse complement strand
GACCGCGCCCAGAATGGTCAGAAACTCACCGACAAAACCCGATGTGCCGGGCAAGCCGACATTGGCCATGGTGAACAGCATAAACACCGCCGCATATATCGGCATGCGATTGGCCAAGCCGCCATAAGCCGCAATTTCGCGTGTGTGCATGCGGTCATAAACAACGCCAACGCATAAAAACAGCGCGCCGGAAATCCAGCCATGCGACAGCATTTGAAATACCGCGCCCTGCACGCCTTGCGTGGTGGCTGAGAAAATGCCCATCGTCACAAAACCCATATGCGCGACTGATGAATAGGCAATCAGCTTTTTCATATCCTCTTGGGCGAAAGCAATCAGCGAAGTGTAAACAATCGCAATGGCGCTCATGGCGAATACCATCGGCGCGAAAAAGTCGGAGGCAATCGGGAACATGGGAAGCGAGAAGCGCAAAAAGCCGTAGCCGCCCATTTTCAGCAAGACACCGGCCAGAATAACCGATCCGGCGGTCGGTGCTTCCACATGGGCATCAGGCAGCCATGTATGCACCGGCCACATCGGCATTTTGACCGCGAAGCTGGCAAAGAAAGCGAGCCATAGCCAAGTTTGCACCGAGGCATCAAAGCCATGCGCCATTAAATCGGGAATGAAGGTCGTGCCGGTTTGCCAATACATATAGAGAATGGCCAACAGCATCAGCACCGAGCCGATAAGCGTATAGAGGAAGAATTTGAAGCTGGCGTAAATGCGTCGCCCACCGCCCCAAATGCCGATAATCAGGAACATCGGGATAAGGCCGCCCTCAAAGAACAGATAGAACAGCACAATATCCATCGCGCAAAAGACGCCAATCATCAGCGTTTCCAGCACCAAAAAGGCCAGCATATATTCGCGCACCCGCAGCTTAATCGCATGCCAACTGGCAAGAATACACAACGGCATCAGCGCGGTGGTGAGCAGCACAAACAGCACCGAAATGCCGTCAACGCCCATCGCATAATCAACACCCGGCAACAGCCAAGCCGCGCGCTCGACAAATTGGAACTCTGCCGAACTGCCGTCAAAGCGGCTTATCATAAACAGCGTCAGCAATAAGGTGACAACTGTCGTCCATAAGGCGACCGCGCGCGAATTGGCGGCAATGGTTTCTTCATCGCCGCGCACCAAAAGAATGAACAACGCGCCGAGCAGCGGCAAAAAGGTGATGGTTGAAAGCAGCGGCCAATCGGTCATGACAAGCCTCCTGTCAGCATAAGCCAGCTAACAATACCGGCGACGCCGAGCAGCATGACAAAAGCATAGTGATAAACATAGCCCGATTGCAGCCCAACCATGCGGCGCGTCACGCGCAACACATTGGCAGCAATACCGTCCGGCCCAAATCCGTCAATCACAAAACCGTCGCCCCCCTTCCAGAAGAAGCGCGCCAGCCATTTAGCGGGACGAACAAAAATAAAGTCGTAAAGCTCATCGAAATACCATTTATTGAGCAGGAATTTGTAAATCAAATCATGCTGGGCGGCGATTTCAGACGGCCAAGACGGGCGGTAAATATACATGACCCAAGCCAGCACAAAGCCGGAGATCATCATCACCAATGGGCTTAGCACAACCCAGCCCGGCACTTGCTTCAGCTCAATCAGAATTTTATTGTCGGCGGCGGTGAAAATCGAGCCGGCCCAAAACGCCGTTTGCTCACTGCCGACAAATAATCCGGCAAAGGCCGCACCGGCAAACAGCGCGCCAAAGCTCAACACAACCAATGGCACCAGCATCACCGGCGGGCTTTCATGCACATGGCTGAGGGTTTCATTAGAGGCGCGGGAGACGCCGAAAAAGGTCATAAACATCAAACGCCAGCTATAAAATGAGGTGAAGAATGCGGCGATGACCAGCATCGCAAACCCAAACATATGCGGTGCAGCTTGCGCGGCGAATGCGCCCTCAATAATCGCGTCTTTGGAATAATAGCCTGCGGTGAGCGGAAAGCCGGTCAGCGCAATCGTGCCGATAAGCATCATAAAGAAAGTCGCCGGAATAAGCTGGCGCAAGCCGCCCATTTTACGCATATCCTGCTCATCGCCCATGGCGTGAATAACCGACCCCGCGCCGAGGAACAACAGCGCCTTAAAGAATGCATGGGTGAACAGATGGAACATGGCGGCTTGATACGCGCCAATGCCCAGCGCGACAAACATATAGCCAAGCTGCGAACAGGTTGAGTAAGCAATCACGCGCTTAATGTCATTTTGCACAAGCCCGACCGTGGCGGCGAAGAAGGCGGTGATGCCGCCGACCACAATCACCACATTCAGTGCGGTTTGCGATAGCTCAAACAGCGGCGAGCAACGCGCCACAAGAAACACGCCTGCCGTGACCATAGTCGCGGCGTGAATAAGCGCCGAGACAGGTGTCGGGCCTTCCATCGCATCGGGCAACCAAGTGTGCAGCAAAAACTGCGCCGACTTGCCCATCGCGCCCATAAACAACAGCAAGCAAATCGTCGTCAGCATGGGCACGGTCATGCCCAGGAAATCGAACTCGCCTTGCGCCAACGCTTCGGCGGAGGCGAATACCGTATCGAATTGCAAAGAGCCGACCGAGAAATAAATCGCCGCCATGCCGAGAATGAGGCCGAAATCGCCGACGCGATTGACGACAAATGCCTTAATGGCGGCGGCATTGGCGGAGGCTTTCTTGAACCAAAAACCAATCAGCAAATAAGAGGCCAGCCCCACACCTTCCCAACCGAAGAAGAGTTGCAGAAAGTTATCTGCAGTCACCAGCATCAGCATCATAAAAGTGAACAGCGACAGGTAAGCGAAGAAGCGCGCGCGATGTGGGTCGTGGCTCATATAGCCGATAGAATAGATATGCACGAGCGACGACACGCCGGTGATGACCACCAGCATGACCGCCGTCAGCGCATCAATTCGCAGCACCCAATCAATATCCAGGCCACCGGAGGAAATCCAATTCAGCACCATGATTTTTTGTGTGCCGCCATCCATGCCGATATTGATAAGCGAGATGCACGACAGCAAAGCCGATAATATCAGCAAGCCGGTGGTGACATATTCAGCCTGACGATCGCCAATAAGGCGGCCAAACAGACCGGCAATGGCCGCACCAATGAGCGGAAAAAAGACAATGGCGTGATACGTGCCCATTCGGTTAGCCCTTCATCTGACTGACATCTTCAACGGCAATGCCGCCACGATTACGGAAATAGACGACCAAAATGGCCAAGCCGATTGCCGCCTCGCCTGCCGCAACGGTCAAGACCAACAGCGCAAATACCTGCCCTACCAAATCGCTCAAGAAAGCCGAAAAGGCGACCAGATTGATATTCACGGCGAGCAACATCAGCTCAATCGACATTAAAATAATAATGACGTTTTTGCGGTTCAGAAAAATGCCGAACACGCCAATGGTGAAAATAATGGCGGCCAGCGTCAGATAATGTGTCAGTCCAATCATCTTCAGATACCCTGTCCCGGCTCAACATCAACCGTCTCGACGGCATCGTCGCGTGTCCGCGCAGTCTGTGCCGCAATGTTTTGTTTTTTCGGATTATTGGACGGCACAAGCGTCAGCACAATCGCGCCAATCATCGCCACCAGCAAAATCGCGCCCGCCGCTTGGAAGAAATAAATATAATCGGTGTAAAGCACGCGCCCCAAAGCCTCGGCATTGGTCATACCGTCAGGCGTTGCCTGCGGTAAGGGCTTGGCATCAATCAGGGTTGAGGAAGCTCCGAAAACCAACAGCAATTCGAGCAATAATATCAGCCCGACTGTTGCCCCAATGGGCATATATTGCAAAAAGCCCTCGCTCAATTCGGCAAAGTCGATATCCAGCATCATCACGACAAACAAGAACAACACCGCCACCGCGCCGACATAAACGACGACGAGAATGAGGGCGAGAAACTCAGCCCCCAATAAGACGAATAATCCGGCCGCGTTAAAGAAGGTCAGAATAAGAAACAAGACCGAGTAAACGGGGTTGCGCGACGAGATGACCATGAAAGAACTGGCAACCGCGACTGTCGCGAATAAATAAAAGGCGAGTGAAGTAAGCGTCATAATTTTCTACCGGTAAGGCGCGTCCAATTCGATGTTCTTGGCAATCTCGATTTCCCAGCGGTCGCCATTCGCCAGCAGCTTGTCTTTGTCGTAAATCAATTCTTCGCGCGTCTCGGTGGCGAATTCAAAATTCGGCCCTTCGACAATCGCATCGACCGGACAGGCCTCTTGGCAAAAGCCGCAATAAATGCACTTCACCATATCAATGTCATAGCGCACGGTGCGGCGCGTGCCGTCATTATTGCGCGGGCCCGCCTCAATGGTGATGGCTTGTGCCGGACAAATCGCTTCGCATAACTTGCACGCAATGCAACGCTCTTGCCCGTTCGGATAGCGGCGCAGCGCATGCTCGCCGCGAAAGCGTGGGGAAAGAGGGCCTTTTTCATAAGGATAATTAATTGTTGCCTTGCGACCAAAGAAATAGCCCAATGCCAAGCGCAGCGCGCCGACAAATTCAGCCAGAAACAGAGAACGTGCAGTGCGGTCTAACCAAGCCATAAGCGCCCCCTTACGATGCCATGCCAAAATATTGCAGGAAACCGGCAGTCAGCACGACCCAACCAAGCGATAGCGGCAGAAACACTTTCCACCCCAAACGCATCAACTGGTCATAGCGATAGCGCGGCACGATAACTTTGGTCATGGCGAACATGAAGAACATCAGACCCATTTTCAAAATGAACCAGACCACACCCGGCACCCAATTAAACGGGGCAATATCAACCGGCGGCAACCAGCCACCGAGGAAGAGAATGGTGCACATGGCGCACATCAAAACGATATTGGCCAGTTCGCCAATCATAAAGACGACGTAAAGCGTTGACGAATACTCGGTCATAAAACCGGCAACCAGCGCGCTTTCATCTTCCGGCAAGTCGAAGGGCGGACGATTTGTTTCGGCCAAAGCCGAGATAAAGAACACCACAAACATCGGGAATAGCGGCACGGCAAACCAAACGGTTTCTTGCGCCAGCACAATATCGGTAAGGTTGAGCGAGCCGACGCAGAGCAGCACGGTGATGATCACCAAGCCGATGGATACTTCATAAGAGACCATTTGCGCCGCCGAGCGCAGCGCGCCCAGAAACGGATATTTCGAGTTCGATGCCCAGCCGCCCATAATCACGCCATACACGCCCAGCGATGAAATGGCGAAAATATAAAGGATACCGACATTAATATCGGCCACCGCCCAGCCCTCGCTGACCGGTATCACCGCCCAGCCGCTCAAGGCGAGAAACATGGTGACGAAAGGCGCGAGGATAAACACCGGCTTATTCGCCGTTGTCGGAATAATCACTTCCTTCAACAGATATTTCAGAATATCGGCAAAACTTTGCAGCAAGCCAAACGGGCCGACCATGGTCGGGCCTTTGCGTAATTGCGCCGCCGCCCAAATTTTACGGTCAGCCAGCATGAAGAAGGCCAGCGACACCAGCAGCGCCAAAATAATGGCGAGCGAATGAGCGGTCACAATCAGCGCCGGCCAGATATAAGTGTCGAAAAAGACGCTATCCATCGGTTCCGGTTCCCTCTGAACTATCGCCGTGATTTTTCGGCTCATTTTTTGCTTTGGCGCAATCGGCCATAATGGCCGAGGCGCGGGCAATCGGATTGGTGAAATAGAAATCACTTACCGCATAGGTGAAGGCTTCAGCGCCGAGACCGTCATGCGGTGGCGCGACAGGCGCATCTGCTGCAATCACGTTATCAAGCTGCGCCAAATGCGGCACGGCTTCATACATCGCTGCGCGCAGAGCAGCCAGATTATCATAAGGCAGCGTGGCATCGAGACGCGCCGATAGCGCGCGGAAAATCTTCCAATCCTCGCGTGCCTCGCCGGGCGGTGTTGCCGCTTGTTCAGTCATTTGCGCGCGGCCTTCCGTATTCACATAGGTCGCTTGCTTCTCCGTATAGGCAGCGGCAGGCAGAATAACGTCAGCGCGATGCGCGCCGCGATCGCCATGACTGCCGATATAAATGACAAAGGCATCGCCCAAAGACGCACCGGCAATCTCATCGGCACCATAAAGAATGACATTCTCAATCGCGCCGCTTTGCGCCGCATCTTGTATGCCCACAACATCATTGCCGCCTTCGCCCGGCACCAGGCCGAGGTCGAGACCGGCGACACGCGCCGCCGCCGTGTGCAGCATGTTGAAACTCGCACCGGTTTTCGCCGCCAATTCAATCGCCGCCGCCAAAACGGCTGCGCCATCATCGCGGGTCAAAGCACCCTGCCCGATAAGTATCATCGGGTTTTTGGCGTTTTTCAGCGTGTCGGCGAAACTTTGTTTTCCGGCGAGCAAATCAGCCAGCGTGTCGGCACCTGCGCCGATAAACTCGGCCTTGTAAGTCAGGTCAACCGCTTCGCCAATCGCGGCAATCGGGAAATCGCCCATCAGATAGCGTTTGCGAATACGGGCATTCAGCACCGGCGCTTCAAGGCGCGGATTGGAGCCGATAAGCAGCAGCGCGTCAGCTTCTTCGATACCGGCAATGCTGGCATTGAAAATATAATTGCCGCGTGGGCCGGAAATTTTCGCGCCATCTTGGCGGCAATCGACATGCGGGCTTGCCAGCGCGCCCATCAGACCTTTCAGGGCAAACTGCCCTTCGGCGCATACCAAATCACCGGCAATGGCAGCCGTCGCCGCACCCTTGCCTTTCAATTTGCTTTCGACCAAATCGAAAGCCGCGTCCCAGCTTGCCGGGGTCAGCTTGCCGTTTTCGCGAATGAAAGGCCGGTCGAGACGTTGCGTGTTCAGCCCGTCCCAAACAAAGCGCGATTTATCCGACAGCCATTCTTCGTTCACATCATCATGATTGCGCGGCATAATACGCATGGCTTCACGCCCCCGCATATCGACGCGGATATTGCTGCCGAGCGCGTCCATCACATCAATGGTTTCGGTTTTACGCAGCTCCCACGGGCGCGCCGTAAAGGCATAAGGCCGCGAGGTCAGCGCACCGACCGGGCAAAGGTCAATCACATTGCCCGACATTTCGCTGTCCAATGACGCTTCGAGATAGGTTGTAATCTCAGTATCCTCGCCGCGCCCAATCGCGCCGATTTCCGGCACGCCTGCCACTTCTTGCGCGAAGCGCACACAGCGCGTGCAATGAATACACCGCGTCATAATGGTTTTGACGAGCGGCCCCATATTCTTGTTTTCAACGGCGCGCTTATTATCGTCAAAGCGGCTGGCATCGCCGCCAAAGCCAAGTGCTTGGTCTTGCAAATCGCACTCGCCGCCCTGATCGCAAATCGGGCAATCAAGCGGGTGATTGATGAGCAGAAATTCCATCACGCCTTCGCGCGCGGTTTTTACCGTCTCAGATGTGGTGCTGACCACCATATCGGGCGCAACCGGCATGGCGCAGGAGGCGACAGGCTTGGGCGCGTTTTCAACTTCGACCAAACACATGCGGCAATTACCGGCGACTGACAGGCGTTCGTGATAACAAAAGCGCGGAATTTCCGCGCCCGCTTCTTCGCAAGCCTGCATAATGGTTGTGCCGGGCGCGACCTCGACCGCTTGCCCGTCAACCGTGACTTTCACCAGATTGTTTTCCGTCTCAGACATTACTCAGCGGCCTCCTGCAAAGGGCCATTGGCCAAACGCTCTTCAATGACCGGGCGGAAATGGCGAATGAGACCCTGCACCGGCCAAGCCGCCGCATCGCCCAACGCACAAATCGTATGGCCTTCAATCTGTTTGGTGACTTGCAACAGCATGTCGATTTCTTTTGGCTGCGCGCGACCCGCCGCCATGCGCTCCAAGACGCGCCACATCCAGCCCGTGCCTTCACGGCATGGTGTGCATTGGCCGCAGCTTTCATGCTTATAAAAATGCGAAATGCGGGCAATCGCCTTAATGATGTCGGTCGATTTATCCATCACAATCACCGCCGCCGTGCCAAGACCCGACTGCACTTCTTTGAGGCTGTCAAAATCCATCAGCACTGTGTCGCAAATATCTTTCGGCAGAAGCGGCACAGAGGAGCCGCCCGGAATAACCGCCAGCAAATTATCCCAACCGCCGCGCACGCCACCGGCATGTTTTTCCAGCAATTCCTTCAGCGGAATACCCATTTCTTCTTCGACATTGCACGGATTATTGACGTGACCGGAAATGCAAAACAGCTTGGTGCCGGTATTGCCTTCGCGCCCCAGACCGGCGAACCAGCTACCACCGCGACGACAAATGGTCGGCGCAACAGCGATGCTTTCAACATTATTTACCGTGGTCGGGCAGCCATACAGCCCCATATTGGCGGGGAAAGGCGGCTTCAAGCGCGGTTGGCCTTTTTTGCCCTCAAGGCTTTCAATCAATGCGGTTTCTTCGCCGCAAATATAAGCCCCCGCGCCATGATGCACGTAAATATCATAATCCCAGCCTGACCCTGCCGCGTTTTTGCCGAGCAGTCCGGCTTCATAAGCCTCATCAACGGCGCGTTGCAGGGCTTCGCGCTCGCGAATAAATTCGCCGCGCACATAAATATAGCAAGCATGCGCGCCCATTGCGAAACCGGCCAGCAAGCAGCCTTCCAGCAATTTATGCGGTTCATGGCGCATAATATCGCGGTCTTTACACGTGCCCGGCTCAGACTCATCGGCATTGACGACGAGATAATGCGGGCGACCGTCATTTTCTTTCGGCATGAATGACCATTTCAGACCGGTCGGGAAACCCGCGCCACCGCGCCCACGCAGACCGGACGCCTTAACCTCATCAATCACCCAATCGCGGCCCTTTTTAATCAGTTCGGCTGTGCCCTCCCAATCGCCACGGGCTTTTGCCGAGGCGATATCCGCGCCCTCAAAGCCATAGATATTCTTGAAAATCCGGTCTTCATCGCGCAGCATTATTTGTCACCCTTCAAAACGGTTAAGCCACCTTCAGGCTCTGACGCGCGACGGCTGTTCTGCGGACCGGTCGCGACTTCCTTACCTGCACGCAAATCACTCAGAATTTGTTCGAATGAGTCAGCTGTCAGGTCTTCGTAAAAATCATCATTAATCTGCACCATTGGCGCATTGACACAGGCACCGAGACATTCGACTTCCAGCCAGCTCAGCTTGCCGTCTTCAGTAATCTCGCCCTGCTCGCCAATCAGCTTGCGGCAAACATCTTTCAAATCATCAGCGCCACGCAGCCAGCACGGCGTTGTGCCGCAAAGCTGCACAAAATGCTCACCGACAGGCGACAAATTAAACATGGTGTAAAAAGTCGCCACTTCCAAAGCGCGGATATATGGCATGTCCAGCATATCGGCGACGTGGCGAATGGCCGGTTCGGGCAGCCAGCCACCGGCTTGCTTCTGCGCTTGCCAGAGCAGCGGAATAATCGCGCTGGCTTGGCGGCCTTCGGGATATTTGGCAATCTGCCCTTCCGCCCACTCTATGTTGTCGGGCGTGAACGCAAATTCAGCAGGTTGTTCTTCATTGAGACGACGCACGCTCATCGGTCAACCTCCCCAAACACAATATCCAACGAGCCGAGAATGGCCGACACATCGGCCAGCATATGGTCACGGCTTAAATAATCCAGCGCATGCAAATGGGCAAAGCCCGGCGCACGAATTTTGCAGCGATACGGTTTATTCGACCCATCGCCGACAAGGTAAACGCCAAACTCGCCTTTCGGCGCTTCCACGGCGGCGTAAACTTCGCCCTCCGGCACGTGATAGCCTTCCGTGTAAAGTTTGAAATGGTGAATCAGCGCTTCCATTGACTGCTTCATCTCAGCGCGTTTCGGCGGCACGATTTTGCCGTCCTGCGACGAGACCGGCCCGTCGGGCATATTGGCGATGCACTGGCGCATAATCTTCACGCTCTCACGCATTTCGTCCATACGCATCACATAGCGGTCATAGCAATCGCCGTTTTTGCCAATCGGCACAGCGAAATCCATTTCGCTATAGGCTTCATAAGGCTGGCTGCGGCGCAAATCCCAAGCGAGACCGGCACTACGCGCCATCACACCGCTCA
>Ga0213865_10003233_pt1 | contig 10064 bp, 9 predicted proteins | sample PICome_6_FD_160100 | JGI IMG/M metagenome (GOLD analysis project Ga0213865, IMG submission 160100) | Coastal seawater microbial communities near Pivers Island, North Carolina, United States - PICO282 | ecosystem: Environmental > Aquatic > Marine > Coastal | place: USA: North Carolina | collected... | reverse complement strand
TGCCGACGATTGGCGCCTCGGATGCCAGGTAAAGGTCAAGGAGGACATGGAAATCCAGGTCCCCGAAGAAGTCTTTGGCATCAAGAAGTGGGAGTGCGAAGTCGTCTCCAACTACAACGTGGCGTCCTTCATCAAGGAGTTCGTAGTGCGCTTGCCGGAAGGGGAATCGCTGGACTTCGAAGCCGGCGGATACATCCAGGTGGATGTTCCCACCACAGTGGTTGAGTACAAGGACATCGACATCACGGCGCACCCCGAGCACCACAAGGATCCCAAGACCTTCCAAAGCGAGTGGGACAAGTTCGGTTTGTGGGACCTCAAGATGGTCAACGATGAGCCCATCGTCCGGGCCTATTCCATGGCCAACCACCCGGCAGAGGGCAACATCGTGATGCTCAACATCCGGATCGCCACCCCGCCGTGGGACCGCGCCCGCAACGCCTGGATGAACGTGAACCCCGGCATCTGCTCGAGCTATGTCTTCGGTTGCAAGCCGGGCGATAAGTGCACCATCAGTGGTCCATACGGTGAATTCTTCATCAAGGAGACGGACGCTGAGATGGTATACATCGGAGGTGGAGCCGGCATGGCACCCATGCGCAGCCACTTGTTCCACCTCTTCCACACGGTGAAGACCGGCCGCCAGGTGACCTTTTACTATGGAGGCCGCTCACGCCGTGAGCTGTTCTACCTCGAGGACTTCCGCAAAATCGAGCAGGAGTTCCCCAATTTCAAGTTCCACGTGGTCCTGAGCGACCCGACGGAAGAGGACAATTGGAACGAAAAGAAATCTGTGGACGATGAGGGTGATGGTTTCCTCGGTTTCGTGCACAATGCGGTCATCGAGCACCACCTCAAGCCACACGAGGCACCGGAGGACATCGAGTTCTATTTCTGCGGTCCGCCGCTGATGAACCAGGCCGTCTTGAAGATGTGCGACGATTGGGGTGTACCCCCCGAAAACGTGGCCTTCGACGACTTCGGAGGATGAGGCATCACAGCCACCCATACTTTGGGATTACCGCCAGCCTCGTGCTGGCGGTCCCGTTTGTGGTCGCATTGATGTTGGGGGGCTGCGACAGCGCCCCTGCGCCCGCATCAGAAGGCCTGAAGGCTGCCGGCTGGCACGAGCACAGGGGTGAGGCCCAAGGGACCACATACTCCATCAAATACGCGGCAGAGGTGCGCGTGGCCGATTCCATTTTCACCGACTTGCTGGAGATGGTGGACCGCGAGGTAAGCTTATGGCGTTCAGACAGCCGCATTAACGCCATCAATGCCTGGAGCCGTGCGGATTCGCTGTACGGTTTTGTAGACCGTGATCAAATCATCGGCCCGCTCTGGGCGCTGTCCGAGGAGCTGCACAGCCTGACCAAAGGAGCCTTTGATCCCACGGTGAGTCCCCTCGTGGAGTTGTGGGGCTTTGGGTTTTCGGAAATGGGCGATGTGGAAGCCGATGATGTGGACAGCGTCATGTCCTTTGTTGGGCTCATGCCGGATCGGTTCGACCTCAATGAAGAGGAGGAGAACGGATACTACAAAGCCACCTGGGTCCGAAAAGGCGATGCCCGCGCAGCGCTTGATTTCAATGCCATTGCGCAGGGCTATACGGTTGACTTGCTCATGGAGGCTCTCCGTGAGCGTGGCGTTCAAGACGCCATGGTCGAGCTGGGGGGAGAAGTGGTCTGCAGGGGCAAGAATCCGGTCGGAGGGCCTTGGCGCATCGCCGTGGACCAGCCTACGGAAGGCAGCACAGCAGAGAACCGGACCTTTGAAGTCGTGGTGTCCATCCATGACCGGGCGATTTGCACCAGTGGCAGTTACCGGAAGTTTCACGAGGTCAATGGACGGAAGATCAGCCACACCATCGATCCTGGCACAGGGTGGCCCGCTGCCAATGGCTTGTTGAGCGCGACGGTTATGGCGCCTACGGGCGCCTACGCTGATGCTCTGGCCACAGCGTTCATGGTGCTGGGCACCGAACAGACGAAAGCATTCCTTTCATTGCACCCCGAATTGCAGCTGGATGCCATGCTGATGTACGACGATGGCCATGGGGGTTACGGCGTGTGGCGTTCCCCTGGTTTTGACGCCGTTTCGGAACAACTGTAAGCTCAGGTGGCCGGCTCGGTCACGTCTTCTTTTCGGCACTGGTCCTGGGGGCGCGCACCACAGATGGAACAGCTGCCTGAATCGTTTTGGAGCAGGGGGTTGTTGCTCGAGCAAGTGCCACTGAATTCACCGTCTTTCTTGACCAGAATTTTGATGGCGATCCCAGCAAATCCCAATGCGAGCAGCCCGATGGCGAGTAAAACGGTTTCCAGTCCCATGCTGCGAATTTACGGTGTGTAGTCGCTCAAATGAAGCACGGGGCGTAAGCGGGTAAGACAGGTAGAATTCAATATTCAGAGGTTATATTGAATCATTCGTAGAAATATTACGTATATTTATGTGCCATATTATGACATGATGCCGAGTCTCCGCAATTATTGGTTCACGTTTTTACTCTTGTCGCTCTTCAGCCTGTGCTCACAAGTGCTGGCCCAAGATTGTGGCTGCCTCCCTTATGGAGAGCGTCCTGTGATTACGTTGACTGACAATGATGGCGCGGGAACCGGCACGCAGACCTTGTCCTGCGACAACATCTATTTGCTCGATGGGTTCGTCTATGTCAACAGCGGCGATGTCCTGACCGTGGAGGCCGGTACGGTCATTCAGGCCAAGTCAGGCCAAGGGGAGTCCGCCAGTTGTCTGATTGTGGCAAGGGGCGGTCAAATCTTGGCGGATGGAACGGCAGATTGTCCCATCATATTTACCTACCAAGACGACCCGCTGAACGGCTCTACCCCATACAATGCCCATGGCTTGTGGGGAGGGGTCATCATCAATGGCAACGCGGAATTGAACACGTATGACGGCGATGACCTGGCCGAAGGCATCACCGATGCTTCCGGAGCGGGACGCGACGTATACGGTGGCCTTGACAACGCAGAATCAAGCGGTATCCTGCGGCACATCTCCATTCGACATGGTGGCAGTGAAATGCCCAATCCTCCGGTCAATTTCCAAAACAAAATCAACGGCGATGAGACCAATGGCCTGAGCCTGAATGGCGTGGGTTCAGGCACGGTGATCGAGCATCTGGAGATTGTATCGACGTTGGACGATGGCCTCCAAATCATGGGGGGTACGGTCAACCTGAAATATGTGGCTGTGGCCTTCTCCACGGAGGAGAACCTGGAATTCGATCAGGGGTGGTCCGGCGACATGCAATACTTCTTTTCCATTTTGGACCAGCCCGCAATGGTGGGGGAGCATGGGTTTGACTTGGAAGGAGACGACTTTGAATTTCAGGATGTCACGCTGAGCTTCTTGCCCTACACAAACCCCCAAATCGCCAACTTCACGAGTCTGGGACACCACGACGCGATGGCTGTGCGCTGGCACAATGGCGGCGGTGGCCGGTTGTACAACGGCATATTTCAGAATTGGGACTTTGGCATTGACATCGAGGACGAAGACCCCTGCGACGCTTACGAATTGTTCCTTTTTGGAGAGCTTGAAATCCACAACAACCGTTTCTGGAACGTGGGCGACAGCTTGGCACTGGACACGATGATTTTGTATGATGGTCCTGTGTGGAACGGAAACATCCAGATCCAGGACCACTTTGTGAGCAACAACAATGTGGGTTCCGACTTGGGCCTTGACGATGCTTTCGATGCCTTGGCGGGCTTCATTACTTCAGGTGTGGATCCCTTCCCCACAGCCGTTGATTCCGTCCCAGCTGAGCACCAACCCGTAGGGACATTCTTTGACCCTGTGGACTACGTTGGCGCTTTTGAGCCGGGCGGCGAAAACTGGTTGACCGGAGGATACCTCGATCAAATGGGCCTGTTCTACATCGGAGACGTCCTCGGGTGCACGTATGACTGGGCGTGCAATTATGATGAAGAGGCCAATACAGATGACGGCTCATGCGAGCTGACCACCTGTGGAGGTTGTACTTACGAGAACGCGGCCAACTATCTCAGCAGTGCGCTGCACGATGATGGCTCCTGTGTATTTGCAGGAGGAGCGAGCCCATGTCCAACAGACGTAGACGGCGATGGCACCACAGGCGTCAACGACCTCTTGGAAATCCTTTCCTTGTTCGGGGCCGTCTGCGAATAATCTTGCTTTACTGCAACGGATACCGGGGATTGGAATTGCCCGGCAACCACGCGATGCCCAAAGCTGGGTGATGTGCCCTGAAACCATGGGTGTGCAGGGCCAGCCTGGACCACCATCCACCACTCACGTGGACGTTGAGAACCACCCGGTTGTAATGCCCTTCTTCAGCTTGCCAACGTTGTAGGTATCGGCCGTGGAGCAGGTCCACTTGCACGCCTGTGAAACGCAGTTGAAAGCCGCCGTGCAGGCTGGAGCCAAAGTGCGCCGGACGCCACATCATCATCGCTCCCGCGACCATGCCGAATGTCGCCCTTCCTCCGAATCGATACTCGTAGCCGCACTCGACTGCGTTTTCCCGCGGGTCGAGGGGAGCGGGTTGGCGTCGGCCGATCCCCAAGAATAGCAGGCCTCCGCGGACGGGACCAGGCAGCACGGCGAGCACAACACTCATGGTATCCACCTCGATGGGTTTGGGCGATGTGCGCAATAGCTGGGCAGAAAGGCCCAATGTGACCACATTCGTGCCGAGGTTTGGCTGGGTGAAGGAGGCATTGCTTTGGTGGTCCAGCCGCAGGTGGAGTCCGAGGTGTTCGTGCCAGCGGGCAGGGGAGGACACCGGCAGTAGACCGAGGCCAATTTGGGCCGCACCATTGATGGCAGATCCGATGACCACGCGTTCCCGCCCTTGAGAGAAGGTGGGATCCCAACGTTTTTGCGTCCAACCCAGTCCACCTCCAAGCCGGAAGTGGAGCCGGCCATAGACGCCGAGGTCCACATGGGACAGTGCGGTGATCTGGCTGCCGATGTGTTCGGTCGCCCCGGTTGCGGTCCATTGCAATGAGACGCCCCAACGCGGGCTGTGGCGGTGTGCCGACCAAATGCCTTGGGCTTGCTGGGTCCACGAACATGCAACGCGCTGTGCATGGCCGTCGATCAGCGGCTGTATCACGGCCCGGTGAGGCACCAGAAACCCGGTGCCGGTGCTGATGCTCCAATGCCCGATTCCCCACTCTTGGGCTTGACCACTGACCGTTCCGAGGGTGAATCCACCCCAAAGCAGCCCACTGACCAAGACCCCGCAGACCATTTGCTGACGTCTTTGCGACATGGGCCCAAAGGTGCCCTTAATTTTGGACCCATGCCCCATCAAGAAGCCATACACCGTCCCGCACTCGATTCGCCCAAGGCAGGCCACACCCGCGAAGAGAAGTTGGCGGCCTTCGGTCGGCTCTTGGACATCATGGATGACCTGAGGGAAGGCTGTCCTTGGGACCGCAAGCAGACTTTCGAAACGCTGCGCCACCTGACCATCGAAGAGACCTACGAACTCGGGGACGCCATCTTGACCAACGACCTGGAAGAAGTCGGTAAAGAGGTCGGCGATTTGATGCTGCACATGGTGTTCTACAGCCGTTTGGGGGCGGAAGCCGGCGCATTTGATGCGGCGGATGTATTGCACGGCATCTGCGACAAATTGGTACACAGGCACCCGCACATCTATGGGGATGGCGAGGCGTCGACCGAGGAGGAGGTCAAGGCCAACTGGGAGAAGATCAAGCTCAAGGAGAAGGGGGGCAAGGGCGACAAGCCCAAAGGGGTGCTCGATGGGGTGCCCAATGGCCTGCCGTCCATGGTCAAGGCCCAGCGCATTCAGGAGAAAGTGCGCGGCGTAGGCTTCGACTGGGACCACGCCGGCCAAGTGTGGAACAAGGTCCAGGAAGAATTGACCGAACTCCAAGAGGAGGTGGATGCGGCATCAGATCGGGTGGCCGACGAATTTGGCGATGTCTTGTTCGCGCTCATCAACTACGCGCGCTTTTTGGATGTCAACCCCGACGAAGCCTTGGAGCGGACCAACCGACGGTTCAAGGCCCGGTTTGAAGAAATGGAGCGGCGTATTGCGGCGGCGGGCGGTGACCTGTCAGAGATGCCCCTTTCAGAGATGGACCGGCATTGGGATGCCGCCAAGGTGGCATTGGGTCAAGGCGACGCATGATCCGAGCGGTGCGGTCATACCACTCGTGTTTGCTGGCCTGCCTCGTGCTGACGGCTTGCAACCGCGAAGGCGCGGGTTGCCTGACCCCATTGGGTGCACCTGCGACACGGACAGTGGAGCTGACCGAAGAGATCACCGCCATCGAAATCAGGGACTACATCGATGTGGAGTGGTCGCCCGTCCCCAGTCCTGAAGGGGCGCGTGCCATATGGTCGGGGGCGGCCGGCATATTGGACGGCCTCGATGCCACTGTGACCGAAGGGACGTTGGTCGTACAAGACTTCAATGCCTGCCGTTGGGTTCGCCCCATGGATGCCGTACCCAAGGTCCGATTGGAGGGTTGGATCTGTCGAGAAGTGTTGCTCGAGGGGCAGGGGCGTTTTACCATGGTGGACACGCTGGTTGGGGGCGACCTCGAGGTGGTGGGCAATGAGATGGCCGGGCCTGTCAAGCTGAGTTTTGCAGGGGATACTGTAAAGGTGCGGATGCCCAATGGCATTGGGCATGTCGACATTGCCGGCCGTGCCCAACGGCTGCGTTCTTTCAGGTCAGGATTTGGAGACCTCGACGCGCGGGCGCTCGAGACCGAAAGCGCGATGGTCAATCACGCAGGGGTGGGCGAGGTGCACCTCAATGCCGCTGCATACCTCTATCTGTCCATGGGGGGCGCTGGCAACGCATACTTGCACACTGCGCCGGAAGACCAGGTCATCCAATACTTGGACGGGGCCTCGGGGAGCGTGCTGACGTGGCCGTGATCAATCCAACAGCTGGGCTTCCACGGACCCCACGAAAGAGGCCACCCACGCTGTGTACTGCGCTGCACTGGGGTGCAATCCATCGGGCGCCACCCAGTCTTCTGCAGCGGGCCATTGCTGGCTAATGGGGGTGATGTTGTAGTGCGCAATGCCCGCCTGTTGGGTCAGGTTGGCACACGATGTATTGAACCCGAACAGGCTTTGGGAGATGTTGCCCTGGTTGCTTTGACCGAAAGGGGTAAAGCCATAATCAGGAATGCTCACGACGAAGACGCGGTCCGCCTGACCTCCTGCGAGGGCCACGGCTCGGTCCAACAATTGGACGAATTCCAATTCGTAGGCTTCCAAGGACAACCCTTGGTATTGGTTGTTGACGCCGATGAGCAGGGAAACCAAGTCGAATTGTGCAGTGTCAATCTGCTGGGCATCCATGCCTTGGGAGAGGTTGGAGGTGGTCCACCCCGTGGTGGCAATGATGTGGGCCGGCGTGAAATGCGTGTCGGGCAGACGCAATGCCAATGAATCCACGAGCTGATTGGGCCAGTCCCCTGCGGACGGGACACTCTCCCCGATGGTGTAGCTGTCTCCCAAAGCGAGATAGCGCACGGTATCAGGTGCGGTGCTGTTGTTTTCCCCGGTGCCTTCGTCAGGTGGGTCAACAGGATCAGGCGCAGGAGTGGGGGAGTGTGGCGCAGGGACCGAATCGGCTTCCAATTCGGGCGTGCATGCGGACAAAGCCAACAAGACGGCCATGCACCACAAGGGGGACACAAACTTCATGGGCACAAGGAAAGGCATGGACTTCAATTGGACTGAAGGAGGAGCACGAGTGCGGTTGTGGCCAAGGCCCAACCTCCAATGTTCCTCAGCGACGGACGTTCGGAGAAGAAGAGCATCCCGGCCAATGATGTCGCCAGAACCACACCGAGGTTGTTCATGGGGACGATGGCAGAGCGCGACAGTGGCATGTGCTCATAAGCCGACAGCAAGAAGAAGAGCGTCCCTACATTGATGACGCCCAAGATGACGCCGCCCAAGACCGTCGCCTTGTCGAGTTGGGGAGCGCAACGCGGCACGGCGACCCACCGCGTGATCCCAATCAGGGCCGCCATGGTGAAGGGGATGGAAGCAAAGGTGAGCCGGTCTGCATCACATGACATGTGGTCGGGACTGGAGAACCAGCCAAAGCCCAAATCGATCAGGCCCGAGCCCAGAAACACGATGGCGGGCAGAACCCAGGTGGCGGTTTGAGCGGCGGCGCCTTGGGAAGATGCCTGCTGGCTGCGTTGTTTCGGTCCTTGGGTGCTGGCGAGCCAAACCGCTGGAAAGGCCAAGGCAATGGCTGCCCCCTTGTGCCAGGAAAAGGCATCGGTCGGGTCCAACAAGATGAACACGATCATGGGCAGGACCATGGACATTTTGGTCGCAATGGCCACCACCCCGAGTCCGAGCTGCTGGGTGCACTCTCCAATTTTCCGAAACATGTACAGGAAAATCAGGCCCATGCCGGCACCGGCGAGCGAGCTCACTTCACCGAGCCTTGAGAGCGCATGGCTGGGGCCTGCGATGCCAATGGAAATGACAGCGGCCACCATGTAGTTGATGACGATGGCGTCTTCCAGCCGGACATTCATCCTGGGGAACAGCCGAAAACAGCTGAACATCAGGGTGGACAGGAGTATGCAAAGCCCGAGTGAAATCATGATGGCAAAGGAAGGGTCAAAGTCGGCGGGGGAGACGCTTCGGTCCATTTTGCCGAAACGGGGTTCAGGAAGTAGTCGACCACATCGTCGCCAAAGGGGTGTGTGCCTCGGAGCACCGCCTCCGAGGGCAGGATGGGGGCCTTCAGTCCGCCGCCTGTCGGCACGGCGCTGCGGCACCACCGCGCTTCATCCCAGAGTCCGGATTCTAAAAACTGAGCGAGGGTGTGTGGTCCCCCTTCCACCAGTACCGACCTGCAGCCCATCCCTTGTAAGGCTTCCAAGACATGGGCGACGTGATCATCGGTCGATAGAGACAGCCGCTGGACATGGGCGGGAAGGTGGGCTGGACCTCCCAAGACGCAGGCTTGGGGGTGGGCATAGACGTGTGCCTCGGGTGAGGTCAATCCGTCGGGGTCCATGACAACAGGGAAAGGGGCGTCACCGAGCGCCTCGCGAACATCAAGGCGCGGGTCATCGGTGTTGACTGTGCCCGCGCCCACGAGGATGGCGGATTCTTCGGCCCGCCATTGGTGCGTGAGCTTGCGGAGCTTTGGAGCGGTGATGGGAAGACTGCCCATTTGTCCCGCTTCACGCGGTGGATCGGCATGACCGTCGGCACTGACGGCGCATTTCAGCACCACCCAGGGACGCCGCCGTTCCAATGATGATAGAAACCGTCGGTTCAGCCAGCGTCCGCTGGGGTGGCTGCCCATCAGGTCGACTTGAACGCCTGCCGCGCGCAGGCGATGGATGCCGCTTCCGGATACCCGAGGGTCGGGGTCGACCATGCCGACCACGATCCGCGGAATGCCGGCTTGCAACAGGCGTTCAGAGCAAGGGGAGGTGCGGCCGTGGTGGTTGCAGGGTTCGAGTGTGACGTATGCCGTGGCGGTCGCAAGCCGCGCATCGTCAGCGGCCAAGGAAGCCAGCGCGGCAGCCTCTGCGTGCGGGCCGCCGATGCGGGCGTGCCAGCCTTCAGCGATGGCTTGGCCCTCATGGACGATGATGCAGCCTACCCTCGGGTTGGGAGCCGTGCCCCAGCGACCTCGGGCGGCGAGGGCCAACGCTCTAGACATCCACTTATCATCCGCCGCGTCGAAGGGCATGGGTCAGGCGAGTTCTTCCGAGCGCCGGGCGGCCGTGAGGGTATTGCGGAGCAAGCTGACAATGGTCATCGGCCCTACGCCACCGGGTACGGGGGTGATCCAGCTGCACTTGTGCGCCACGTCGGCAAAATCCACATCGCCCTTGAGCCTGAAGCCCCGCTTGGCGGTATTATCGACAACGCGCGTGATGCCGACATCGATGACCACAGCACCTTCTTGGACCATGTCGGCCGTTACCATTCCAGGCCTGCCCACCGCAGCCACCAGTATGTCTGCGCGCCGGCAATGGGCCGCGAGGTTTTGGGTGCGGCTGTGGCACAAAGTGACC
>Ga0213865_10003231_pt1 | contig 10069 bp, 5 predicted proteins | sample PICome_6_FD_160100 | JGI IMG/M metagenome (GOLD analysis project Ga0213865, IMG submission 160100) | Coastal seawater microbial communities near Pivers Island, North Carolina, United States - PICO282 | ecosystem: Environmental > Aquatic > Marine > Coastal | place: USA: North Carolina | collected... | reverse complement strand
GAAAAGAGTGCGTTATCTAGAAACAGCACTTAAAAATTCTAAAAGTGATGACAATAAAGAGTATGCTGAAGCTATTCTTTTATTTTCATTGTTTATTGAACATGTTTCATTATTCTCACAGTTCTTAATAATTATGGCCTTTAATAAACATAAAAACATGTTGAAAGGAATTTCAAATGTAGTAGAGGCAACATCTAAAGAAGAACAAATCCACGGTGACTTTGGAATCGATTTAATCAAAATTTTACAAAAAGAACATCCTGAGTGGTTCACATCAGAATATCATCAAAATATTCAAAATTTATGTAAGGAAGCCTTCGAAGCTGAGCAAGATGTTGTAGACTGGATTTTTGAAAATGGAGAACTAGATTTTTTACCTAAAGCAGTAATTAATGAATTTCTAAAAAATAGATTTAATAACTCATTGGAAAGCATTGGTATAGAGAAGGTATTTGAGGTAGACCAAAACTTAGTTTTAGAAACAGAATGGTTTGATGATGAAATTGTAGGAACCAAACATGGGGACTTTTTTGTCAAAAGATCCATTAATTATAGTAAAAGAAGCCAAAGTATAACCAATGATGATCTTTTTTAGAATATGGAGACAAAAATATTAGACGAACAAAAACAAGTAAATTCCTCCCACGACTTAGTTCAGGCAAGAGAAGACTCAAACAAAAGAATGAATTTGAGTTCTGAAAAACCATTTGAGTGGCTTAACGAAAATAGCAGAAAGTTTCTTGCTGCGGGATACATTGGAGAGGGAGTATGTGCTGAAGAACGTATAGCTAACATTGCAAAAAGAGCTGAAGAAATTCTTCAAATGCCAGGCTACGCAGAAAAATTTTATTATTACATGTCTGAAGGATTTTATTCTTTGGCATCACCTGTTTGGTCAAACTTTGGGAAAAAGCGTGGTTTACCAATCAGTTGCTTTGGTTCACATATAGATGATGATATAGGAAATATTTTATATAGTCAGTCTGAGGTTGGTATGATGTCTAAACTGGGTGGTGGAACATCTGGATACTTTGGTAAAATTAGACATAGAGGTGCTGCAATAAAGGATAATGGAGAAGCCTCGGGTGCTGTTCATATTATGAGATTATTTGAATCTATGGTAGATGTTGTTAGCCAAGGTTCAGTTAGACGAGGTCGCTTTTCTCCATATTTGCCAATTGATCACCCAGATATTATGGAATTCTTAGAAATAGGCACTGAAGGTAATCCAATACAAGAGTTAACTCACGGTGTCACGGTGACTAATGACTGGATGCAAGAGATGATAGACGGAGATGTAGAAAAAAGAACAGTTTGGGCTAAAGTTCTACAGAGTCGTGGTGAAATGGGATATCCTTATATTTTCTTTACAGATAATGCGAACAATGGGGCTCCTGATGTATATAAAGACAAAAAGCTGCCTATCTACGCAAGTAATTTATGCACAGAAATTATGCTGCCTTCAAACCATGATTGGTCTTTTGTTTGCGTATTGTCAAGCATTAATTTATTGCATTATGATAAATGGAAAGATACTGATGCTGTTGAAACAATGATTTATTTTTTAGATGCAATAATTACAGAGTTTTTGGAAAAACTAGAGTCTTACAAAAACTCAGACGACAGAGAGGATCAGCAAACATTTTTGTTTATGGAAAGGGCTTATAATTTTGCAAAAGAAAATAGAGCATTAGGAATGGGAACTCTAGGCTGGCACTCTCTTTTACAGTCTAAAATGCTCCCTTTTGATAGTCAAGAATCGTATGATTTAAACAGTGAGGTATTTAGAAAAATTAAAGAGTTGTCTAATAAAGCTTCTCAACATTTAGCTGAAAAGTTTGGAGAACCAGAGATTTTGAAAGGATATGGGAGAAGAAATGCAACTTTAAATGCTGTGGCTCCAACTACATCGTCTGCCTTTATATTAGGACAAGTATCCCAAGGTATTGAACCAATATGGTCAAATATCTATGTGAAAGATATCGCAAAAATAAAAACGACAATTAAAAATCCCTTTTTAGAAAAACTATTAAAGGAAAAAGGTATGGATACTCCAGAGATTTGGAGAGATATTAGAGACAGAGATGGCTCTGTTCAACATCTAGACTTTTTATCAGAAAATGAAAAAGATACATTCAAAACATATTCTGAAATAGACCAGTTAGTGATTGTATATCAGGCAGCCAATAGACAAAATCATATTGACCAAGGTCAATCACTTAATATTATTGTACATCCAGATATGCCCACAAAGGATATTAATAAAATACACATAACAGCTTGGAAGTTAGGACTAAAATCATTGTATTATCAGCACAGTATGAATGCTGCCCAAAAGTTCAAACAAAAGAAAGAGTGTGTTAGTTGTGAAGGCTAGTAACTATTAAATTATTCATAAAAAAAAGCAATTCATTACGAATTGCTTTTTTTATGGAATAAAGTTTTATTACTTATTATTTCCCGTTTGAAGGAGGCTCTACACTTGAATCGTATTCTTCATTGTAAAGCTCTAACATCGCCATAGTTGCTTTGATAAGATCTTTAGATTCTGTCAAAATACTAAAGTATAGCGTTGTGTTTTTTGGACTTGACTCCTCAGATTTTGTTCTTGAAATCTGATTGTTGATTTTTTCTCTTACAGAGTCTAACAACTCTTGTTTAGAGTCAAGAATACTAGAAATTTCCTTGAAATTATTTTTAGAAAAGGCAAATCTCGTTCTTTCAAATAGTGTTTCAAGTTCAAGGCTAATTTCTTTTAATTCTCTTATTTGATTAAAAGTTAAAGCCTTGTGATTGTTATTAATGTGCTTGAAAGTAACTTTTGAAATATACTGTAGTGACTCTGAAATATCTTGTAAAGAACCTAGAACATTAATATAAAAGTTACTAGCTCCCTTAATTGTAGACTCATCTAAATTTTTAATAAAATAGAATAAATCATTTCTTAAATCCTCAATTTCTTCAGCTAAAGATTTAACTTCTTTTTTATTCTTTTTAAGAGAAGATAAGTCTTGAGTAGCAAGTCCATCTATAGATGCTGCAAAGATTTTTTTAATCTTTTTTGAAGCCTTTGAAACATTGCTTGAACTTTCTATTATAACACCTTGAATAGACCTGCTTTCTGCTTTACTTAAAGCATCGTCATTTTTAAGCTGTATGTTTTGTTTATTATGGGAAATATAGTTTTTTGCTAAAATTAACAAAGCAAAAAATAGTAATATAGCAATCGATGTTGGTCCACCTAAATTAATAAGGAATGCAATAGCTCCACAACCTACAAAAGCAATAAAAGCTGTAAAAAACCAACCACCAATTACATTTAGAACCCCAGCAACTCTATATACTGCACTCTCACTTCCCCATGCTCTATCAGCAAGTGATGTTCCCATAGCGACCATAAAGGTTACATAGGTTGTTGAAAGTGGCAACTTGTAAGAGGTTGCAATAGAAATTAATATAGCTGCAACCATAAGATTTATTGAGGCTCTAACCTCATCAAAAGCGGGAAGGTTTAAAGCATTATACTTATTAGTATTTGGTTTAGCAAATTGTACTTCAATTTTGTTTTTTAAGGACGCGGGAATAATTGTATTGATAGATTTTGAGAGAGACATAGAAAGTCTTACCATGCTTCTTGAAAGAGAATTAGGTTCAAATCTTTCTTTAATTTCTCCTTGGTTGGATAAATCAATAGATGTCTTTACGACATTTTTAGCCCTTGAAGAAAACCACAAGGTTATAATCATAATTAATCCAGCAATAATCAAAATTAGTGTTGGAGTAGGAACTTTATTTGATAAAACTCCCATCGAAAAAGTATTTGGATCTAACCCAGAGGCTTGCCATGCTTCAAATGATTGCCAAGCTGCAATTGGAACTCCAATAAAATTCACCAAATCATTTCCAGCAAACGCCAATGCTAAAGAAAAAGTACCTACACCTATAATTAACTTGTAGATATTGAATTTTAGAGTGTAAATATAAAAGCATGAAAAAATAAAGAGAAAAATAAAAGTGAGTAGTGCAATTATAATTACTTCATTTTCTAGAAAAGAAGAAATAGTTTGATTATTTAAAATTTCAAATTTTAAATCTGAAACGGGTGTCCCCTTTATTCCTTTCATAAAGATAAAATAGGTTATAGAGGTTAAACCAATACCACCAAATAATGCATTTATAAATTTTGATTTATTGTATTCAAATGAAAGAAATAGTCTTGAGAAATATTGAACAATAGCACCGATAGAAAAAGCTACAAAAACAGATAATAATATTCCCAAAATAATTTCAGTTGCTTTAGTAACGTTTATATATTTTGATAATTCAATTAATTCTTCTCCGTTTGAAAATACTTTTATCAAAGAAATAGCTACAGCTGCACCTAAAAGTTCAAATACAATAGAAACTGTAGTAGATGTGGGCATGCCTAAGTTGTTAAAAAAATCTAGCAATAAAATGTCAGTTATCATTACTGCCATAAAAATTATCATGATTTCAGAGAAAAAAAACATTTCTGGATTAAATATTCCTTTCCTCGCAACTTCCATCATCCCGCTTGAAAATAGTGCTCCGAATGCTATACCTAAACTTGCAACAATCATTATTGTATTATAGTTTAGGACTTTTGAGCCTATTGCTGAATTCAAGAAATTTACTGCATCATTACTTACTCCAACAATCAAATCTCCAATTGCTAAAATGCAAAGTGCAATAATCATTATTAAGTAAATATCCATATGTTGAATTATGTAATTGTTGGCTAAAACAAATATAAAATAGATTTAAATTCTTTTATCATTATTATTGATTATTTAACATTAGATATTTCAGTTTTTTATACTTTTATAAATAAAACCCATGAAAAATTTAATTCTTTTATTTCTTTTCCTTTTAACTGTAGGTTGTAGTCCATTAGCTAACATTAGTACACAAGGCTTAACATATGATGGAACTGACGTTTATTATAACGGAGAACTGTGTGCCAAATTTTCTGCAATCGAACTAGCTTATGATAACGGAAAGATTGTAAGAGAGGCAACATTTTTAATTGTAAGTTCTGATTATAACGAACAGGCTTTAGCAATAATAAAATTAGTTTCTTCAAAAAACCCAAAATTAGAAGTTGAAGTTCAATTAAATAATGCAAACTTATAACTTTAAACTGTATCCAATAGAAATAGTAGTTCCTTGATCTCTGAATGAAAATATTTTATTTTCAGATTTGAAAGACTCATAAAAACTTTCTTTTTTACTATCCAATAAGTTTTCTATTTTGACAGTCAAAGTTTTGTTTTTATTATCTCCAAATAATTTTGATAAGTTTAGGTTTAAGCTTTTGAATGGATGTGTGTAAACATCCGGGGCAAAACCAGTTCCAACAACTTCAAGCGTTTTCCCCTGCATATTAAAAAATAAACCCGCATTAAACCCATTTTCATTTTTATAATCTAAACTTGAGTTAATTAAAAATGGGGATTGACCTTGTAATCTTCTGTAAGAGTTTAAAGTTTCATTTGTTCTTAATCCTTTTGATCTTAACTCAAATTCACTACTTCCGATTTTTTGTCTTGATTCAATCAAAGAGGCATTAATATTCAAACCTAAAGATTGTGAAATATTTTTTCTTAACTCAATTTCCAAGCCATAAACTTTTGCATTTCCTAAATTTTTAGGTTGAAAGTTTTCTGTTGAAGATTCATAATATGTTAATTCAATAGGATCTTTAAATGACTTGAAAAACCCACTAAAAGCAATCAATTGATTATCCTGTCCAAAAATTTCATATCTAAGATCAATATTGTCAATATAGCTAGGTTTCAGATTAATATTTCCATTAAATGTCATATTAGAAAGGGGGTCATATATTTCAGCAATTGAAACTTCTTTAAAAGAAGGCCTTGCTGTAGTTTTAGAATATGAAAAACGAATATTAGTAGATTCATTTTGTGAATAAATAAAGTTAGTAGAAGGGAAAATGTCAATATTATCAATAACCTTTTTTGAATTATACTTAAAGGTTCCCCCACTATTTTCTCCAGTATATCTTTGAATAAAATTTTCTACCCTAAGTCCAATAACGGATTTTATTTTATCATTTAATTTTAATTCAACAGACGAGTACCCTGAAAAATTAAATTGATCTGCATCATAATTTTTTCCTCTTTCTACACCTCCATTTGAAAAAAGAGCGATATGATTTCCAATTTTATTTGAAGGAGTCCAAATATTTTCTGTCTTTAATAAATTATCAGGGTTACCATTATCAATTACTCCTAGATTTGTTGGGACATTTATTTTAAAGCTGTAAATATCATACTCTCTTTTTTTATAAGAATTTAATAATCCAAATTTTAATTTAGATTCTTTATCAAAAATTTTTAATTTTTTTTCAATATCAGCTTTACTTACAATATTTATTTCATCTAAATTTCTCCATATCCGACTTGGTTTTCCATTTAAAGGAACAACGTATTTTCCCTCATCAGTTATTTCAAACGATGTAGTACGAATGTCTTTATCTTTAATTGTTGATAGAGTTGGAGATACTTTCCAGTTTAGTTTCCAATCACTTTCACTTTTAAAAGTATGAGTTCCAGAAAACAGAACATTTGTAATTGAACGCTGAGTATATTCAATATTATGTTTTAAGAGTTCTTTTGAGTCATTCAAATTTATTGTTTGATCAAAAATTCCAGCGCTCGATTCTCCATTTTGAATGTGAAGTAAGTTGATTTTATATTTCGATAAATCTGTTTTGTAGGAAATTCCAGTCATAGCACTTAGAATTACAGAATTCTGACCCAAAGGTCCTTTTTGAGTTCTATTTTCATATAATTCAAATATGTTTTTATCAGCGTCTCTGTAGTAAGTATTATTTTCAGACTTTTCGTAAAAATCAGTATTATTTTTATAACTCAATGATGCAAAGAAACCAAGTCGGTTTTCATTTCTCAATAAATATTGATTACCGCCAGAAATACTAAAACTATAATCTCCAAGACTTGTTTTTTTAAAAGCAGCCATATTAGGATTAAATTTTTCTGTAACTGAAGTTAATTTTCCACTATTAATTCCTTCTAGAACACTATATCCAACATTTGGATTTACAGGGATTGACCTTAAACCATCATCAAATCCCAAAAAGTCTGAACTACTTGTGTTTGATGTCAAGTAATTATCGTTATAGTGCATCTTGGAGTTGTATGCAGTACTAAAAGAAAGTGAAAACTGTTTTGAATTTGGGAATTCCTTTGTAACAATATCAACGATTCCACCAGTAAAATCAGCAGGCATTTCAGCAGCTGCAGATTTAACTACAATTACATTATCTAAAATATTTGTTGGAAATATATCCATTTGGATTGTATTTCGATCTGGATCTAATCCAGGAATATCAACTCCATTAAGAATGGATTTGGTGTATCTGTCCCCAAGACCTCGAACGTAAACGTATTTACCACCTTGAACAGAAACCCCGGGAACTGATTTGACAGCAGATGCAATATTTGAGGCACCAGAAGATTTAATTCTTTGTGAAGATAATCCGTCAACAAGACTTATTGATTTTTTTTGAAATTCAAGGACTGACTTTTCTGTATTTGTACTTGCACTTACACTAACAATAACTTCATCTAAGCCTTGAGCTAGAGTATTCATAGTTATATCAATAACATTGGCTTCATTTGAAACTACATTTACATCTTTAATCTCAATTGTTTCATAACCAATAAATGAAAAAATTAAAGTATAAACTCCCTCTGTTAAAATTAACTCATAATTCCCGTCAAAATCTGTAGTTGTCCCTGTTCCAGTTTCTTTTACTAGAATATTAGCAAAAGGAACAGGATCTTGAAAATCACCATCAATTAAAGACCCTCTAACCAATCCTGTTTGGGCGATTGAATAGAAGGAAAATAAAAAAATTATGGTTGAAAATAGTATATTTTTTTTCATTTAATTGTTATTTTTTTGCAAAGATCATTCTACTTATTAATTCAAATGTTAAGAAATGGTTAAGAAAAAAGGCTTGATTTATATAAATCAAGCCTTGAATATCTGAAAACAAAATTTATTAAAATGCGCTTTTAAAATTTGAGAAAGTCCAAGAAAATGCAGATAAATCAGCTCCGACCGAACTCGTCTCCTTAGTCACTCCAATAGCAAAAATTTCTCCATTTAGATTTTTTGCATCTTCAAACATTACATTTGGAGTTTCTGATTTATCATTGAATACATCACCACCAGTTAAACTTGATCCATCAGGAAGAATTATTTCAATATTTGAAAAAGTTAGATTGCCAGCTTCAAAAGAAGCGCTATCAGCTTCTGCGTCTAATTCAAAATCTTTTCCAGATTGAAATCCATATGCATAAAGATTATTAATTGATCCTAAAGCAGCTTTTCTAAAGTCAGCATACTCACCATTAGCGGCAATATCATTACCTATTAAAGTAATGTTTTCTAGTTTAAAACTATCTTTCATTGATCCCTCAGGACCATCAATTTCTAATCCATGATCTGACGTAGCGTTTGCTATTACAACAGAATTACTAATGGTCCCTGCATATGATTGATCAATATCTAAACCATCGTCACCTTGTCCCCAAACTAATAAGTTTGAGGCATTGACAGTTCCACCAAAAAATTCAATACCATCGTCTTGATTTCCTACAACTTCTACATTAGAAATGGTTGTCCCTGTTCCAACTCCACCTAAAGTAAGTCCATTAATTTCATTGTCCTCGCCAATAGAAGTTCCACCGTGTCTTATGGAAACATAACTAATTGTTCCAGAACTATCTGCAGGGTCGTTTCCTCCATAAAGTCCATTTGTCTCCTCAGCTGGAATACCCTCAATCTGATACTCAGTAACATCTCCTTTAAAAGATCCAGGAGCTTTTCCAAGGACTAGTAAACCTCCCCATAATCCAACGTTAGAGTCATTGAGATTTGTTCCATATTGTTCTCCAACATCAATGTCGTCAGCAATTGAAGTCATAATTATTGGTTTTTCTGCTGTTCCTTTTGCATCAATTTTTCCTCCTCTAGCTATACATATGAATGAGGAATCTGTTCCAGTTCCACCCTCTGCTTTAATTATAGTCCCCGCTGGAATTGTCAGAGTTGCTCCACTAGCAATAAAAACCCTTCCTTTTAATATCCAAATTTTGCTCGAATCTAATGTAATGTTTGATGTGTAAGTTCCTGAAAGAATATTTTGATCATTAACATTATTATCAATAACATCTCCATCATCAATGGAGCAAGAAACAATAAAAAAAAGAGATAGAATAAAATAGTGTAATTTAAAGTTTTTCATTTTTATAGAAATAAATATTATTATTAAACACTACAAAAGACTAAATAATTTTAATTTCTAATGTTAGTAAAATGTTATCATTTTTATTTATAATTTAAATTAATGTTATGAACCATTAATATTTTATTTTTAAATAGTTCAGTAAATTGCATTGATGAATTGGGAAAAATTATTATCTCTAAAAAGACAAGGAGATACTCTTAAGAGGCTAAGAGTTGAACAAGACGAAACAAGAATCGGATTTGAGGTTGATTATGATAGAATAATTTTTTCATCATCATTTAGATCACTTCAAGATAAAACCCAAGTTATACCATTTTCAAAAACAAGTTTTGTTCACACTAGATTAACTCATAGTCTAGAAGTTTCAGTTGTTGGTAGAAGTTTAGGTAGAGTTGTTGGAAAAAAATTGATTGAAAAATATCCGTATTTAAGACAAACTTATGGATTTCAAAGTAATGACTTTGGGGCTATAGTTGCTGCTGCAAGTTTAGCTCATGATATAGGAAATCCTCCTTTTGGACATAGTGGAGAAATGGCAATTGGAGATTTTTTTAAAAATGGATATGGTAAAAAGTTTAAGGAAAATCTTAGCGATCAACAATATAAAGATTTGTGTTATTTTGAGGGGAATGCTAATGGATTTAAAATTCTTTCTGAAAATAAAGCTGGAATTAAAGGAGGCTTAAGGTTAAGCTATGCAACTTTAGGCGCCTTTACTAAATATCCTAGAAGATCTGTATCTTCAGA
>Ga0213865_10003230_pt1 | contig 10070 bp, 9 predicted proteins | sample PICome_6_FD_160100 | JGI IMG/M metagenome (GOLD analysis project Ga0213865, IMG submission 160100) | Coastal seawater microbial communities near Pivers Island, North Carolina, United States - PICO282 | ecosystem: Environmental > Aquatic > Marine > Coastal | place: USA: North Carolina | collected... | reverse complement strand
CATTGTAGATCTGAATTTCGCAAGATTTTTTTCGAAATATATGACATTTTTTATCCAGGAGACTGGAATCTTCAGTTTTTTGTTTGTGACGTCAAAATCAACTGCAATCTTTCCGGTGTTAACTTTTATCATATATTTTCACAGTTTAATCTGTGTATCTCGATCATGATAAACCTCTGATATTAATTTTTTTTAGGATACCATAACAAATGAAAATCGTGGGAACTGTTGGCTCAAGTACTTATGAGGCAATAAAGAGGGACGTTATTTTTGGTAAGCTGTCACCAGGCACTAAACTGAAATTAGGGCATCTAAAGGAACGCTATCAAGCAAGCCTCTCAACCTTGCGGGAAACCTTAAGCAGGCTAGCGAGTGAAGGTTTTGTCGCTGCAGAGCAGCAGAGGGGCTTCTTTGTGACACCAGTATCAAAAGAAGACCTAATTGAAATTGCCAATTTGAGAGTGCTGCTTGAGTGTCACGCTCTTGAATTGTCGATTAGCCAAGGCGATGCAGATTGGGAAGGTAACTTAGTGGCAGCTCATCACAAGCTACGGCGAATGGAAGACAAAATGATATCTGGAGATCTCTCTGACAAAGAGACATGGAAACGGTATGATTGGGAATTCCATTTGGCACTTATCCAGGCCTGCAATTCGCAAAATTTACTATCCCTTCACGCGGTTTTATTTGACAAATATTTGAGATATCAAATGCTCGTGTTGACTTATCGAGGCAAAGAAGCGGTCGACGAACATCAGCAGATTTTTGAAGCAGCGCTCGAGCGTAATAAGGATATTGCACGCGCTATGCTCAAAAAGCATATCGTGAAGGGTTTAGAGCATACGCTGGCTGTTATGGAGTGAGTTTCGATCCAATCAATTTATTAGATCGGTCGCATCCAAATAGCATCTTGGCTTGCAAAAAAGAAATATCAGATATAATTGAGGCTATCATATATTAAGTATGAGGGGCTTTCGGAAATAAAGTGGCGCGGAATCAAAGTAGATCATCGAACAAAAGATCTACTCAGCTTGTTGAGCTGAGCTCTCCGGTATTTTTTCACCTAGGCGGTAAGAAAAAATGAAGCCGCTAAGGGTGGGGGTCATCGGATGTGGTCGCATAAGCGATATTTATTTTGATAATTGCCAAAGATTTGAGGCGTTAGAGTTAACATCGTGTGCGGGTCTTGATTTTGCCGAAGCTCAGCTCAAGGCCTCTAGATATGGGCTGCCCAAAGCATGTGAGCCAGAAGAAATCTATAATGATCCAGATGTTGATTGCGTGCTGAATCTGACAATTCCTGCAGCGCACTTCGATATAAGCCAACGAGCTTTGGAAAGTGGAAAACATGTTTATTCGGAAAAGCCTTTTGTAACTAACTTAGCCGATGGGAAAACCTTATTAAATCTTGCGCAGGAAAAAAGCCTCTACATTGGTAATGCTCCAGATACCTTTTTAGGTGGTCGCTGGCAGACGGTCAGGCACGCTATAGATTCTGGACGAATTGGGAAGCCAACCGGAGTCTTCGCTTTCGTCGGCACTCATGGAACGGAACGCCATCATCCAAATCCAGATTTTTACTATCAGACTGGAGGCGGCCCATTATTAGACTTGGGCCCCTACTATCTAACGGCCATGATTTCCTGTCTTGGGCCAATCAAAAGAGTTGCAGGTATGGCGAGGCGAACTTTTGACCAAAGAATGATTGAGAATGGTCCACGTCATGGGCAAATGATTAATGTAGAAGTTGATACGCACTCTCTGAGCTTACTTGAGTTTACTTCTGGTGTGATAGGACACATGACTATGAGTTTTGATGTGTGGGACAGTGAAACCCCACGGTTCGAAATTTACGGTGAAGAGGGAACGATCTCTATTTTTGATCCGGATCCGGTCCATGGAGCTAATATTTTTGGAGGACAAGTTCACCTTAAAACGCGCAAAACATCAAGATGGTCCCATCAACCAAGGCCTACTGGTAGAGAAGATTGGGAAGTAATTCCTAATGTTCACGGCTACAATCAAGATAGTCGCGGTCTTGGCCTGCTCGACATGGCTTACGCTATTCGAGATAGTAGGCCGGCTAGAGCAAGTGGCGAACTAGCTTATCATGTATTCGATGTAATGGCCGCCATTGAAGATGCACCTCAGGCGGGTGCGTACCAAGAAATAAATTCAACATGCGCAAAGCCAGCTGCCTTACCAACCTCATTTCCTACAGATTCTTAAGATGTCCTCACAAACTATAGATATAGCTCAGCCTTTCTTTGATGTTACGTTTGTTTCGGCAGTTGAATCCTATGATGTTGTCGGCCGCGCAATTGTTATAAATGTGGGAGATGACAGCATCTTCATTGAGGGTCAGACCCTGACCCCCCTTCAGTCAATAATTGTCGTGAATGCTCAATTGATAAGGGTTGATAAAGTGTTGCTCGTGTTTGGGTTTGACAAATATAAAGACGAAGCTGACCTGATGGCTTCAATTCGCCAAGTTTGGCCTAGCGCTTTTGAGTTGCGGGGAGAAGAGCGATTGCGCGGAGTTGAACACTACATGTCACCGAAGGTGTGGCTTGGGCAAATGGGGTTAACATTTTATCATTCGGCTTCAATTCCTCTAAATGTTGGACTCCACAAGGAGCATCCGTTCTGTGCAATTCCAGGTTTCCGAGAAGTACATACTCAAATTGTAGGTTTAGGAAAAATGCAACAGTGCGCTGAGCAGGACCTTAGTACTCTTTATTTAGAAGAGATAATGGCGCCGGGTGTTACTCATAGACCAATGTATGATGCAGATGGGAACTATCCCTGGCATCAATTTGAAACTATAACTCCAAGTATTTTTATGGCCTTAGAGTTCCTGCCAAACGGCGCTAATCCACCATCGTGAGAATCAATATGTCTAGTTGTTTACTTCCCGAAAATTTCGCTACCACTGGACCTTACCCTCGGCTTAACCGTCGTCTGCGCCTTGGGGTCGTTGGAGGCGGTAGGATTGCCTCAACGCAAAGTGCTGCGGCAAGAATGACTGAATGTTGGGATATAGTCGCGGGTGCCCTTTCATCTGACCCGGCCAAGGCGCAGAAACGAGGATCTAACTGGTATATTGAGCCTAATAGGTGCTACGCTTCATTTGAAGAAATGGCGCGAGAGGAGGCTAAAAGAACAGATGGGATTGATGCTGTTATGGTCACCACTCCCAATCATTTGCATTTTCCAGCTGCAAAAGCATTTCTAGATGAAGGTGTTGCTGTTCTGTGTGACAAACCGCTGACCAATGAGGTGGAAGAAGCACAAACGCTCGTTAAACAAGTTAATACGAGAGGTGCAGTTTTTGCTGTGGGTTATGCTATGTCGTGCATACCAATGGTTCGACAGGCACGAGAATTGGTCGCGGCCGGCGAAATTGGTGAGGTCAATCAAATACATACTGAATTCATGCAAGATTGGATGATGGCGGAGGGTGTGCTGGACGCAGATCATGTCAAATGGCGTCTCGATCCTAAGCAGTCTGGTCCAACAAGTTGTACGGGTGATATCGGCACGCACGCGGCCCACCTTGGAAGCTTTGTATCTGGATTGCCACTTACTCATGTCAGAGCCGATATGCATGTTTTGGGCGCGCCTAAAGCGCTCGAAGATACGGTTTTCATAAGCACAAGACATGCTAATGAAATACCCGGTACTCTGCTTGCGACACGCTACGCTTCAGGAAATCGTGGAGGGCTTCGTTTTAGGATTTTCGGCAGCCAAGGAGGTTTGGAGTGGGATCTTGAGAATGCGGATTACCTTAAGCTATCAAAATTTGGTCAACCTGATCAGATCATAACTAGGGGTCACGGTCATGGTGTTTCTCCAACTGTGGAGCGCCTGGTGCGAGCCGGTAGGGGCTTCCCAGAGGGCATAATGGAGGCTTGGGCAAATCTTTATTTAGAATTTGCAATGGCAATTGCTGCTGCTCGAGATGGAATTACTGTTGATCAGAACTGGGGTCGGCATCCAGAAGTTACTGATGGATTAGAAGGCGTTAAGTTCATCAATGCAGCAGTCAAGTCTCATCAACAAGATGGGTCATGGCAAAAAGTTTAGTCGGACCTAGTTTGAGTGCAACTCCCTTATAACTGAGATAGCGGCATCAGCATCGGCCTCAGCCATTTGCCATGTTCCCGCTGTGAAGCGAATAACAGTGCGATTCTTTATTTTAGTCTGGGTTAGGTAAATTCTCCCATCCGCATTAATTTTTTCTAATAAATTGATTGTTTTTGAATTGCTTTTCGCGGCGAAGGTAAAAAGGCTGAGTGCTGGTTCAGTTATGATTTCTAGGCCAGGTGTTTTGCGGACTTCTTCACAAACTTTTTCAGCCCAAAAGACATGATTTCGGATCATTGTTTGAAGGCCCTCAAGCCCATAAGCTCTTATTAAGAACCAAATTTTGAGAGCACGAAAACGGCGACCTAGAGGAATTGTCCATTCGGAAAAATTAGGAGCATCATCATGCCCTATAGTTTTTAAATACTCTGGTTGGACCTTTAGCGTGTTCAATTGTAATTCTGGTTTTCTTAAAAATTGTATTGAACAGTCAAACTGAGCGCCTAGCCATTTATGAGGATTAAAGACGATTGAATCCGCCAATTCAATTCCGCCCCAAAGGGTGCGGAATTCAGGGCATATAAATGCTGAACCAGCCCAAGCGGCATCAACATGACTATAAAGGTTCTCGTATTGAGCGATGGACAATATTTCAGTTAATCTGTCGCAGGCACCGATGGATGTTCCGCCGATGCAGCCGATAACCCCAGCTGGGATATATCCTTTTTTTCGATCATTTTTTATGGCTTCTTTGAGGGCGCTTGCATCCATTGAGTGGTTTGGACCAACGTTCGGTAGTTTTATTAGATTATCTTGACCAATACCAGCAACCCAGATGGCACGGTCCACTGAACTGTGCACCTGGTCAGAGCAATAAATACGTAATCTCGAGTATCCACTTAAGCCCGAAATATTACCCTTAAAGCCCAGAGCCTGTTCGCGCATAGTTAAGACTGCGCTCAAGGTGGCAGATGACGCACTATCCTGTATGACTCCCTGTAAGTTATCCGGGAGACCTAGGGCTTCTTTGAGCCATTCTATTACTCTAATTTCCAATTCTGTGGCTGAGGGCGATGTTTGCCATATCATGCACTGAGAAGCTAAAGCACCGACAAGCTGTTCTGCTAGAATGGAGGCAGGTGCAGCATTCGCGGGGAAATAAGCAAAAAATCGAGGGTGCTGCCAATGAGTTATGCCAGGCAGTATTATGTTTTTAAAATCTTCAAAGATTTCGTCCATAGGCTCAGATTTTGTGGGCGGGGATTTTGCTAGCTTAGATAGAGTGCTTCCGAATTCCAGGTTAGGCCGCACAGGTTTGTCACGAAGGGTTCGGTGATAATCTGCAGCCCAACTCGCAAAATGCTTTGACCATGCTTCAAAGTCGTCAAAATTCATAATGCTTCGCCTTTTTAGTAAGTCTCAAACAGTTTCAATATATTGGCGCGCAAAGTATTCAGCGCGGTCCAAAACCTCTCGCGACTTAGCAGCAATATTTGGCTCCATTATTCGATCCTTAACCCAGCCAACATAAGTCAGTGCGCGGAGAGCAAGCATAAAACTTAGCTCTCTCTCCGCAACACTCCCATAGCCAATAAGTAGCGCATTTTTTATATCCTCATATGATGGATTTTGCCATTCTTTTGCGAGAATGGTTGCGATATCGAAACTGGGATAAGAGTATGCGCAGTCATCAAAGTCTATCAGGTAGACAATATTCCCAATCACCATAACGTTTTCCCTTAAAGCATCTCCATGTACCAACTGGAGTTCTGGAAGTGCAGGGCATGACCTTAACAATGAAAAAATTTTGTATTGTTCGGTTGTTAGATCTGGGTGATCTTGCCAACGCCCCCAAAGTGGGGCTTCGCCAAGTATAGCGTCAACATCCCAAATAGGGCGCTGAAGTCTTGGGATAGGGACTCGATGAATTTTCTTCAAGAGATGGCCTAATGCCTGAAATATATCGAGTGGAATGTTTGAGAGCTCGGATAATGTTTTGCCATCAATCCAGCTTACAGAGGAATATATCTGATCATCAATATTTTGAGCGAAACCTGGCTTAGGGACTTCACAATTCGCTTCGTTTAGGATTGCCAGTAGTGAAAGTTCAGCCTCTATCTCGGCAAACGTTCTATAATTAGGTCGGTGAGCCCGAATTGCCCATCCGCCGACTCTATAGACACGATTTTCCCGTTGGGCGATGAGCTGTAGTTGTCCGCTCAGTCCAAAAGCTTTTAATACTTTACTGTTTAATGTCATTAAGCACATCTGCCAGCGTTTGCACAAAAAAATCTGCGGCATTTCTGCTTATCGCTAATGGTGGCCGGCATTTAAGGTTATTTCTTTGGGCTCCGAAGAAATTTATCAGGACACCCCGACGCTTCATCATATCCGGTACAGATTGGCAAAGTTCAGGGGCGGGTTCCCCATCATGATTCACAAACTCTATCGCAAAAAACAGGCCCATACCGCGAATGTCCCCTATGAAGTCGTAATTCGCTGCTAGGCTGCGGAGCTCAGTTAAAAGATAGTACCCCATTTCAGCTGCGTGCTGCTGTAAATTTTCCTCTTCTATGACTTCCAATGTGGCAAGCGCAGCCGCACAAGATACGGGATTTCCCCCAAAGGTATTAAAGTACGAGTATGAAGATCTAAAGGCAGACATTATGTCTGAAGAGGTGACAACGGCGCCTACTGGATGACCGTTAGCCATAGGTTTTCCTAAGGTGACAATATCAGGTTTAACACCCTGGAATTCGTGACCCCAAAAATGTGAACCAATTCGTCCAAACCCAGGTTGAACTTCATCAGCAACAAATAAACCACCCGCTTTTTTCACCTCAGTAATAACTTGTTGGAGCCAGCCTTGCGGCAGTTGTGGCAAACCTTCGTTTACAAAAGTTGGGCATATCAAAAACGCTGATAAGCCTGCGCCGCTTTGTCTCAAACTATCCGCTGCGACTTTTACTTCTGCTGCAAGCTGTTCAGAGGACGCGCCACGAAGACTATCGGGAGCAGTTACAAAACGAACAAAATTACCAGAGCCACCGGGGGGTGGGTTTGATGACTTGGAGAGACGAGAAACGAGCTCTGTATTGCCATGATATGTATGTGAGGTCGCTATAATACCATGGTTACCTGTAACCGCTCGTGCCATTCGCAACGCCACATCATTTGCTTCAGATCCGGTGCAAGTCATCAAGACAGTCTCGAGGCCTTCAGCCATTTTATTTGTTAGTTTCTCTGCGTAAGTAACAATGTAATCGTGGAGATATCTCGTGTGAGTATTAAGCTGAGATGCTTGATCTGAAATTGCTTTGACTACTTTTGGGTGGCAATGACCTACATGAGGCACGTTATTGTAAAAATCTAAATAGCGGTTACCTTGCTTGTCCCAGACCCAAGCGCCTTCCCCCTTCACCAGATGGATGGGTTCACTATAAAATAGCTGGACGTTAGGGCCGAGAAGTCGGTCACGTTTTTGAGTCAAGGTCTCAACCATATAGTTTATACTGAACCATACTGATCGCTAGGCCAATACTTTTATTGAAAGGTAGATATTTGGCGTCAAGGCATATAGTATCAAATTGTAAGCGGATTGAGATACTTGCAACTTCACATTTCGAGAGGAAACGATGAAAATAAACCAGTTTAAGAGAGCAATAAAGGCAGGTCAGAAGCAGGTTGGACTATGGGTCTCCAATCCTGATCCATTAAATACTGAAATTGTTGCAGGAGCTGGGTATGATTGGGCAGTGTGTGACATGGAACATGCTCCAAATTCATATGCTCAAGTGGGTCGTCAGTTGCAGGCTTTCGCGGGATCGGAAACAACCCCCCTCGTTCGCCCAATTTGGAACGACCCATTAGAAGTGAAGCAGTTAATGGATTTAGGGGCTCCTGGCATCATATTCCCTATGGTGCAGTCAGTGAACGAAGCAGAGGCTGCCGTTGCTTCAACACAATATCCGCCAAAGGGTATTCGTGGTTCTGCTGGCGTGGTTCGGGCGTCTAATTATGGTCGGGATTCAGACTATAAGAAATCAGTCGAAGCAGAGACTGCGATTATATTACAAATAGAGAGTGCTTCGGCACTGCAGCAGGCTCAGGAAATCTCGGATGTCGAGGGGGTTGATGGTATTTTCTTTGGGCCAGCAGATATCAGCGCGGATATGGGTTATGGTGGGGATCCTTCTGAAGCTGAGGTTTGGAAGGCAGTGATGCCCATAGCGAAGGCGCTAATTGCACGAGGCGTTCCTGTAGGAACACTCACTCTCAACCCACAGCAAGCCAAATTGCTACTGGCTGAGGGATTTACCTTTGTAGCATGTGGCTTAGACACTGCACTTCTAGCTCAATCTGCAGATGCGCTACTTGCAAACATTAAAGGTGGCTCTTAGTAGCCAGAAGCCAAAGTCTTTCTTGTGTTTGACTTAGATGTAGGGTGGCCTTTCATCCTGAGTAAATTTTGAAATCCCAAGGTAATTATAGCTTGATGATGAAGTATATTTCTTATGTCGATCCTGACGGACGCAAAGGTTTTGGTGCCACCGATGGTATAGATGTGTATGAATTGCGTGGAGAATGGCTGGATCTATCTCATATCGCTAGTTCAGTTGGATTTGACCAACTACTAATTGGCGGTCGGACGAGCCTTCAGCTTTCTGATGTTAGTTTACAACCCCCGCTTTCTCGACCCAGCAAGCTATTTGGTGTTGGAAAAAATTTTCCAGATAACTCGGGGGAGCTAGCTTCATCACCGGCAGTTGGGTTGAGTTTGTTTCAGCGCTACATTGGCAGCTTTGTAGGGCACCAAGAGAACTTGGTGCGTCCGATAGAATCTGAACAACTAGATTATGAAGGTGAAATTGCATTGGTTGTTGGGCGTGGTGGCCGCCGCATTATAGAGGCCAACGCATACGATCATATCGCTGCTGTCACTCTATGCAATGATGGCACTGTCCAAGATTGGATGTCACACGCAAAAATGAGCGTTACACAGGGTAAGAACTGGAGCAGATCTGGTTCAATGGGTCCTTGGTTGGTTCCATTTTCAGGGCCAGAATTGCTTGAGGATGCGGAGATAACAACGAGAGTAAATGGCGAAATTCGCCAACAGGCAAAAACAAGTCAAATGTTGTGTTCTTTCAGAGGGATCTTGTCGTATGTTTCTACTTTCTGTGAGCTTTCACCTGGAGACATTATTCTAACTGGCACACCTTTCGGGCGCGGCGCACAGTTGGATCCCCCTAAATGGCTTATGCCTGGTGATAGCATCGAGGTATCTGTGTCAAACTTGGGTGTTCTCGCGAATGGTGTTGAAGATGAGATCCGCAATTAGGTTAGGTGTTCCTCTGCCCCCGGATCCGCCTAACTAGGCTTTGAAAGCTATGCCAGTATTCAAAAAACTGGTTGAAGGCATAGAACTTCATTCTTTTGTGTGGCGGTCCCAGTCGACTAAATCATAATGTCATAACATGTGAAATGCAGAGGGTGTTGTTGTAACAAGTGCTCGCCACCTCTAACCAATAGTTGTGAGGCACTTAAAACCACTTCTTAAAGATCATTTATCCCGAATAATCATCACAGCTGTTGTCGGCATTGCTGGGGGCACTTGTATGAGAGCATTAGGTGCGCCCGCACCATACATGTTGGGAAGTCTTTTTGGAGCCTGGCTTGTCGGCGCCTTTGTCCCTGTAACACAGCAATATCTCGGCACACCACGATGGTTCTATAAGTTTATTGTTCTAGGCCTAGCAACGCTCATTGGCGGCACTCTCTCGGTAGATGTGTTTCGGCAGGCAGTAGCTTGGTGGCCCTCTGTTCTTGCCATGATTGCTGCAACTATTACTGCAACCACCCTCGGGCTTCTTTATCTTCGAGGTATTAGGCGCCAGCCAATGCCTCAGGCTATCTTATCCGCCCTGCCTGGGGGTCAGGCAGATATAGCTGCTATCGCTCATGAATACACCGCTGACGATTAT
>Ga0213865_10003228_pt1 | contig 10074 bp, 17 predicted proteins | sample PICome_6_FD_160100 | JGI IMG/M metagenome (GOLD analysis project Ga0213865, IMG submission 160100) | Coastal seawater microbial communities near Pivers Island, North Carolina, United States - PICO282 | ecosystem: Environmental > Aquatic > Marine > Coastal | place: USA: North Carolina... | reverse complement strand
CGGAAGTTTGACTTCTTCATAGATACTATAACCAGAAAAGATATCATGTAAAAGCTCTCTGGCTACCCTGTGGTAATAAGAACACTTTGATCTTTGCTTTGAATATTTTTTAAGATCTAATGTGTACTCTCTGCCATTTAGTCCGGTGGCTTTCATAGCAGCACTTCTCTGATTCCGTCATACATAAATTCTAGTAGGGTTGGGTTTTCATTTAAGAAGTTTACCACCTTCTCCATACCTTGACACTTAAATGCTTTTTCTATATCTTCGACTTCATTTTCTACAATCCACTGTTTGACGATTGGGTTGTCTTGATTGTCAATAAAGTATGTAAACGTGTACCAAGCACCTTTTGCTGAGATCATAGCGAACTCATTTGCGATTTGCGCTACCTCCTGTGCTTCATCAATACCAATCCCGTAACGAATCCAGCTTGCTGCCGTACTCATCGGCGTTCCACCAGAAGCAGAAGTTTTAACTATCCAGTTTGCAACTTGACCAACGTGATTGCCAGACTCTTTGGGTACTTCCCATTTGCCACGGTGCGTGATAACCATATTAGTTCCAGCTTGAAACTGTAACATATTACCACAGTCTGCCATCTTCGTGGGCGCAAATCGTGACCCACCAGTGTTAGCGATATTGTGAGTGATGAACACAGCAATCGCTTTCATGCGTGACACATCGCCGCTGATACGCTTGAAGAACATAGACAGCAAACGTGGAAGCGCATTACGAACGCCTGTACGAATTTCACCGTCGATCTCATCTTGAGGAACCATGTTAGATGTAGAGTCTACAATAACAAACAGGTTTGGCTCTTCTTTAATTAACCTTTCCAAGATGTTGAGATATGTTTCTGCCGAGACGACTGGTGTATCATCTGTAGCTTGAACAATTTGGATAGCGTCAATATCTAGACCTTTAATACCACGGAAGTTTTGTTTGGTTAACCGACCTTCGGTATTTAAGTAATAAACCTTTTTGCCTCTTGCTTGCGCTTTAGCCGCAGCGTAGAGCGCGGTCGTGGTTTTTCCTGTTTTTGGGTCGCCAGTCATGACAACGCACTGGCCTTCTCGCAAGCCGCCGCCAAGAGCAATGTCTAGTGCTGGTCCTACACTGATTACTTCAAAAGTTTCTAGAGACTGAAGAACCTTTGTTCCTGACTCAATAATATTACCGTACTTTTTGCACAGAGTTGCCACTGTTGGATCATCATGTTCAATCTTCGAGATCTTTTTCTTCGCCATTCTCTATTTTCCTGAGTTTGTTTAAAATGTTTTTCCCGCCAAAACTTTTCTTTCTTGTTGAGGCGTTATTGTTTATGTTTATTTCCTGTTTAGGTTTATCCTTTTCCTTACTTAATAATAGCTCGTACTTGCTGATTATCCCAACTACTTTCGGATGATTTAAAGAAAAAATACGTTTAAAGTCATCGGAGTGAATCGCTTTGACAAGTGCTTCTTCGCTAAAATCTTTTAATAACTTACCGGCAGCCCATAGTTGTTTCTTGAACGTCCAGTCCCAAGGTTTTTTGTTCCAAAACTTGTATGGTAATGACCCAACGTTTTTATTTTCTGCGTTACGCTTACACATAATCTCTGCAACATAAGCAGCGCAAGTACAGTGGTCGCCGGTTGACTCATGCTTATACTTGCTCTTTTCCGTTCTTTTTCTTTTTGCCATTGTAAAGCATAGCCTCTTTAAAGCAGTTTTCTAAAGTGTCTTCAATTTCTTTTTCAACAATTAACTCTGGTACTAACCACATCTTCTTGTAAACAATGTCATTTCTGAGAATTCCTACGGTAAAGAAGTTCTTAGTTTTCTGACCCATAGCACCCATTACAGACCGAACAAAATAGATTCCCTCTGAGTCAGCAACGTCAATTATACACTGATGTGATCGGAATTGCAAGTGAAAATCTTGAATAAAGATATCATTTTTCTCGCAGTGAGCCTTAACTTCATACCATATATTATAGTCATTAAAGAACCAGTGCTTTCCGTCCTCTGTCATTACTTTTATCCAGACTTTATTGTAATCACAGTTTGTGTAATGCTCTACCCACTTTTGTTCGTCCATTACCTAATCCTTGTAGTACACCTAGTAACTTTAGGTGAAGGTTGCTTCTTTCTGAAATCATCAGACATCTCTGCCGCATTTTGAGTCATTACGGTTGAGCCTTTATCATTTCTTGCAAACTGTTTATACAGTAGAGTTTCTTCTTTTTTTGCTTCAGGCTCTTCTTTAACTTCCTCAACAGTTTCTGCTTTCTTTTTCGGCAGACGAGAGACAAATCGCTCAACTGTAGCTTTGGCTCTACCAAGGTCTGCGCACAACTCTACAACTGATAAATCTCTATGCTGTTCGATGTAAAACTTTTCTGCTTTACTTAACGGTCCTTTTTTAGTCATTCAATAGTCCTCGTTGGGCTTTGGTTAAATAAATTGAATTGTTAGTTTTTAGATACGTCATATAAAGATCAAATGTGTTTCTAGATACACGCTTCATTCGCGTGTCCAGATTCCGCTCTCGTCTACCGTATGGCCCCATAGGATCAAAAGGGGTGCTTTGATATGTTCTAATGTAGTACGTTTCCTTGTCATTAGCCATAACAATCTTGGAGTAGTGTGGAACTTTATGTGACTCTTCTTTTTCTAACGCTCTGCCAGTTTTCCCAAAAAGCAATACCGTTTTTTCTTGATGGGGTAAAAATTTACTATCTATATATTTCATTTACGACCCTCCATAATATACCTTAGTTTTTGTTTGTCATTCATCTTATTTATTTCTTTTGACGTTGCACCACCATGCTTATGATACCAAGGCTTAGGTGCTTCTGGATTTGCTTCACGTTTTTGGTGTTCTGCTTCAGCAATTTTATTTTTATTCACTCTCGCGTTCTTGTCGGCAATACTTCCGATTGTCTCGCTTCCAGACATAAAACTGTGGAGTCCGCCAGTAACTACTCTAAACAACCCTTCTTCGTTACAAAGAGGACAAGTCGTTAGTTCTGGGTCTGTAACTTTTTGGAAAACGTCACCGACTTCTGCTCCACAGTCTTTACATTCATAGTCATAGATTGGCATTTAATTCTCCAATGCTTGTAAAAATCTACCAATAATTCCGTTCCTTTGAATATCTTGATATGTCAACTTGCAGGTTGCAATACCTTCGATATCTCTTAATTTATTCATACAATAAGATAATCCGCTTCTTCCACGCAGATCATTTTGATCAACATCGCCGTTAATTAATACTTTTGAGTTTTGACCCATTCTAGAAACAAACATTTTAATTTGTTCTTCTGTACAGTTTTGCGCCTCGTCTAAAATCATGTATGAATCATGAAATGTAGACCCTCTCATTACTTCTAATGGCCTGTAAATGATTTGACCTTCATTCATGTATAGCCCATAATAAGCTCTACCTAAAAAGAACTGCAAGTTTTCTTTCATCGGTAGTAAGTACGGAGCGATTTTTTCATCCATCTCTCCCGGAAGAGATCCGATATCTTTTCCGGTACAAACTAATGGTCTAGTTATAATAACTTGTTGAATCTTGCCGTGATGCAAATGCTCTGCCGCTAAACCCGCTGCAATAAAAGACTTTCCTGATCCGGCAGGTCCAGAGCAGAAAATAATGTCATTCTCTATAATAGATCTAATATAGTCTCTTTGGTTATCTGTTTTCGCTTCTATGTGTTGAATTTTTTGAGGTTTTTTGTTATCAACTGCATCTCTGCGATGTTTTCTACTCATGTAAACCCTTTGTTTATGAAAAGTTATAGATCGGACTCTTTAACAAACACTCCGTCCACCATCTTTCCTTTTCTATCCTTAATATCACTCCATGCTCTAAATAAACATTCTGAAATGCTTAGATTATTCCTTTCCGCGATATTGATTAATACAACAATCATATCACCGATATCGTCCGCTACACTTTTACCTTTACAAATGCTATCGGAAAGCTCACCTGCTTCTTGAATTAATTTGCAGTATTGATCTTTATCTGTAGATCCCTTAATGAGGTTTCGCTCGTGATGCCACTTGGTAATATTTTCAATCAAAGTTTTAGTACCTACATTGTTGGGTATATCATTCGCTGTCGCATTACTTAACATCTGCTGTCTAACTAGATAGTCTTGGCATGGTTTTGCATCAGTCATAAGTAAATCCTCCTAAGTCCATATCGTCTAAGTCATTCTTACTAGCACCAATTTTATAGCTAGTAATTTCATGTTCTTGCGGTGCAACCTGAACACTCTCGCTACTCATCCAATGGTGAGTCCAGCCAGCTATCGGATTTTTGCCTACATTGTCGTATGGCAACCCAATAGACTTTCTGCGCGACATACATAGCCAATCAATGTACTGATGAAGAACGGTCTCATTCAACCCAATGATTGATCCATCTTTGAATAGATAAGAAGCCCATTCTTTTTCTTCTTTTGCTGCGTTGTCAAACATCTTGATAGCATCTTCTTCGCACTGTTTAGCGGTACTAACAAACCCTTCTGACTCTTCGGCGTGTAGGATCTTTAGAATTTGTTGGGTGTTTGCTAGATGTAGAGCTTCATCGCGTTTAATTAACTTAATAATATCGGCATTGCCAACCATCTTTTTGTTCTCTGCGAACGCAAAGCTACAAACAAAGCTGACATAAAACCGAATAGCCTCAAGAATATTGATGCTAACAACAGTCATATATATTTGCTTTTTTAGATCGGATGTTTTGGTTGTGTTGCAAGCCATTCCCATCAAATTATTATAGTCCGCAATAGCGCTGTTTGCCCTTTTCATAATCTCTTTGTCTTCATAAATTCCCCCAAAGATTTCTGAGCTATCGGCAAAAACATTTTGAATGATATAACTATAACTTTGTGAGTGGATCTTCTCAAAAAATTGCCATGTCATCAGGCAGGCTTCTAGCTCTGTATTGGTGACAAACTCTAACAAGGTAGGAACACCACGACAGATAACGCTGTCAAGCATAGTCTGATATTTAAGATTAGATGTAAAGATAAACTTCTCGTTGTCTGACATCTCCTTGAAGTCGCCACGATCTTTCTTTAGTTCAATCTCTTCTGGTCGCCAGAAGTTCATCATCTGTTTACTGTCAAGGTCTTTGAAGATAGGATACTTGACAATATCGTATCGCTGAACCCCAAGGTCTTTTCCGAGGAACAAGGGCTGACTCATTGGGTCTACGTTCTTGGTATTAAAAATAGTTTTCATTCTGATTCGTCCCAATCATAAAACTTGTGTAAAAATTTGTCATAAATATTAGCATACTTTATATCTTTACATATTAGATCATAAAGCGGTTTAGGGAAGGACAACATTCCATCCCTTTTAAAAATCTTAGTAGAGTATTCTTTACATCCAGTCTTACCTTCTTGTTTTACCTGCACTTTGCAGGTGCTTTGATTTAATGATATTGTCCACTCATCTATCTTGCATCTAATCATTAGATTGCGCAAGCTCCTGAGTCACATCCCATATCTTTTTCAGTGTCGCCATCTCCATCTGGAGTATTACAATAATAAAAGTTTTTTAATCCGTATTTGTATCCATAGATTTGGTCTTTAATAATTACGCTCAGTGGAATATTTCCATCGTCCCAATGGGCATAGTTATAATAGAGGTTTGTTGACATACTCATATCCGTAAACTTCTGGATAACCGCAGCAATATTTAGAAAGCTATGGTTTTCCATCATGTTCCAAGCCATAGAATAGTAGTTTTTGCGCATATGATAATTGGGTACTAACTGTTTAAGAACTCCATTCTTTGCTTTTTTGGAGATTAGTAAGCTCCGTACTGGCTCAATTCCATTGGTAGAGTTCTGAATGACGGAGCTAGATTCACAAGGCATAATAGCAGATAAAGTAGAATGTCGTAAACCATGTTTTTTAACTCGTTCACGTAAGCCCTCCCAATCCATGTTATAACTAGGTTTAATTAATTCGTCTACTGTCTTCTTGTACCAGTCAATAGGTAACAGCCCTTGAGAGTATTTTGTCTCATTGAACTTAGGACATGCACCCTTTTCTTCTGCAAGCTCACAACTCGCATTAATGAGGTTCCACTGAATCTGTTCCATCATTTCGTGGACAAGCTCAAGTGCCCCCCTGTCTTCATACATTAATTTGTTCTTAGCTAAGAATCCAGCTAGGTTTGTGACACCAATACCAAGTGATCTTCGACCCTTAGTAAAAGTTTCACCAGCTAAAACTGGGTAATCTTGATAATCAATAACAGCGTCTAGTGTTCGCACAGCGATACGGCAAGCGTCTTCAATATCTTTCTCGTTTGTTAACTCAAGCAGATTGAGTGCAGACAAAATACAAATACCAATCTCACCTTCTGGGTCATCAATCGAATTAATTGGTTTTGTTGGATGGATAATTTCTTGACAAAGATTAGACATGTAACATGGCACACTCCACGATCCGTGTGCATTGGCTGAGTCAATATTCATGCTATAGATACGTCCTGTCTCCAAGCGTTCGCGAGCAAAAATCTGCGCTAATTGTCGTGCCGGAATCTTTTTCTTGAACTTCAGCGATCTCTTGTTTTCATACTTGAGATAGAGTTCTTCAAACTTTTCGTTGTCACCAAATGCCTCATACAGCCCCTTTGCCTCATGGGGACTGAACAAAGTAATATCTTCATTCGCCACTAGGCGGTCGTAAAATAACTTACAAAACTGAACACTATAATCTAGCTTACGAACGCGATTGTCGTCTGTGCCAGCGTTGTTTTTGAGGACTAGAATATCTTCAATCTCATAGTGCCAGAATGGTACATGTACCGTAGCAGAGCCGCCACGTAAGCCATTCTGAGACGTTGACTTAACAGCCGACTCAAAGTTTTTCAAGTACGGAATAAGTCCTGTGTGGATTACCTCGCCGCCCCTAATAGGTGAATTAATTGGCCTCATTCGTCCAATGTTGAGTCCGATCCCTGCGCGTCTCGCAGTATACTTGCCAACCGCATGAATACTAGAGAATATAGCATCAAGATTGTCGTCAACATCAACCAAAACACAACTGGCGAACTGACGTATATTAGTCCTAACACCAGCCATGATAGGAGTGGGTAAGTTAATTTTAAACGTGGAGTAGCAGTCATAGGCTTGTTTTACCTCGTTGATATCATCGAACAAGCACATAGCAATCATCATATATGCAAATTGTGGAGTTTCATAAATAACGCCAGTGCTTCTGTTCTTAACTAAATACTTGTCAATCAACTGTTGAAGTCCAGCATACGTGAATTGGTCATCACGACTGTGGTTTATGTATTTACCAAGAGCGTCAATTTGTGCCTCTGTCCACTTCTTTTCTACAACAGGATCGTACACTCCGTTGTCAATGTTCTTACGAATAAACATTAAGAAATCTGCTGGCTCATTGCCACAGCCCCAAACCTCTTTTCTTAATTGCATATTCAATAGTCGTGCTGCAACATATTGATAGTTTGGGGTAGAGGTAGAGATTAAGTCATTTGCCGACTTGATAAGAATTTGGTGGATTTCTGAACTACTAATTCCATCATAAAGAGATAGATTTGCGTTCATCTCAACGTCAGACAACGAGACTCCGTTAATCCCTTTTACTGCCCAGTTTACAACTTTGTGAATCTTTTCGACTGAAAAATCTTCTTTAGTTCCATCACGCTTTGTTACTTGCATTTAAAAATGTTCCTGTTGATAAAAATCTAGGTGTACTAATAAAGGAATCTGTCGTACTATATTATAGTCTACGAAGGTCCATTTGTCAAGATTAAAATACGAAAAAACCCACAATATCACACCTAAATGCGAAACTGTGGGTAGTTTTTATTTTTCCTTTTGTTTAATTTTCAACTCAATACCATCACCAATTTCAATAAGCATGTAGTCTTCACCATCAATCTTGGTAAACTTTACTTTATCAAGAAATCTTTTTACTTTAGCTATGTCTTTGTCGTCAATGTCGTATTTATCTAATACCTTATTTAGAATACTATCTAAAATACTCATTGATTAACGCTCCAAGCAACAGCCTCAATAATATCTACCAAGTCTTTTCGCTTACTGCCATCGAGTTCTACACTTTGTTTCCCAATAGCATTTACGATAGCCTCGTCAATATTCTCGCCAAGACTTTCGTATTTGCCTTTTAAGTTAGAATTAAAGTGCAGCGGTCCAGCAAGCATGTTGAACCGCCTAAACTGTGCGGTTGATTGAATCACACCCTCATCTTTCTCAACAACGTCTGCCACCTCTAAGTAAAAAGCAGAAAGGAGAGCAGCGTCTTTGCTAGAAATATCAATATCAACAATGGGCTGAACCAGTTCTTTGTTTTCTAAAGATGGCTCTGCTACCATAACTACTGGATCAGTTACAATTTCAACATTATCTCTCACAGCCTGTGCTATTTTCTCTCCAAATACTGCACCAACAACCAGACATAAAGCTAAAAACATTCTGATTCCATCACTCATTGTTGTTCCCCTTAGCAAATAATGGAAAGACTTTATAAATTTCATCTGCTGCTTCTGTCATTCCATTAGCATTACAACAATCAATTAAATGCTCCCAGCACTCAACCACATCTACCAAGTCACAATCAGATGGATCATTCGGTAGAGGTGGAGGTAAGGGTGGTGGTAAATCTATTGGCTTTCTTTCTGGAATAAAAACTTTTACTTTTGACCACAACACAGGTGCAACTAGAAAAGCTGCAAGTCCAATCATTACCCACTGAAATGTATTCATTAAACTTCTCCAATCTCTCTTAGAATACTGTTGATTTCTTTCTCAGATAAAGTGGGGGCTACATCTAAAAATGCTCCGTAAAGCACGTTTCTTTCTCTTCCCCTTGATTGCTTCCTAATCTCACGTTTCAGAAACAATTTAAATAACCATGAGGGGTTTTGCAGTTCCGATTTTACACGTTTTTCGCTCCTGCATGACCACCAAAGTTTTACCAAGTTTATTATGATAGAGATGATGATTGAAATAGTAACAGGGTCGATACCATAAGTTTCATCTTTTGCTGACGCATGAGCAGCTACTCTAGTCGCTACACTTTCTAAATCTTTCATAATTATCTACCAAAAATACGTTTTAATAATCCCTTCCTTTGCGGTTGGGATTTAGTTTCTGGATCACACACAATGACATCTCTGATAACTTCTACCTCTTTAATGATAACTTCGGGTTCTTGACGAGCATTTTCTGCACACGCCTTACACCCCGGACAGGGCGTTTTGTGACCGTCACCGTGAACGATCCAGCCTGAGCCATCGCAAAGCTCTTCCACTTCATCTTCTTCGTCTTCGTCGATGACTGGCATTTGCATTACAGCTTTAGCCATTCTGGTCGAGACAAAGCCACGATGCTCTGGATTACTCTTCCACTCTATAATGCTTTGCGTCGGACTACACCCAACAAACAAAAGCGTAAGAGCTATAATGAATAGTCTTGATCTTTTCATTCTTCTGTCCTCACTTCTTCTAGTATAGATTTCACATCTTTTGCACTTTTATATCCGCTAGTTTTAGATAAAGGTTGTCTTAAATTATCTTTATCAAGAATTATTAGAGTCGGATACCTTGTTACATTATAGTATTTGAAAAACTTTTTGTGGCTTGCTTTATCTGCATCATACATATAAAGTTGAAACCCATTGTCTTTCATGAACTTTTTCAAGTTTTCATCTTTCCAAGTCGTTTGCTTCATCTGCTCACATGGGCCACACCAAGTTGCACCCATGTGATATACTTTGTATTGAGATTGCTGATTAAAAGCACCACTCCCTACAGATATAGCGATACTAAGAGTAATTGCTCCAATGATATATTTAAACATTTCTAGACCTATAGGAAAGTGGATGTGCCATAGTCAGGCAAGTCTCTTGCTGGGAATCCATCGACATCGCTGAACACCCAAGATCCTTTACTTGCTAACATGCCCCTTGCATCCTTTTCGCGAATCCAAAAGCTACCCTCCGGTTGATCGTGAACTCTGGGGCCACTATTCCATTTACCCCAGCTATTCTGAACTAAGAAAAGTGTTCC
>Ga0213865_10003227_pt1 | contig 10077 bp, 7 predicted proteins | sample PICome_6_FD_160100 | JGI IMG/M metagenome (GOLD analysis project Ga0213865, IMG submission 160100) | Coastal seawater microbial communities near Pivers Island, North Carolina, United States - PICO282 | ecosystem: Environmental > Aquatic > Marine > Coastal | place: USA: North Carolina | collected... | reverse complement strand
GTTTTAACAGTGGATAAAATTCTTGAATTTTCTTTTGATTTTATTTTGTTAAGTTCAATTATATCGTATAGTATAGACCTATTTGATGAATATATTGAAGTGTTTTTTAGAGCATTTTTAAATTTAATATTATCAAATTTTTTAAAACCAATTAACTCGATGACTTTAGCAACTTGAAAATATGGATATTTTTTTATTAAATCTTTCATGTAAATACTCTCATCAAGTGAAATAGAATTCGGATTTAAAACTAGTTTATTAAATAGTTGCTTATTGATTTCTACCATTTTGCTAAAGATGCGTTAAAAATATCTTGAGTAATTCTTTCAAATATAATATCATGAGCTTCAGATTTGATGTTCAATAATTGAACCTCAGCAGGATAGTCAAAGTAAAATGTAAATTTTCTCTCAAAATCATCATCTTCTTTTTTAATATTTATAAATCTTACGTTAACTCCTACATTTAATCTGTTTTGAGCAGCTTGTAAATTAGATGTAGCTGTCATTGGGCTGACTCTGTATTCAGTTATTTCACCCTCATAAATTAAATCCCCATCAGATGTAACTAATTCTAAATTGGTTTGATTTTGTAATATATCTTGAAGTGCGACAGTAAAATCTCTATCCAACCCAGGCTCAAAAATTGAACCCATAGAATTTCCAGTTTGATTCTCAAAAAAATTAACTTGAAAAGTTTTAGTTCCCTCAGGAATGGAAGCTCCAGTAAAAGAATAGTTCCCACAGCTTTCAAATAATAATAAAATAAAAAATAATTTGAGTTTATAATTCAAGGTCATGCTGTTTTATTTTTCTATAGAGTGTTCTTTCAGAAATTCCAAGTTCAATTGCTGCTGCTTTTCTTTTTCCATTATTTCTTTCTAGTGCTTTCTTTATAAGTTCTAATTCTTTATCGTGAATTGAGAGGGTTTCTTCTTCATCTATCTCTTCAGCGAAATGATATTTATCCAAATTTGAATTAAAATTAGTTTCTTTTTCATTAAAATCTATTATTTCAGCTGATTTTTGATCTTGTATTGAATTTTGTAAATTCTCAAACGAACTCAAATTGTTATCCTTTACATGAGTTTCAATGTTATCAGATTTTAAATGGTTTGTAATTTTCTTTAAATCATTTAAATCTTTCTTCATGTCAAATAATATTTTGTAAAGAATTTCTCTTTCATTTGAAAAATCGTTAGAACTTTTAGATTCTTTAACCAAAGCAGGTAAATTTGAACTAAAATCAGGTAAATAATATTTTAATAACTGACTAGAAATCTCTCTTTGTTCCTCTAGAACTGAAAGTTGTTCGGCAACGTTTCTTAATTGCCTAACATTTCCATTCCAACGATAAGAACTTAGTAAATGCTGCGCATTTTCATCGAGCCTTATAGTCGGCATATTATATTTTTTTGCGAAGTCACTTGAAAATTTTCTAAATAATAAATGGATATCCTCTTTTCTATTTCTAAGGGGAGGTATTTTTATTTCAACAGTGCTAAGTCTGTAAAATAAATCTTCTCTGAACTTTCCTTTTTGTATAGCTTTTTCCATATCTAAATTTGTAGCAGCTACTATTCTAACATTAGTTTTTTGAACATCGGATGCACCAACTTTGATAAATTCTCCGTTCTCTAAAACCCTTAAGAGTCTAACTTGAGTGGTCAACGGTAATTCCCCAACTTCATCGAGAAATATTGTTCCGCCATCTGCAACTTCAAAATATCCTTTTCTAGCATTATTTGCTCCAGTGAAAGCTCCTTTTTCGTGACCAAAAAGTTCAGAGTCAATAGTTCCTTCGGGAATCGCCCCACAATTAACAGCAATATATTTATTATGTTTTCTATGTGATAATTGATGAATAATTTTTGGAAAACTTTCTTTTCCAACTCCACTTTCACCTGTAATCAAGACTGAAATATCAGTGGGTGAAACTCTCATCGCTTTCTCGATGGATCTGTTTAAAACAGGATCATTACCAATTATTCCAAATCTTTGTTTAATATTTTGAGTTGATGTTTCCATAAAAAATATTTTAATTAATGCTTTCTCCAATTAATGTTGCAGAGGTGCATTCTTTAATTTTAACTTTTACAAAATCTCCAAGTTTGTGTGAATCTTTTGGAAAAACAACAACTGTGTTCTGTTGATTTCTTCCAGCCCAATATAAATTCGATTTCTTGGATTCTTTTTCTATTAAAACTTCGACAACCTTTCCAATGTATTGTTCAGTTCTAAATTTACTGTGTAATTGTTGTAGATCTATAATTTCTTGTAATCTATTTTTCTTGATTTTTTCAGGAACATTATCTTGAAATTTTTTTGCGGCAAGTGTTCCAGGCCTTTCAGAATATTTGAACATATATCCAAAATCATATTTAACTTCATTCATTAGACTTAAAGTTTCTCTGTGATCTTTTTCTGTTTCGTTTGGAAACCCTGAAATCATATCGTGTGAAATTCCACAGTCAGGTATTAGATTTCTGATTTGTTTTATTAATGAAATATATTCACTTCTCGTGTGTTGTCTATTCATAGCCTTTAGAATATTATCGCTTCCAGACTGAACAGGTAGATGAATATAATTACAAATGTTTGGATACGAGGCCATTGTTTTAATTACCTCCATACTCATGTCCTGAGGATTCGAAGTTGAAAACCTGATTCTAATTTTTGGGAAAGTCTTTGCAACTAATGCCAAAAGTTTAGCAAAATCAATACTAGTCTTTTTTTGAAGATCACTAGCGTTTTTAAAATTTTTTTTAAGTCCACCTCCGTACCATAAATAACTATCTACATTTTGACCTAATAGCGTAACTTCTTTAAAATTGGATTTTTCTAAATTCTTAATTTCATTTAAAATACTTTTTGGGTCTCTACTTCTTTCTCTTCCTCTTGTAAATGGAACTACACAAAAAGTACACATATTATCGCATCCTCTAGTAATGGAAACAAAAGCAGTTACTCCATTACTTGCAAGTCTAATTGGGCTTATATCACCATATGTTTCATCTTTGGATAAAATAACATTCACAGCATTCCTACCTTCATTAATTTCATCCAAAAGGTTGGGAATATCTTTGTAAGCATCAGGACCTACCACTAAATCAACAATTTTTTCTTCTTCTAAAAATTTACTTTTAAGTCGTTCTGCCATACATCCCAATACACCAACCTTTAAATTTTTATTGTTTCTTTTAAGTTTGTTAAAACTTTCAAGCCTTTTTCTTACTGTAATTTCTGCTTTTTCTCTAATAGAGCATGTGTTTAGTAGAATTAAGTCCGCATCATTTAAATTTTCTGTTGAGTCATAACCTTCTTTAGAAATTATTGAAGCTACAACTTCACTATCCGCAAAATTCATTTGGCATCCATAACTTTCGATGTAAAATTTTTTTGACGATTTTTTAACTAACTCGTTATTTTTAAGTTTATAACTATCCACTTTTTCTTTACTATATTTAGCGCAAATATAATAATATATGACAATATGGCAGTAAAACAATGATTTCTAATTTTTGTTAAAAAACACCAAAAAACATGTTGTAAAAAAAAAATATAATTTTGTGAACTTTAAAAATCTTGTTAATGTCAAAAAATCTAGTCATAGTTGAATCACCTGCAAAAGCTAAAACTATTGAAAAATATTTAGGTTCGGAATTCAAAGTTTCATCAAGTTATGGGCACATTTCTGATTTACCTAAAAAAGAGATTGGTATCGATTTTGAAAATGATTTTAAACCAAAATATATTATATCTGCTGATAAGAAAGATGTTGTAAAACAACTAAAAAAACAAGCTTCCCTAGCTGAGACAGTTTGGCTCGCTAGTGATGAGGACAGAGAAGGTGAAGCTATTGCTTGGCATTTATATGAAGCGTTAAATTTAGATAAATCAAAGACAAAAAGAATTGTTTTTAGAGAAATAACAAAAAAAGCAATTGTAAACGCAATTCAAAATCCTAGAGAGATAAACTATGATTTAGTAAACGCTCAACAGGCTAGAAGAATTATAGATAGATTAGTAGGATTTGAGATATCTCCAATTTTGTGGAGAAAGGTCAAAGGCGGTTTATCTGCAGGAAGAGTTCAGTCTGTGGCTGTCAGGTTACTTGTTGATAAAGAAAATGAAATAATCAATTTTGTTCCAAAATCATCATTTAAAATTTCTGCTACGTTCTTAGATAAAGAAAGTAATAAATTAAGTGCTCAATTAAATGGTGTTTTTGAAAATGAGTTGGCAGCAAAAGAAATTTTAGAGAAAAGTTTATTATCTAATTTCTACATAGACTCAGTAGAAAAAAAACCATTTAAAAAATCTCCCTCAGCTCCTTTTACAACATCAACACTTCAACAAGAAGCGTCAAGAAAGTTAGGTTTTACAGTTAGTAGAACCATGTCTGCTGCTCAAAGGTTATACGAGTCTGGACACATAACTTACATGAGAACAGATAGTGTTAATCTCTCAGATGATGCACTTAATGCTGCTGGAAAAGTTATATCTAAAATGTATGGAGACAATTATTACAAAAGAAAAAAATATATTAATAAGAATAAAGGTGCACAAGAAGCTCATGAGGCCATTAGACCAACTAATTTTGAAAATAAAACTGTAAATATGGAAAATGATCAGGTCAGACTATATAATCTGATTTGGTCTAGAACAATTTCGTCTCAGATGAGTGAGGCAAATTTAGAAAGAACCATTCTCAAAATTGCCTCTGACAAATTTGACAATCTATTCACTTGCAAAGGTGAAATAATAAAATTTGATGGTTTTTTGAAAGTTTACATTGAAGGAACTGATGATAATGATAATAATGAATCTGAAGGTTTATTGCCCGATGTTTCGACAGGAGATAATGTTTACAATAAATCAATGATTGCAACTGAAAAATTCAGTCGAGCACCATATAGATATTCAGAAGCTACACTTGTGAAGAAAATGGAAGAATTAGGAATTGGAAGACCCTCAACTTATGCTCCAACTATTACAACAATTCAAAATAGAAAGTATGTTGTTAAAGGTAGTAATGAAGGAGTTGAAAGAAAATATCGTCAGCTATATTCTGAGAATAAAAACATTGAATTAAAAATATTATCAGAAACAACCGGTTCAGATAAAGGGAAGCTTGTTCCTACTGAAGTTGGAATAATTGTAACAGAATTTTTGGTAAATAATTTTAAAAATATATTGAACTATAATTTTACTGCTAGTGTAGAGCAAGACTTTGATAAAATTGCTAATGGCGATGTTCAATGGACTAACATATTGAATGAGTTTTATAGACCTTTTCATGAAACTGTTTTAGATGTTAAAGAAAATGCCACAAGAGAGACTGGTGAAAGATATTTAGGTATTGACCCAAAAAGTGGAAGGAAAGTTAGTGTCAGACTAGGTAAATTTGGACCTATGGCTCAAATTGGTTCAGTTGATGAGGATGAAAAACCCATTTTTGCGGGATTACTACCTGATCAAAAAATTAACCAAATTACTTTACAAGAAACTTTAGAGTTATTTAAGTTGCCTTGTTATTTAGGAGATTTTGAAAATTCTAGTGTTGAGTCCAATGCGGGAAGGTTTGGACCATACATTAAACATGATAATAAATATGTTTCGTTACCAAAAGGAATGAGCCCTTTGGAAATTTCTCTTGAACAGGCAATTTTATTGATTGAAGAAAAAAGGAAAATTGATGCTCCAATAGCAAGCTATGAAGGTTATGATGTTAGTAAGGGTAAAGGAAGGTTTGGACCATTCATAAAATGGAATGGACTATTCATAAACGTAAATAAATCTTATGATTTTGACAATTTATCTCAAAAAGATTGTGAAGAACTAATAGAATTAAAAAAGAAAAAAGAAGCTGAAAAGTTAATTAAGTCTTGGGACAAAGAAGGAATTAGACTTGAAAAAGCAAGATGGGGAAGATTCAATTTAATTAAGGGTAAATCCAAGGTTGAACTACCAAAAGATACAAACGTTGAAAAATTAACTCTTAAAGATGTATTAGTTTATTTTTCAAAAAAAAAGAAAAAAAAAACTAAATAGTTGTTACTAACAGAAATTAATTTAACTGAATTCACTAATTTATTTAATATCTTTTAATGACGATTGTAATTGAATAAAAAAATTTTAAATAAATCCCTTTTACTTTATTACATTTAAATTGGTACGAATTTTGGAACTTGTTAAAATAATATTGTTAATTTTATCAACTTATAATGAAATTGAGCATGAAAAAAACCTTATCTGTTATCATACTTGTATTTCTTTTTTTTGGATGTTCCAGCTCTGACAGAGGAGAATTAGTTGGCGTCAAAGGAAAGAAATTTTTTCCTGATAAGCCATCTGGAATGGTTTTAATTCCTAGTGGATCTTTTTTAATGGGAATGTCTGACGAGGATATAGTCGGTTTACAAAATGCTCCTGTAAGTACAGTTTCAGTTAAAGCATTTTATATGGATGAAACTGAAATTACCAATGGTGAGTACAGACAATTTGTTAATTGGGTTAAAGATTCTATTGTTAGGCAGGCTTTGGCTGTAAGGGCAATGGAAGAAATAGGTGAATCTCCAACTCAAGAAGAGCTTGATGAAGACAATAGTATAAATGCATTTTTCCCAATTTATGATCCAATTAGTGATGTTAGTGATGATGAGAAAAGTGGTTATGAACTTTACAGAGAACAAAATTCTTTTGGTATTAACCCATATGATAAAAAGACCTACAATTTAAACTTTGATGTTGATATTATTTGGGAAAGAGAAGATTATCCTGATTTGGCATACGCAGAAGTTATGGAAGGTGTTATTGAAGGAACTGGTTTTTATTTACCAAAGGAGGAATCATACAATTCAGAAAGAATTTTTGATACAAAAAAAATAATTTACAACTACACTACATTTGATGCTGAGGCAGCTATCAAATCTAACAGTGAATCAAGAAGAGATTTTTTTAAAGAAAAATCTATTGAAATTTACCCTGATACTACTGCTTGGATAAGGGATTTTTCATACAGTTACAATGAACCAATGCATAATGATTATTTCTGGCATGATGCTTACTCAGATTATCCTGTGGTAGGTGTTTCATGGGAACAAGCAAAAGCTTTTGCACATTGGAGAACAATGTATAAAAACAGATACATTAAATCAAATTCTAAAAACACTCAAAGAGTTGCATCTTACAGACTTCCAAGTGAGGCAGAGTGGGAGTATGCTGCTCGTGGAGGAATTGAATCTGGTACTTATCCTTGGGGTGGTCCTTATACTACAGATGCTGAGGGTTGTTTTCTTGCAAATTTCAAACCAAATAGGGGTGATTATGCAGCCGATAATGCATTATATACCGTAGAAGCAAAGTCTTATTGGCCTAACGATTATGGTTTGTATAATATGGCTGGTAATGTTTCTGAGTGGACTGAATCATCATATGATAAAGGATCATATAATTTTGATTCAGGACTAAATCCTAATATTTCAGATTCAACTAACCTTCGAAAAGTAATACGAGGAGGATCATGGAAAGACGTTTCATATTTTTTAAGAGTTAGTACACGTGACTATGAGTACAAAGACGAAAAGAGATCTTACATCGGTTTTAGAACTGTACAAGATTATTTAGGGGAAGATGGAGGTGATGAAAGAAATCAAAATAAAATATTTTAAAAAAAATTATTATGGCAAATACAAGAAAAAAATTTTTACCTGATAACGTTATAGAACTAATGTTTGGAGTTGGAGCTTCAATTGTTATAATTGGAGCCTTACTAAAAATAACTCACAGTGACTTTATTTTTAGCGGAAATACTTGGTTAAGTGTGGGTCTTATAACAGAGGCTATCATTTTTTCTATCTCTGGTATTCAAGGATTTATGACAGGTGACTCATCAGTTGAAGATAAAGGTCTTCAAACAATTGAAGCAGAAACTCAATCGCTTCAACAAGCAGTTGATCAAACAGTTAGTGGTTTAAGCTCCTTAAATAAGAATTTAAGTGCAGCTACAGCTGCAACCGAATCATTTAATGTTCCTAAAGACATTAACGAAAATTTAAACAGTTATAACGATAATCTTTCCTCAGCCGCATCTAAACTTACAAACATTAATGAATTGTATGATTCTTTACATAAAACACTCTCCGAAGTTAATTCGTCTACTTCTTCCATGAATATTCCAGATGGACTTGGTGAGGAACTTAACAAAATGAAATCAACAATTAATGAGCTAAATGCTAAGTACTCTTCTATGCTTGAGGGAATGAATAAGTAATATGGCAGGAAAAACAGATACTAGACAAAAAATGATAAACATGATGTATCTCGTGTTTATTGCAATGCTTGCCTTAAATATTAGCAAAGAGGTATTGGCAACTCTTGGAATCCTAAATGATGACTTGGAATCTTCGATAACTGAGTTGGAATCTTCTTCAAAAATTAGTTATGATCAAATAAACTCAAACTCGGATAAGCTAGATTACAAAATTGCTGCTGAAATGGTTGGGGATATCAAATTAGTTTCTGATGATTTATTTAATTTTATTAAGTCTGTAAAAGATTCATTAATTAATTCTGATAAAAATCAGTTTTTGAAAGAAGTTTCAGTCAAATCGAACAGAGACTCTATTATAACAATGATGGATTATCAAATTATGGATAAATCCCAAACTTTGGATGAGTATTTTTTCGTTGGAGATACATATACTGAAAATGGACAGTTATTTCTTGAAAAGTTTATTAATTATCCATTTTCTGTAAAAGAAACATTATCTCAAATAGTTCAAAAAGAAGATGAATCTGAAAAGGAAACTAAAATTAATTATGATTTTAGTTCAATAAAAGACGATATTGATAACAGGTTTAAATATTCAGAAAAAGTAGTAACAAGTGAGGGAACAGAATCTCCATTTTTAAACTATAATTTTCAAGGTTTTCCAATGATTGCATCTATTTCCAAATTGACAAAGATTCAATCTGATATAAGATACATTGAAAACAAGATTTTATCGAATATTTTAGATGCTGTTCAAAACAAGGGTCTGAATTTTAATACTTTCCAAACTTTACTCGAAACTACAAAGCCAGTTTATTACACAACTGATATGATTGATGCTGCAGTTGTTATGGGTAAAAAAGATGAAGGGTTTAAACCGGATAAAGTTGAATTATTTATTAATGGAAGAGCGCTAAGACCTTCTGAGTTTAAGATCCAAAGTGGAAAGGTTGTTTTAAATACAAGATTTTCTTCTCCAGGATCTTATGAATTAACCGGAACTATTACTAAAAGAAACGCTGACACGCAAGAGCTAGTTTCAATTCCAGTTAACCAAACTATTGTTGTCATTAAAGAACCAAATTCTGCAGTTGTTTCTGCTGATAATATGAAAGTATTTTATAGAGGATTGAGAAACCCATCTTCAATCTCAATTCCTGGTGTAGCAGAAAGTTCTATAAGACCTACAAGTAATAATGGTGAATTTATAAGGCTGAGTACTGGCGGATGGGGTGCAGTTCCGACAAGTGATTTTTCAAAGAAAACAATGAAGGTGAGTGTTTCCGGTATTTTAAACGGAGAAAGAAAAATATTTGACGGTGGAGAATTCAGAATTCTTGAACCACCACCTGGTATTGGTTCAATTAAAGTAAATGATAATTATTATAAGCCAACAGAAAATATTCCAAAAAGATATTTAGCTAACGGAATGATAACCGGTAATAAGCCTGCAGACTTTTTGTACGATTTTGTTATTGAGGTAACTTCATTTGATATTAAAGTTGGTAACTCCCCTTCAAAAACAGTAAAAGGAAATTCTGCAAGAAATAATCCTAAAGCTGTTGCTGATATAAATAGCCAGGGCAGAGGAACAGTAGTTAGAATTTCAAATATTAAAGCCAGCGCAAAAGATGGTGATTTCGTAAATCCTAACTATATTGTAAATGATTTTATAGTAATACTTGAATGAGAAATATATTATTTTTTAAATTTTGTTTTTTTATTTTTTTGATCTCCAATGCTCAATCAAATATTTTAAATGCCTCATTGCCATCTGAAATTGGAATTCAAAACTATGATCAA